>VAPF01045765.1_pt1 | contig 13624 bp, 12 predicted proteins | sample 3393931 | NCBI WGS metagenome assembly VAPF01 (sample SAMN08290437, study PRJNA428436) | hydrothermal vent metagenome | isolation source: Deep-sea hydrothermal vent chimney | place: Atlantic Ocean: South-mid Altantic Ridge | depth 2773 m m | reverse complement strand
GGCCATCCAGCACTGGCAGCCAGATATTATTCCCAAACAACAAAGCATCATCACAAATGATTAGTACAAATTACGAAACACTCTATCACTCGCTACAGGAAACAGCTCTAGAGCCTTGGTTGAAAACACTGCCAAAACTGGTTGATGCCGCCTTTGCACCCTCAAATCATGGCGATCTGGAAAAGTGGCAAACCTTATTAAGTCAGCTGCCCACGATCACACCTTCCAGTATCGACCTGAATGCAAGCAGCATACGAATTGGTGAATCAAGCGATTGTGATATTGACACTCGAAACCAGTTAGAGAAAATTTTACGTCAATTTCACCCCTGGAGAAAAGGCCCATTTAATCTGTTTGGCCTACAAATTGATACAGAGTGGCGCTCAGACTGGAAGTGGAATCGACTCAAAGAACATATCGAGCCATTAACTGACCGCCGAGTCATCGATATCGGCTGTGGCAGTGGTTACCATTGCTGGCGAATGGTGGGTGCGGGAGCGAAACAAACCATAGGGATTGATCCCATGCTTCTGTTTGCTTCTCAATTTAATATCATGCAGCATTACATCAACAACCCAACCGTACACCTGTTACCTTTAGGTATTGAAGCATTACCTTCGAACAGCCGTGCGTTTGATACCGTATTTTCTATGGGCGTACTCTACCATCGCCGCTCCCCCTTCGACCATCTGTTTGAATTACGAAACTTATTGCGCCCAAACGGCCAGCTCGTATTAGAAACATTAGTCATTGATGGCAGCCTCGGTGAAACAATTGTTCCAGAAAAGCGTTACGCAAAAATGCGTAATGTCTGGTTTTTACCTTCAACACTCACATTAGAATCGTGGTTAAAGCGCTCTGGCTTCAAAAATATTGAATTAATTGATATCACACAAACTGGGGTGAAAGAGCAACGCAGCACAGAGTGGATGCAGTTTGAATCACTTACAGACTTCTTAAACCCAAGCAACCCAAACCTGACAATTGAAGGCCTGCCAGCTCCTAAACGTGCAATATGGCTTGCGACTGCCCAATAAAAGAAAAAATTTGATAGAATACGTTGCTTCCACTTTCTCAGTTTTCAGGAACGCAGCACATTGGCCAGAAAAAAAAACGAGCCTAACTTTGAAAAGTCGCTTGAAGAGCTTGAAACGCTGGTTGAAACCATGGAAAACGGTGATACCAGCCTTGAAGATTCACTTAAACATTTCGAGCGTGGCATTGAACTGACTCGACTTTGCCAGAAGTCACTGAAAGAGGCGACACAAAAAGTGGAAATTCTTATTGGCAAAGACCGGCAAAACACTTTAAAGCCTTTTACGGATCTCGCAGAATAAAATGGATGATTTGCTAAATATCATGCACAAATATCAAGCACGCGTAGAGCATGTGCTTGACCAATGGCTGCCAAGCGAAAAAACACTACCTGGCCACCTCCATGAAGCCATGCGGTATTCCGTTTTGAATGGCGGCAAACGCATTCGACCCATATTGGTCTATCTCACGGGTGAAGCGCTCGGATTAAAACCTGAAACACTTGATGGCCCAGCCTGTGCGATTGAGCTTATTCACGCCTACTCATTAATCCATGACGATCTACCCGCGATGGATGATGATGATCTACGACGCGGCCAGGCAACATGCCACAAAGCCTTTGATGAAGCCACAGCAATCCTTGCCGGTGATGCCCTGCAATCTCTTGCTTTCCAGATTTTAGCCCAAGATGAAAGCATGCTCAAAGACCCACAAATCCGACTCCATATGATTCAAAAGCTTGCCGTGGCAAGCGGCTCCCGCGGCATGGTCGGTGGGCAAGCGATTGACTTGCTTTCAGAAGGGAAAACCATTTCACTTGTTGAACTGGAAAATATGCACATACTTAAAACAGGCGCACTTATCCGCGCCAGTATACAGCTCGGCGCTATGAGCTCAGTGACACATGAGCCTCACACTCTGAAAAATCTTGATCACTACGCCAAGTGCATTGGCTTAGCCTTTCAAGTCAAAGATGACATTCTTGATGTTGAAGGTGACACTCAAACACTTGGCAAACCTCAAGGTGCCGACCTCAAGCATGATAAGTCCACCTACCCTGCGTTAATCGGCTTAAAAGAAGCCAAGCAAATGGCTGAAGATCTACATCAGAATGCACTTCATAGCCTAGATGCATTAGACAATAAAGCTGACCCATTGCGCTGGATTTCGCAATACATCATCCAACGAAACAACTAAAAGTATTGGCTGAACTCATGGAAAATCAACACCACTACCCGCTGCTTGAAAAAACGAACATGCCCGAAGAACTGCGGCAATTAGATATCACTGAACTTCTCAGCCTAGCAACCGAAATTCGCCACTTTATGATTCAGTCCGTGGCTAAAACAGGTGGTCACCTCTCTGCGGGACTGGGCACCGTTGAACTGACCATCGCACTGCATTACGTATTCAACACACCGAGTGATAAATTAGTCTGGGATGTTGGTCACCAAAGCTATCCCCATAAAATTCTTACGGGCCGCCGTGAACAGATGGCAACACTTCGCCAAAAAGGGGGGCTTTCAGGGTTCAACAAGCGCAGTGAAAGTGAGTTTGACAGCTTTGGTGTTGGCCACTCCAGCACCTCAATCAGCGCAGCGTTAGGCATGGCGATTGCCAGTGAACAGCGAGACGATGATCACCATGCCATTGCCATTATTGGCGACGGCTCAATGACGGCAGGCATGGCATTTGAAGCCTTGAATCATGCCGGTGACCTTGATGCCAACCTGCTCGTCGTCCTGAATGATAATGATATGTCTATCTCAAAAAATGTAGGCGGCCTTTCTAAATACTTTGCTCGTGTCATTTCTGGAAAATTTTATTCGACCATCCGTGAAGGCAGTAAAACACTTCTGGAACGTATGCCCACCGTCTGGGAACTGGCTCGCCGTACAGAGGAGCATGTAAAAGGCATGGTCGTCCCTGGCACACTGTTTGAGGAGTTGGGCTTTAACTATATTGGCCCTATTGATGGCCATGATTTGCCCAAACTCATTAAAATATTCGAAAATCTGAAAAATCTCAAAGGCCCACGTTTTTTACACATAGTCACCCAAAAAGGGAAAGGCTTTACTCCGGCAGAAAATAACCCAACGTCTTATCATGGTGTTCCTAAATTTAACCCTGATACAGGCGAAAAGGTTCGATCCCCTACAAATGGCCCCACCTATACCGAAGTATTTGGTGAGTGGTTGTGTGATACGGCAGAAAAAGATGAGCGCCTGATCGGTATAACGCCAGCCATGCGCGAAGGCTCTGGTATGGTCGAATTTTCTGAGCGCTTCCCCAAACGCTATCTGGACGTGGGAATTGCAGAACAACACAGCGTCACCCTCGCAGCCGGTTTAGCATGCGAAGGAATGAAACCTGTTGTTGCAATCTACTCCACCTTCTTGCAACGCGCTTATGATCAATTGATTCATGATGTCGCCCTGCAAAACTTACCCGTTATGTTCGCTATTGACCGTGCGGGTATTGTTGGTGCAGATGGCCCCACACACGCAGGTGCATTTGATATTAGCTTTTTACGCTGCATTCCTAATATGTTGATTATGGCACCCAGCGACGAAAATGAGTGTCGGCGAATGCTCGACACAGGTTTTTTACATGACGGCCCCAGCACAGTTCGTTACCCACGCGGTGGTGGCTCGGGTGCTACCATCAATAAAGAGCAGATCACCCTGACAATTGGCCAGTCCCGATTAGTCAAAGAGGGTAAAAAAGTTGCCATCCTTGCATTTGGCAGTATGTTACAAGCCGCATTAAAAGCTGGGGAGAAATTAGATGCATCAGTCGTCGACATGCGCTTTATCAAACCCCTTGATGAAAAGATGATTGAGCAGATGGCCAATAATCATGAGCTACTCATCACTATTGAAGAAAATAGCCTTCCAGGCGGCGCAGGCAGTGCCGTCAATGAATTTTTAGCTTTTAGAAATATTCAATGCTCAATGATCAATCTCGGCCTGCCAGACAAGGTTACCGGTCAAGGCAACCGTGAACAACTACTCACTGAGTATGGGTTGGATGCTAACGGAATTATTAATGCCGTAACATCTCACCCTGAATTTTTTAAAACTTCCGTTACTTAACAATACTTTAACCTGCTATATTTATTCCCATGACCGCTTGTTATACATTAAAAATCATTACCGAATTTGCCTCCGCCCATAGCTTACGCGATTACCCAGGGGAGTGTCGCCGTCTGCATGGCCACAACTGGAAAGTCGAGGTTGAAATTATCTCGCACCAGCTTGATAAGCTAGGCATGGTTATTGATTTTAAAGCTGTAAAATCAGCCACTAAAACGATTACAGATCAGCTTGACCATCACTATCTAAATGAAATTGAACCATTCAACAGGATTAATCCTACAGCAGAAAATATTGCAGCATTTTTATATAAATCACTGTCAGAAGAAATTAATGATGAAGTGATACAAGTTAAAGCAATCACTTTATGGGAAACAGAACGTGCCAGTGTGCACTACACAGAGAGTTAAAAATGCCTACAACAAACAGACCCAGACCTTCCATTGCTGACGTACAAAATAGCCCAGACAGCCGTCAAATTGCTATCAATAAAGTAGGCATTAAAGATATTCGACACCCTATTCGAATCAAAGATCGTAGTGATGGAGAGCAGCATACGATTGCAAACTTCAATATGTATGTTGACCTCCCCCACAACTTCAAGGGCACGCACATGTCCCGCTTTGTGGAGATATTAAATACGCAAGAGCATGAGATATCTATCGCATCATTCAATGATATGCTGCAAGAGATGGCGGTACGCCTTGAAGCAGGCTCAGGCCATATTGAGATGAATTTTCCATATTTTATTAGTAAAGTCGCGCCTATTAGCCAAGTAAAAAGTATGCTGGATTATGATGTGACTCTTTACGGCGAAATCACTGATGGTGAAAGTTTTGTTGATATTAAAGTGGTCGTTCCTGTCACCAGTTTATGCCCTTGCTCGAAAAAAATATCAGAGTATGGCGCGCATAACCAGCGCTCACACGTCACAGTAAAGGTACGCACAAAAAGCTTTGTATGGATTGAAGACCTGATTGATTTAATTGAAAAGGAAGCGTCCTGTGAAATTTTTGCTCTACTCAAGCGACCTGATGAAAAATATGTCACCGAAAAAGCTTATGACAATCCAAAATTTGTTGAAGATATGGTACGTGATGTCGCCGCACACCTAAATCAAGATTCACGCATTTTGTCTTATACCGTTGAATCAGAGAATTTTGAATCCATTCACAACCATTCGGCATATGCTTTAATTGAAAAGAAAGTTTAGCAACCTCTCCTGAATTCAGCTCTACAGACCTTAATAGATATCATTTATTTACGTACAAACATCTGTACTTATCAAAAATCTTCCAAAAAAAAGAGGAAGGGATCAATCCCTTCCTCTTTTTAGTACAACATCATATACTTATTTCTATATGACTTTTTCCATTATGGAACCACTGGTCCAGATGCAGGGCCTGCTGGAGGAGCCATAGACTCATCTGCGGGTACCGTTGATGTAGCACCCGTTCCATCTGCACCTACTCCTGTATCAACAATGGTATCCCCTGCTGAGACATCTTGTGTACCACCCGTGGTATTGTCAGCCTCTACAACAGCTTCCTGATCAGGATCGGCTGCACCTGGTGCTGAAAACCCTGGAATACCAGTAATGCCGTTCCCACCTACAGCTGGGTCATTAATATCACCAGGTTCAGGACGATCTTCAGAGTAACCATGTGGATGAGGCTGTAACAAACCAGACAAACCGGCAGTACCAACAGGCGGAATGTTTGGAGTCCATCCATTCAGATCATTCTCACCACGCTCTACAATGCCATCATCATCATTCGAAAATAGCTCAATCGGACGTGGAAAAGCCGCAACAAAATCTACGTTTGTTGCCCATGAATCCAGGCCACCCTGTTTACGAATATCTGCTTGGCGTTGGCCACCACCAGTACTTGCAAAACCAACCTCTTTTACAACACCGTCCGTACCATAGTTAGTGACTTGCACATGACCAAAATCACCCGCGCCACCTAAACCAAGCTGCATGCTTTGCCCGATACCAAAGGCCTGAACACGATCACCACCTTCCCAGGTAACTTGTGGTGTATAGCCCAGAATATCGGAAAATAGCCCAGTAACACCTGTCGCACCACCCGCATCCGTAGTGCTTGCACCCGCAAGCTCTTCAAATACAAACGATGTACTATCACCAATGCCTGTCTCCAGACCATTTTTATCCAAAGCAACCCCTTGAGTCATCAAGAGTGCGCCACCCGTTTGCTCATTGTTAATATCGAATTCAGTATTCAGCCAGAAACCAAAATTAAATGATTGGCCTGTGATTGTCAGATCGTTACCCGCACCTGTAGAACCACTACCGATATAGTAAGTATTGCCTATATCAACTTCAACACTATTATCTGCTGTTGCCCAGCCAGTATTGATGACTGCAATCAAATCAAACCGATACGCCGCATCAGTGGCACTACCTGTACCATAAGGTCGACCTATCACAGGGCCACCGCCATCTGCTGAAGTAAAGTAATCACGAATTTGTGATTTCAACATCACACCATCAGTTTGCTGTGGCGATGAGATATTCTGAGAATAGTCAACTTTAATAATAGACTCATCAGAGAAGCCAAGCGAGCCCGGCGTACCATTAATCGGCGAACCAAATTCTCGAGGATCATTAGCGTCAACAATAACTTGACGGATATAAGATTGACCATCAACAGAAAACTGCGATTGCAGAAAACCATCATCACGAATCAAATCCACACCGCCTAATATGTCAACAATTTGTCCATCTTCAACATACCAGCCATCAAATGGCACTGGCGCAGGCGCTTCTGCGTAAACAACTCCACTCAACATTGGAGCCACAGCCGCTGCAACTGTAAATATACGTATTTTCTTCATTATCAAACCCTCCCAAACTACGGCGTTTTTTATTATTTATTAGTTGTTTAGCAAAAATTAAAACAACCCCTGACTGACATCCTACCTATACATCAGGTATAACGTCAAGTATTTTAAACGCTCTATTTTATATAGAAAAGAAAAAAAGAAAAAAGTCTTGGCTGTTACAAAGGGTTTAGATCTAAATTTAATTGATTTGCTCTTAACAATAAAGGCTGTAAGATGATGATCAGGTATTAATTTTTTACTCATAGGTTCCAAGAGTAAACAGAGGGAAAATATCTATGAAGCCAGCTAGGGCACTTCAATGGCCGCCGCTTTTTTTGTTCCTGCTCTCTATTACTTTATATGCATCCTCAGGAAGATCTGACGACAATGCGGAAAACGCAACATTTCTAACAGCAGAAGAACGCGCTTGGATTTTAGAGCACCCAATCCTGCGTATCGCTCCTGCGCCCAACTTTCCTCCCATTGAATTTTTTGATAAACAAGGCCAACACCAAGGTATTACGGCTGATTTTTTCAAGATTATTGAGAAAAAAACAGGATTACAATTCAAAGTTGAACAACTTGAAAGCTGGGCGCATGTGCTTGTAAAAACAAAGCAGAAAGAGATTGATCTATGGGGAGAGGCAGCTCGAACTGAAAAGCGTGAGCAGTACATGCTGTTTACCTCACCCTATTTAAGCTTTCCCGCAGCAATAATAAATCGCCAGGGCGAAAGCAACCACCTCACACTGGATGACCTGACAAACCTTTATGTCGTCAGCATTGATGGCTACGCTTCTCACGAATACCTTAAAACGAATCACCCTGATATTAAACTTATCACTACACCAAACATCAAAGCTGGGCTAAAAATGGTCTCGTTTGGTTTAGCCGATGCCATCGTTGTCAATACCGCGCCTGCATCCTATTACATTCAAAAGATTGGATTAAGCAACCTGCAAATTGCTGGCCAATCAACGTTTAGCTGGAGTCTTGCAATTGCTTCACGCAAAGACTGGCCGATACTGAACTCTATTTTACAAAAAACTCTGGATAGCATTAGTGACACGAAAAAAGAAAAAATTATTACAAAATGGATATCACTTGATAAGCAAGCCTTCGTTGAAAAGCGCTCATTTTGGCTCATAATTGCTCTTATTACGGCCATAGCAATTGTATGCATGGCTATTGTTCTATTATGGAACTTTAGCTTGAGAAAAATGGTTCACAAAAAAACGTTAGAACTACACGGTGAGCTTGAACGTCGCAGAGAAGCTGAAGAAGCCCTGAAAAGCAGTGAAGAGCGCTTAAATAATTTTTTTGATGCCTCATTTGAAGGGCTGTTTTTACACGACAAGGGAAAAATTCTGGACATCAATCCAGCCACAACTGAAATTTTTGGCTATAAAGCAGAGGAATTACTTAACCATAACTTGCTGGAATTCGTTAGCCCAGATCGCCGTCAAAATATCACCGAATTAATGGCAACGGGCGAACCGGGAACCTATGAAACAACTGTGATTAAAAGTGATGGAAAACCGATTCCAGTCGCTGTACGAGCACGAACCATTGAAACTGAAACCAAAGAAAAAATAAGGATTGTATCTCTCAGCGATATCAGTAAACACAAACAAGCTGAAGCGGCACTCAAAAAAGCTTACGATAATCTGGATCATATTGTGATTATGCGCACCAGTGAACTTGAGAAAGCGAACGAACGCCTGACTGAGCTCGATCAATTAAAATCCATGTTCATAGCCTCCATGTCTCACGAGTTGCGCACACCACTTAATTCCATTGTTGGTTTTACTGGCATTATTCTTGATGGCATGTCAGGTGACATCAGCAAACAACAAAGAGATCAGCTGACTCGAGTTTATAGCTCTGCCAAACACCTGTTGTCGCTTATTACTGACATCATTGATATTTCAAAAATAGAAGCGGGCCATACCGATGTTTACCCCGAATCATTTATATTGGATGAACTCATCAACGAAGCGCTTCAAACCACTCAGCCACACCGTGAAAAAAAGGGATTAGCTCTCGACTCAAACATCCCATCAGGCATTCAAATGTATACCGATAAAAAGCGTCTGCTGCAATGCTTACTCAACTACCTTAGCAATGCGATTAAATACACTGAATATGGAAAAATTGAAATCAAAGCAAATGACCTGGATGGTCACGTTGAAATTATCGTGAAAGACAGCGGCATTGGCATAGATGACGAAGCGCTCACTCGCCTGTTCCAGCCCTTCGAACGTATTGATACACACCTACGCATCAAAACACCTGGCACAGGTTTAGGATTATATTTATGTAAAAAAATTACGGTAGAAATATTGAAAGGTAGTGTTGCTGTAGAAAGTGAATTTAAAAACGGGAGTACTTTCTCCCTAAAAATTCCAAAAAAATTAACCCACAAAAAGCCGTGGCCTCATTAGGGAGGCTCTGATTAAGTCTGGTCGCACCAACCCAAGGATGTATACGGAAATAGAACATGAAAATTTTAATTGCCGAAGATGATGAAAACTCAAGACTGCTCCTGGAAACCGCACTCACAGCACAAGGCTATACCGTGGAGAGCTCAAGTAATGGCCAGGACGCATTAGCCTTAGCCGAAAAATCACCTCCCTCATTAATTATTTCTGATATTTTGATGCCACAAATGGATGGGTTTGAGCTCTGCCGTCATATTAAAGGCAACCCAAAACTACAGCATACCCCCTTCATTTTTTATTCGGCAACATTTGTCGAAAGCCTTGATGAACGTTTGGCATTGGCGCTTGGTGCGACACGCCTCATCGTAAAACCAATAGAGATGTGGATCTTGCTTGGTATTATCAAGGAGACACTTGAGCTTGCAGATACAGAGCGACTGAATTCACCACCCACTGAAAGCGATGAACAACGGATTGAAAACCTTTACGCCGAACGACTCTCCAGAAAGCTGACCAAAAAAGTCAAGGAGCTGGAGTGGGAGCGTGAAATTCTTATGCAAAGCGAAGAACGTTATCGCTCACTTATTAATGATGCATTAAATATTTCATCTATTGCAATCATCATTCTGGATAGCAAATATAAGGTCACCTGGTTCAACCAGACACTTGAAGAATATTTTGATATACACCTAAGCCAAACTATCGGTCTACCTGCAGAGCAATTTTATACAGAGAAAATAAAGGACTCCTTCGAACACACTGACTGCCTTTTAGAGATCAAAAACTCAATTACACGCAGAAACCATATCAAACACTTGGAATGTTTACTCAAACCTGATCACAACAGCGAAGCACGCTGGCTTGAGTACAACAGCAAGCCCATTCACTCTGGGCTTTACAAGGGCGGTAGAATAGAGCATTTCACAGACATTACACGCTATAAGCAGATTGTTTGAATCTGTCTAATTTAAAATTAGAGCGCTGCAAGCCGATAAAAGTGGCTCAGGGTTTACAGAATGAGCACGAGTTAATCATGGAAAAGAAAGGAATCAAAAAAAGTACTTTTATCTGGGAAGGGCTTGACAAGAAAAAAGCCCGCATAAAAGGTGAGATGGAGAGCACCAGTATCGCACTGGTTAAAGCCACATTACGACGCCAGGGAATTATGCCGCTCAAGGTCAAGAAAAAGGCCAAGCCCCTGTTCGGCGCATCAAAGAAAAAAATAACCCCTAAAGACATCTCTATTTTTAGTCGGCAAATGGCCACCATGATGAGTTCGGGTGTGCCTTTAATTCAATCATTTGAAATTATTGGCCGTGGCCACGAAAATCCGAGCATGCAAGATCTGATCATGGCAGTAAAAGCCGATGTTGAAGGTGGAAATTCACTCGCCGATGCTCTGCGAAAGCACCCTAAGTATTTTGATAACTTGTATTGCAACCTTGTTCATGCGGGCGAACAAGCCGGTATACTAGAAACTTTACTGAATAAAATTGCACTCTACAAAGAAAAAGTAGAAGCCATTAAAGGGAAAATCAAAAAAGCGATGTTTTACCCCATTGCTATTATGATTGTTGCGTTTGTTGTCACAGCAATATTACTGCTTTTTGTTGTTCCACAGTTTGAAGCCATGTTCACTAATTTTGGAGGAGAACTTCCCGCTATGACAAAATTTGTCGTAGAATTATCCCGTGGACTACAGGAGTGGTGGTGGGCCATATTTGGCTCCATTGCACTTGTCATTATTGCATTGGTTCAAGCTAAAAAGCGCTCTCACAATGTGGCACGAACTATGGATCAGATGATACTTAAGGCTCCAATCATCGGCAACATTATTACCAAGGCAATCATAGCGCGCTACGCACGTACACTCTCAACCATGTTTGCAGCAGGCGTGCCACTGGTTGAAGCAATGGGTACCGTTGCAGGTACCGCAGGAAATATTATCTACACAAACTCAATACTGCGCATGCGAGATGAAGTCTCCACAGGAACAACACTGAATCAATCCATGCGCCAAAGCGGCATATTCCCCAACATGGTCGTGCAGATGGTCGCCATTGGTGAAGAGTCAGGAGCACTTGACTCCATGTTAAGCAAAGTGGCCAGTTTTTATGAGGAAGAGGTTGATGATGCCGTTGATGGATTAAGCAGCTTACTGGAGCCGATCATTATGGCCTTCCTCGGCGTCATCATCGGTGGCCTTGTGGTTGCCATGTACCTGCCTATTTTCAAAATGGGCGAAGTAGTGTAATACTTAGAGAACAATGCATTTAATCATTTATTTACAAGAATCCCCGTTACTTTTCATTACTGTCGCGGGGTTACTCGGCTTAGTGGTGGGCAGCTTTCTCAATGTGGTCATCTATCGTTTGCCCGTTATGCTGGAACGAGAGTGGCACGCGCAGTGTGATGCCCTGATTGAAAATGAAGACATTCAAACTGATACGCCAAAAAAAAATGCCGAGCCCTTCAACCTTGCCGTCCCTCGATCCACTTGCCCTTCGTGTGGTCACATAATCAAAGCATGGGAAAATATCCCTATTATCAGCTACCTGTTGTTACGGGCTAAATGCTCAAAATGTGACACCCATATCTCTTGTCGGTACCCCATTATTGAAGGCATCACGGCACTGTTATCTGTCACTGTTGCATGGCATTTTGGTTTTACCTGGCAAACAGGCGCAGCGTTATTGCTTACCTGGGCACTGATCTGCCTTACCATGATTGATTTTGATCACTACCTTTTACCTGACAACATAACCCTTCCTTTTTTATGGGCAGGATTATTGCTAGCTTTATTCGGTATATTCACTCACCCTGCCGATGCAATTATCGGTGCGATTCTGGGCTACATGATTTTATGGTCAATATACTGGGTTTTCAAACTGCTCACCGGCAAAGAAGGCATGGGGTATGGTGATTTCAAGCTGCTAGCTTTACTAGGGGCGTGGATGGGCTGGCAAGCTTTACCTGTGATCATTCTATTATCATCATTAGTTGGAGCGATTGTTGGAATTTCATTAATTGCTTTTAGAAATCATGACAAAAGCAAGCCCATTCCGTTTGGCCCTTATCTCGCGGCAGCAGGTTGGATTTGCCTGATCTGGGGCAGTGATATTACTAATATTTACATGCGCTGGGTCGGGCTTGCTTAAGCAATGTTAGTCGTGGGTTTAACGGGTGGAATCGGTAGCGGAAAAAGTACCGTATCAGCGATGTTCAAAAAAATGGGTACCCCTGTTATTGATGCTGATCAGATTGCAAGCGCACTCGTCAAACCTGAGCAGCCCGCACTAAAACAGATTATTAATGCCTTCGGGAAGGATTTGTTGAATCAAGCTGGAGAACTTGATCGCAATAAGATGCGGAAAATCATATTCCAGAGCACCTCAAAAAAAAAGGTGTTGGAATCTATTTTGCATCCACTGATATGGGAATCCATGCTGCATCAAATTTCATTATTAAAAGCCTCCTACTGCATTCTTGATGTTCCACTATTACTGGAGTCCAGAAAAACGGATCAAGTTGACCGAGTTTTAGTCATTGACGTACCAATCAATATACAGAGTGAAAGGGTTCAGGCTCGCGGCCATTTATCAAGGAAAGAAATTGAAACCATTATTGCAGCACAAATAGATCGGCCGTCTCGTCTTTGTGCTGCGGATGACATTATCGTCAATGATAAAAGCCTTGTTGAACTACAAATCACAGTGCAACAGCTACATCAAAAGTATATAACACTGGCAGAAAATCATTAGCAGCTTGCGCTGTTTTACAGAATACCGTAGTCTGCCAAACTGTTATTCACAATACTTTATTATCATGGCCGATACTCTCAACCATCTTACCCAAATACTCGAAGAGCGTCGTAATGCGGCTCCTGAATCATCTTATGTCGCCAGTTTACATGCCAAAGGGTTAGACACCATTTTGAAAAAAGTGGGTGAAGAAGCCACTGAAACTGTCATCGCTGCAAAAAATGGTGACAAACAGCAGGTAATTTATGAAACGGCCGATCTATGGTTTCATTCTATGGTGATGTTAAGTCATATGAACCTGACATCCGATGATATATTAAACGAACTGGAACACCGCTTTGGAACATCAGGTCTTGCAGAAAAAGCGGCGAGAAAAAAGTAGAGAATCATGTTTGATATCGGTTTTTGGGAAATCGCATTAATTGGTATTATCGCACTACTCATC
>VAPF01021158.1_pt1 | contig 13652 bp, 12 predicted proteins | sample 3393931 | NCBI WGS metagenome assembly VAPF01 (sample SAMN08290437, study PRJNA428436) | hydrothermal vent metagenome | isolation source: Deep-sea hydrothermal vent chimney | place: Atlantic Ocean: South-mid Altantic Ridge | depth 2773 m m | reverse complement strand
TTTGTAGCAGTAAACCACCGAACAGTGACCTGATTTTTGATTCCGGCAACTGATGATCTAATCAGTGCCGAAACTTTAACTTTTTCCGGCGAGTAGCAAACCGTATAATCACTGTCTGCATAACCACCGCCGTTGCCAACACCGCCAGGATGCACAAATTTAAGTGATTGGCTACCACTAATTGGGGCGGTAGTTTCTAAGCTAGCGGTGCCGCCGGGGTAGGTTGTAATTGACCAACTATCAGGCAAGCCGTCAGCGTCAGAGTCAACCTCAAAATCACCATTGACTATATCGCGTCCGCCTAAAACCTGCACATCTGCGGCCTGGGCGAAGGCTGCTGCATGGAGACCATCCAGCGTGTCCGCGTCGAGACCGTTTCCCCCGCCGACATAAAGAAAGCTGTTGGCTATCTTAGCCGAGGCATCCAGCCCAGCAATACCATCAGTGGCCCCCCTCTGTGAGAGGATAGCCTTGACCTTCTGAACGGCAGCGAGTAGTTCGGCCCTTGCCTGGGAGGGGTCATCTGTCCCTTGGTCTAAGTTTACTGTGGTTAGGTCGTCTATGGGCCATGTCATGGTGTCTCTCCTACCAATTTATGTTTGAAATCTCGGTGAGTGAATTAGCTACTGCTATCTGTGAGAGCAGGTTGTCCCGTTTATCCGCGCGGGTAGCAGCCTGGTTTCCTATTAAGGCAAGTAATTCGGTTGCCTCTTGAATTGCTAGTGTGTGGGTTACAGCATCAGAGTCCCGAAGATTTATTGTGGTTCCAGACTGCTCCAGAGCAAAATCCCTCCTATCTCGAATGATCTGAGCAAACTTATAGGAGGCTGGCCAAGTACAGCCAGCATTTGAGATGGTGCCCCACTCGGCGGCCTGATAGCTCTGGTTAATCTCAGCAGATTTCAAACCCTTAGCCTCTGTGAGAGGAATTTCGACTGTGCCCACCACCCATGTGCCATCAACCTCAGAACCCCCTGAATACCTTGAGAACTCAGGGAGTGTAGGGTGCTCTGCTGGAAGCCACCCCAAGTTAAAAAAGTTTTCCGGTGTACCCGGAAGATCCTCGAAAGGTATCTTCTTGGCATCCGCAGGGCAGAATCTTTGGTATGTTGTGTGGTAATACATCAAATCCCTCTCACTACAGCATCAATAACAGCATCGGCTAAAACACCTGAGCCATTATACAGTTCTATCTTTGGGCCGAGTGCTGGGTCTTTATCTATGAGCTTCCAAGTCCACCCACCACCTGTGCCCTGTATGGCTAATGTAACCTGGGTAATAGTAGCATAACTCTTTGAGATGGGCAAACGAAAAACCCCCGTAGGGGAACTGATCGTCGAGGTGTCCTTGTCATTTATATACTCGTCTACTGGGTCAGCGGACAGGTTAATTTCCATTCCTGAAAGCTGTGCCAACAAAGTGGGTTCAGACACGGTTACTTTGAGCCTTATATACCTGGCCGAGATCAAGGGCCCAATCACTGCATACGGGGTAAACGTGGTATTATCATCCGAATGTTGCTCCTCAACAGTTAGTGTGCCCACACCATCTACGGAAACCAGAGGAGTGACCGACACAACTGCTCCAAGGTCAATGGCGGAGTCATAGGCAGGATGTTCATATGTAAAGGTTGTATTGGGACTTCTTGCCCAAGTTGCCCAGTCATCCCACTTAGTCCCATCAACAGCAAAAGAATCCCAGTCTTTACTATCAGTAGCGAGTAGGACACCGTTATCATAATCCACGAAACAATCAGTCTTTGTACCAGCCCATATAGGGTCTACGCTCTGTACTCTTGAATTGTAAACCGAACCCTTGATCCGAGGATCGCCCAAAGTGGACGATATTAACAAGGGGTTCTGGGACTCATTGCCCGAAGTGTCTACGGCCACGATCCCGACAGTATAAGTACCCGCAGCAAGCTGGTTACTCTCGAACGGGGCCGCTGTTAACAGACCTTTGTGTAGGGGGATTAAGTCCTCCCACACCTGCCCGGCGGTAAGTTTGTACTTTATCCTGTAACCCGCGAGGTCAGGGGGTGGATCTAAAAGAGTCCAGTCAAAAACACGGGTACCATCAGGTTGCCGGAAAACTAAGAATGTATCTACATCTGGGGGTGGGGCTAGTTTGCCTATGACCTGATGTATGGAGGAGACAGGCAAACTTCTCATGTTGTTGGGCCCAACTGTCCTGACCTGCACCTCATAGGCTACCCCATCGTCCACCGGGGATATGAATGCCTCGGTCTTGGAAGTCCCCAACACCTGTGGCCCAGGAAACCAACTGATATCCGTTTTTTTTTTGAACTCTACAACATAACCTACAATATAGGGATACCCTGTAGGAGCTGACCAACTAACCCTTATCCTCGAAACGATCGTGCCGTCCCCAGCGGCCAGTAGGTCGCTGTCCCCAGAAGTGAGTACTATGGAAACCGGCGCAAGTATGGCCTCTGGATTGGGCAAAAAGGTGTCAGCAGGTGGGGTGTACTCCACAGGGACGTCCCTGTCATAGACCGTGGGTTCATGCTCTACGAAAGATAACCCTACTACACCATCAGGTAGCAACTGCATACCCACCACGAGGAATAACTTTGAAACCCAGCCTACGGAAACATGTGAGATGGTAACGATGTCACCTATATCTACCTGAACAGCAGAGGGCGTTGCCGTGAACGCGCAGGTGATCTTCTGTCGGGACGCCTTGAGCTTCAGATTGGCGTAGTCTGTAGCGGCATACCTGCTAATCAGCCAATCGGCTTTGAATGTCCGGCTTAGTGGGAACCCCCCATCTTCGGTAAGGTAAGAATCCACTTTAAGTGGGAGAATATCACTTTTCCACTCAGAATCCGGGTTGGTGAACTCAATTTCAATAGCATTTAACCTGTCCGACTTCTTCGCGCCCTCGATCTTCCAACCTCCTAGTATATTGGAGGCATTGAAATCGAAGGTAGGCGGGGAGTCTTTTAATGAGACAAGCCTATGAACACCACCAACAAAGGGCATCGTGGCCCTACAAGAATAGAGGAGCCGCTTTATATTGTCTAGGAGTTGCTCCTCTGTATCGAGTATGATGTCACAAGACAAAAGCGGGTAAGTATTTGTTGTACTATCATGCTCCTGCACCTGCATATCACAGTAGTCTGCCACAATTTGAAAAGTGTTTTCATCTATGAGATTGGGGCTTAAACCTTTACCATAGAGAGTGTTGGTCAGATAATCGTAAAGGCACAAAGCAGGGTTGTTGGAGAATTTGGTCACACTGTCCCTGACATCGAGTATTCTCTTACCCTTCACGACGGCCTGAATTGACGGGAACCTTGAATAAACATCAGTGTTAAACTCGAACCGGGCGATTATGTAGGCAACCCCGGACAATTTATGGCTGGCTGTCCACTTTCCAGGAAAGACAGAGATTAAATTGCTATCGGCAGACTGCCCGGAATCCCCCAGGTGAAGCCAAAGCAACAATTTACCTTCATACTGATTACCAGCAACCATCCCCCCGTTTTGGTAGACTAAGGTATCAGAGATATAAACTTCTGATATCTCCTCAATTGGCCCCTCGCAAAGACTGAGAGCGATATACAAAAACTTGTTATCGGTACCTGCGGAGTCCTCAAAGACCCGAACACCGCCGATCTTCCTCGTGCCGTAAACGACAGGAATCTTGGCAACATTACTACTCTTGTTTAAGCCACTACCATCTTCTCCCTGCTCCCCTGTACTGTAATCGGCAGTGAGCGCCATAAAAAGAGTGGCAGCAGCAGATAACCAACCGATTATCTTGATAATTATCCAAGCTATCGCCATGAATCCCATTAGTTATGCCCCCACTTGATGTTCTCTCTTGCTTGGGGGGCAAACTCAAAACCTAAATCCCCAGAAAAGAACAACTGCTGATCCGCTGAGTTTGTTCTTCTTCCTGCCTTTCTCTCAAAGTCTACCCAGTGGGAGGATACTGACCACTCCAACTCGCTGGTGCCATCCTCTGGGCTCTCTGTGAAGGTATAAGAGTCTATGTACCCGAAAAACAAAATGAAAGGAGCGTCTACTATGCTGTAGTCCTTGTCTAAAACGACCCTCGATATGGTAACTGGAACATTGACGTAATGCTGAGTAAGCATATCATACAGGTTCAATTGATCCGCACCGGCCAAGGTTACTGCGATCTCTGAGGAGTCCAAATTTATGCTCTGGGGTGGGGGTGAGAAGTCAAGAAAATCCCCTGACGCCTTGTAAGTCTTAGCCCCTACAGTAATGTCCATTGCGGCATCGGTATATAGGTCTGTAGTGGAGTCATGCCAGTTGACCTCAAGAATGTGAGCCACGGTTATATTTCTTTTCGCTAAAGCCGCGAGCAGGATGCTACTCAGCCCCATCAAACTACCTCCTGTAATTTAAGATTCTCAGAGTAAATATAGGGGGGTCGCCATTCTGTCTCCCTCGACCCTTCGGCCAGTTCAACAGTAAAAACTACAGCACTTGTCTGAATTATGTCGTCGACAGACAAAGCAGCCATAAGTGGTGGGGTTACATGGATCGTCCCCTCCCCCGTGGGGTCTGAGGTTGTAGTGTTTATAACCATATAAACTTTACTACTCGATGAGAAAGATATGAAATCTCCTGGGAGCAAAACATCACTTGAGTTTTCTGGCGCGCCTTTGAAGTCTACCTCTGACCCCCCGGAGACACTGGTCTTTACAGACATGCCTGAAAGCACAGAACCCAAAGGTGTCTCAAAACCAGGAAGTTTAAAACCAAATGAGCCGTATTTCCCCCGTTGAGAATTTATAAAGGCATCCAACTCACGAAACACACTATCGCTCATCAGGTCGAGGGTTAGAGAGAACTCCCATCTATGCCCTGGGTAAGACCGGACATACCGCTCTCCCTCCTGGGTAAAACTGACCTCAGACGGAAAGAAGGAGGTTACGGTTACTTCATCTGCTGTCACAGGAAAAATGCTCATCAAACCCAACCTGTGCCTGGGGGGAGGGCAATACTTGGGTAGAGGTTAAGCCCCAAAAATTGAAAATAATCCACTACTTCCGAGGCCTCTTCGAGATCAAAACTCAACCCGCCCACCTCCGAGGCTCCGCTGACAGAAAAAGAAAAGGTGTCGTCTTTTAAACTCATAACAAAAACTATGTCCGTGGTGGCAACACTGGCCCCTACACTGGGGGCACTCAGGAGTGCTGGGAATAGGTGGATTGTTGCGGTGCCATCAGAGGCTGTGTCCACCTGATCTAGCACTTGGTAGACTTTAAGCCTCCCGTCTATAGAGATCAGATCACCCCTTGCCAAATACTTAATGGTGGAGATTTCCGTGGTCACTATGTCAAGGTAATCCCCCGTCATACCGGCTCCGTTGACCAGAGCATTACCACCCCCTACGCCGATGTTGGCTCCCCTCCCAGGGAGTCTTACAAAAAAACTCCCCGAACGCCCCCTCTGCGCTGTGAGAAAAGAAATGAAGGGCATAGCTTGTTTCCTGTCAAGAGTTGGGTAGCTTAGTGACATGCTCCATCGAGAGAATGCTGTTCTCCTTGCCAGCCTCGACAAACCCCTGGTTTCTGACCTGAACGCTTCTGTCCCCACCTTGAGACTCACCCGTGAGGGTTGTATGCTGTCTGGTAAAGAAATCAACCCAGTGGCCCCCCGGCAAGGAGCCTTCTGTTATACCCATTCTGCACCAACTTTTGGATCAAACCCTCGTTTCCAGAAAGGACTCGTTTAACGTCCACACTATCCATGGCTGTTATATTCACAATCACTTGGGTCGGCTCACTAGTGTTCTGCTGGCTGGGAGATTCCAGAAACCTTTGCAACTTCTTATTATCCTCTTGTTTAACAACTCTTTCACCTTTTTCCAACAAATAAGTGCCAGTATTAGGGACATCAGGAAGACCATCATGTGCCTGACCCTGAAACTGTGTCTTTGTTATTTGTTGCACCCTGACAGCCCCAGCAGCCAGTGCAGCAGCAGCAGCAATTACCTTCGTGGTGGTTCCCCCCTTCGTGTCAGTGTAAGCAGAGGAAGCCCCAGCAAGCATGTCTATGGTGGCCTGAGCAATCCTGAACTTCTTAGACCTTTCAAAACTCTTCCTCGTCTGATCCCCAATTAAGCCAGCGATAGACCCCATAATGCTAGACACACCACCAACTACGGCGTAAGCTTCTTCTTTGATAATCTGCTTCCTTTCATCCGCGCCCTTCTGGGCAACCAGAGTAGAATCGTCCTCAAACTTTTGCTTGAGATTCAAGATTATTTCATTGTTCTTGGCAATGATGTCGGCCTTCTCTTGCTCTCTTTCTGGCCCAAAGGACTCAGTGGCTTTGACCCTATCCCCAGCCTTGGCTATCCCCCTGATCGCTTCATTCGCTAAACGGGTTTCTTCCGCTGCCTGTTTGTTTTTTGACTGACGGAATGGGCTTGCCCCCCTATTCGCCGCGTACAGACTAAGCGCCGCAGACGATTTATCCGCTCCTTGCTTTGCCGCCTTTAGCCCCTCGGCTGTTTTCTTGGCTAAAGCAATAATCCTGGTGGCCTGCGCCTGCTCCCCCTTAAGCTCAGCCTCCCTGAAACTTTTTGCTACCAGGGCATGAATAGCGTTGCCAGCCTTGAGTGCCTCTACTCTCTCCTCCTGGGTTTTAAGATCCAAGCCCAATATGGAGGTTGCTGCACTAACCTCTATCTCATAGAGCTTGTCCTTTGTTTCCTCAGTGAGAGCAACTGTATCAGCCCTATACTTGACCCCATCCTTGAATATGGCCCTCGTTGTCCCCAGTTTCTTCTGCTTGGCGGCAGCTTCTAACTTGACAGCCTCTATTTGAGCTGTTGTCTGCGCCCTTGCGTCCTTGATGGTGGACACTACTGACTCATGCCTCTGCTTCCCCTGGGCAACTTCCTCTTTAACACTATCTGTTGTTATCCCCGCTAGTTTTGCCCATTTCTTGGCAGTGGCTAACGAACCCCTTACTTCGTTGTACTTACCCTCGGATGTAGCGAGTTCATCGACTATCTTTGCTCTCTCTTTCTGCCACCTTAATAACTCACGCTCCCCCGAGGCTTTCTGGCCCAAAAGAGGGGCCGCAACCAGAGATGCCAAACCCAGGGGGGGGACAACGGCTCCTACCAAGCCAACCGCTGCTGTTACGGCTGCCCCTTTCCCGATATTTTTAACTCTCGATGACTGGGCGGTGGCTATCCTCGTGTCTAGCTGATCGAGGGCTATTTTTCTGAGGTCTATTCTGCGCTGGTACTCTTCGAGGACCCCTGCCAAAACTTGCACGTCCGGGTTAATGCCATGTGCTCTCAAGAACTTATTCTTTGCTGCCTTCTCCTGGGCTTCTGCCAGTTCCTTCATCTGATCCAGCATAGGCTTGATGGAGGGCATCTTGGCAGAAGCTGCCTCTCCTGCCCTCCCAGAAAACAGGTAGAAGGCTGCTGCTGCCGCTGTGACTGCGGCTGCCAGGACTATCCAACCGGGAGGTGTGGCAAGGAAGGCCATCAACGGAGCAATGATAGATGCTTCAAGGACGCTCCCCATGATAGCCAGTGGGCCCATTGTGGTCCCCAGGATTCTGACTGCCGTGGTCATATTCTTAATGCCCTGTACTGCCCTAGTTGCCCCACCGAGTATAGATTTCCCCCCGAGGAGGCCGCTTGCTAGGCTGGCGGTCTTGAATACTGCATAGGCTTTGGCTAAATTAAGGATAGCCCCCCTGTGCGCTATCAGTAACCCCGTGAATGCTGCGAGGTTCTCGATGGCAGAGGTCATAGCATCCTGGAAAGCCTTAGACTTAAACATTTCCTTAGCGGCTACTGCTACGGCAAAAAGAGCGTCCTCGGCACCCTTCCCTGCCCTAATTATGGTGGCTTCAAATGTATTGAAGGCTAATTGGGCCTGCCCCTTGGCGTTCTGTGAGAGCAGAACAAGGTTCTCGTTGGCAAACCCCAAACCTGACGATGCCCCTTTAGCCCCCTCTGTAAACTCCTTGAGCTTATCAATAGCATCAATAATTGGGGCAGCCTTGATCCCCCTAAACCCGAGTATATCCTTTAAAAAAGATACCCTAGCTTCTTGGGAATACCCCTTCAAGGCTTTATTCAAATCCCCAAACACAGGGATCATCCCCCTAAATTTACCAGTTGCATCAAAAGCTTCTACACCTAACTCCTTGAGTGCTGCCTTTGTCTTTGGGGTCCCAGCGGAGATATTGAGTAACGCTCTGTTTAGCGAGGTGCCAGCTTTTGAGGCTGTGACCCCCCTGGTAGCAAGCGTGGCTATACCAGCACTGAGTTCCCCCAAGGGAATATTCAGCGTGGTAGCGGACGCCGCTGTGTAAACAAGGGCGTTGCCAATTTGGGATACTGTGGTGGCTGAACTGGCTGCGGATTTCGAGAGGACATCCACAATGTGCCCCATATCAGAGGCTTCCAAAGAAAACTGGTGCATAGCACCAGATGCTATGACTGTGGCGGATGAAAGATCCATCTGCCCTATCACAGCTAGTGCAGAAACATGGGGAAGTGCTACTAATGCGTCTTTTGCGCTGAACCCGGCTTGAGCAAGAATCCTAAACCCTTTGGCTAGTTCCATTGGCCCCTGAAGGCTACTCTCCCCCAACTTCAGGATAGAATCTGATGCTTTGTCCATGGTCTCCGCAGTAGACTGCGAGATCCCCTGAACCGCCCTCATCTGGTAGGTAAACTCGGCCCCATCCTTGATCGCCTTCCTAAGTGACATCGCTGCCCCAAAAGCTGCAATCGTGGGGATCAGGGAGGTGTAGGAGAGCCAAAGCCCACCCAAGGCACCTGTGACACCTCGGATAGACCCTCGGTAGGCTGTGTTGGCCTTAGTAGCTCGCGTCACAGCCCGGGTGTGCCGATCTGTAGCGGCTGTGGTTTTTTTGACCGCAGCCGCGCCCTTCGCGTTCCCTGTTCGTATTGCCTTATTGAGTTTGGACTGGGCTTTATAGACCCCTCTAGTGGACTGCTCCAGCTTCTTCATCTGGGCAGTTGCAGCCTGGACGGTAGAACGTGCGCCTGTGGCGGAAGCCTTGGCGACGGTAGACAGTTCAGAAATAAGGGCCTGTATCCTACGAAGTCCCCCCAAATCCGGCTGGACTTTGAGTATTAGTTCACCTGTACTATCACTCACCCCTTGCTCTCCTTTTTGCCTCTTGCCTCTTATTAACCATATCCAGGTACTCGGAGTCCAATGCCCGAATCGCCCTGGTGAACCCTGGCACCTGGCTCTCCGGCACCCATAGGCCCTCCAGGCTTAGGAAGGCCAAAACCTCCTGGAACAGTAGGGGTTGAGGCCCCGCCTCTGTGTGCTGCCTTTGGGAGTGGAGTGCCATAAATGCTTGCCACAAAGGTTGGAGGCGGGAGGGTAGCTTTGGGGCTTCCTTCCCCCTCCCTATTGACTCCAAGAACTCCAGCTGTGACCCCCACTCGAAAGAGAACCGAAGGGTGCTGACTACTTTTTTACGTCTGCAACCTCGGACTTAAGAGCGTAGTTTGCCCGGTCAGAGGCGAACCCCATGACCTCAAGCTGAAAATCCCGAACCTCAAGCAGTTTCTTAGCGGCCTCAACGGAATATTTGATGGCCTTGCCCTTAAACCCCATCTTCCCGTAGAAACCGACCAGTATAGTTTCGGCCTGAACCTGTCGGGTAACTTCCTGATCCAGCTTCTCGGCCTCAGTGTCGTTCCGCTCAAGGACTACCCGGTGTTTTTCAAACTCCTCGCTCATCCTGCGGAGGTACTTATCGTTGTTTGCTCGTGCGACCAAAACTCCCACACCAGGAGCCAGTTCTTTTTTAGCCCCCTCTACCTCGGCCTTCCTGTCAGTAGCGTACTTCTCAAAAACATCAAACATGGTTGATTCCTCCAAACCAGATTAATAAAGAAGGGAGCTCCTCAACCCCCCGGAAATAACTAAATTCCAATAACACCAAATCGGTCAATATGCACCAGTTTATCAGTTGCCTTGTTGGGGGCAATAGCGGTAAAGGGGACAGAGAGTGTTACATCAGCGTCCATCCCTCCGGCCACGACTTCCGGGACATCGAACTTCACGTTGTCAAAAACAAAAGCATAACCATATCCGTTGACATCTGTTACCGGCACCTCGAAAGAGGCTGTCTGGTTAGCAAGGGCTCGGTCATAAATGGCCCCATCAGCCAGGTACATCTCAAGAGTCCCGGAAACAACATAGGTGCCGGCCCCAATACCCACATTGCCCAACACACCCACAGCAGTCTGCCCTCGGAGTGCCCCGTCAATATCGATATTACCAGATTTTATAAACGTGTTTAGGATGGGTGCGTTGTCCACAAACAGATGCGGAATGCCCGTCACGGCATTCATTATACCATGGGACTCCGAGGCTGTGGGGACCCCGGGCAACTGTGTAGTGCCAGACCGGGAGCTGTTGAAACCCATAAAATCAAAAGACTGTGTGAGAATCCCGCCAGCAGAGAACCCAAGTGACAGCTTACTGGGGGACATGCCCCTGTAGATAAAACTTTGCCCTACATCAGCAAAGGTTTTCTCTATACTGAAGTAGCGAAGCCCCGCTGTGCCGATGGAGAGTCTTGAGCTGGAAATATCTACGGTAACTGCGGTTTCGTCGGAGGCCAGTGGTGTATCAGTGTCCACTGTGAGTTCGTCAGGAGTCATAGACTGAATACGGTAGAGCCCCTTATTGAGACCAGAGAGGACACTTACCCACTGGCCGGCAACGAGCCCCACAAACCCGTCCACACCGTCATCAGTGATGGTCCCTGCGGCCTGAACAATAGTAACGGTCATGCTGGCCACACCATCTGTGCCAAAGACACTGCTAAAGGTATCGGACAGTAAACCCTCGAGAAAGGGGTCATAACCCCTGTAGCTGGCCTCGCCCTCAAAGCCGCCGTCCACGGTGGCGCCTACCAACACACGATCCGAGGTCTGCCGGGTGTCGTTAATCTCTTTTGAACTCTCGGACTGAGCAGCATACTTCATACTCTCCCCCGTCACCCTGAGGTTTTTGGGGACGCCAGTGACCGGCGTGGTACCCGGTGTAGCCTCTTCAATGTAGGCTACCTGTAATTTTGAGGTTGAGGCTAAAGGCATGATGTTCCCTCCTAATCAATGGAATCAAAATTGTAGTTTACACGCAAAACACGAGCTTGCCAACCTGTAGCTGAAACTCTTTTCCGTGCTGTTATTGTTGTTACTCTTATGCCCCCCACCACTTGGGAGCCAAACATATTCTGTACTGCATCGGTCATATCAAAGAAGGGCTTGGTACCCTCCCCGTCTCTGACAAAAAAACCTATCTCAATAAGCCCCTGCGCCCGGGTGGGGGGTACATTTCCGTTCACCCCAATCTGTGAGATTGCCGGCAACTCCAGGGAGAAGAAACCAAAAGGCTTTGACTGACTTGAAAAGTCAGGCTCCACTTGCCCCTCAATGAAATAGTCGAAACTGGGCAAATTAACCTCCCACTCTGTGATAAACCTCGCGGTTAGTATCTGCCGGGCGGTCTCCGTGTTCACAGCCCACCCCCAATCTTAACCTGCTCGAGTGTTCTAGCCATTGCCGGCGTTATGGACGCGAAATGCGCCTGCATGCTGTCAACGGTCTTCAGGACCATCCCACCCCCGTCATTCTCAGGTCTGAGGTACCCACCTGGGTTCTCTTCCAGCATCCTGGCATAGCCGACACCTCCCAGGCTAGTGGCCCCATTAGAGATGAACACCGGTTTGGTCAGGGATACAGAGCGTTCTTTTCCCCTGTTCCGGGCATAAGCTATCTGGATGGCGGGCCTATCGTGAACCTTAAAAGATGCCTCTCTTGAGGGGATCTCAGTAATGACACGGGCCACGCTAGTATCGGGCTCACCGACTGAGAAATTCCAACTAGCAGCGGCATTACCCGACCACTGGGGGGTATCATCGACCACCCGCTGAAATGCTGTCACGGCATACCCCCTAAAAACCTTAGTAACATGAGCCTCTAGCCGGAGCATTGCCTTTGCTGCTGCCACCTGAAACGCCTTGGGGTTGCTCACCACTATACCAATCATACCTCTGGCCTCACATGAGCAGAGTAAGTCCCCCAACCGTCTGAGTAGGCACCTATTACCCGGTACACCCTCGTGTCAATGACAGCCTTGTCCCCTGGAACCGGAGGCGCGCCAAGCTCCAGGGTGAGTACCAAATCAGTCCGCTCGAACTTCGCGTCCGCGTTGTTCTGAAAGTGGTAGTTTGCTCTAAAAAACTCCACGAAAGCAGGGAGTAAAACAGGAGCTGATGCCGCCAAGGAATCAGAAACAGGATCATAAGCCCCCGAGGAGACGAAGCTCACTTGTTTGACGGCATCAACTCCCAAATCAAAGGCGGTAATGGCGAGAAGTCCCCCAGTTTGCCGGGAGACTGCCTGCACCCTAAAATAAACCCCGCCCACATCCCGTAGAACCATCCCCTTGCGGACCCCCTCGTCCTGGGCCATATACTGAGTGTACTCCGGGCGTAGGGCGGAACCCTCCAGCTCGAACTTTCTGTCCTTAAGCCAGGATTCCCCAGCGTAGGCAGTTACCGGTGTGCCACTGAGAAAACTTAGGGGGTACCCATAGGAAACCAGCCCATTGGCCGGGTGGAGGAGAGCATAGGATCTGTGGTTCTCGGACTGAAAGAAATCCTGAGTCACCCTCCCAGTTAGGAAAACCTCCCCCCCAAACTGGATACACCCCCGGCTGGGGGTAACAATATTCCCGGATGAGATTGTCCGCCGAAAACCCGCTGCGGAATCGGACTTTGAGAGATCATAAACATCCGGCTGACCCTGAAACAGTTTCACACCGGTATAGGCGTCGTAAACTGTCTGATCGTCAAAAAAAGTGGAAGCTGTAGCCAAGTCCATGGTCAGCTCCCCGTCACTGGGTCAATTAAGGGGGAGGATATGCCAAACATAGGCAACACAGGTGTGCTAGTTGCTCCACCCCCCACATACAAGCTCAGGGCCCCCTTCAACTTGTGGGCGTATAAATCATATTCGGCCTCCACCTTGTCGATAGTAACCTGATAAGGAGCGGAGGAGTCCCTGCTGAACCCTGACTTCCCATCGGTTACTGACTTGGGGCTAAACAGGGGGAGGGATGTTGCACAGTAAAGAGCGAGGGCCTGCACGGTGAAAATATTGAAAGAATGTACAAAACCAATAGCCTCTGGGGTTGTCTCCCCCATAGCCGTGACATACTTAGCCTCTATGAGCGGGTCTATAGCCACAAGGTCAAGAGCGAGCTTGTGGCTATAAATCTGTTCACTAAGAGTGGAGTCGGACAACTCCTTGGGGGAAACCCCAAGAACCACCCGGACACCACTGTAATCTGTGAAGTTGAAAGGCATTAAACTTCCTCTAGCAAACCTTGCTCAATCTGAGACTCCACCCAATTACTCAGTTCAACGGGGGTAGTCTGTCCCATATTGATTTTGATCCCTTGAAAGGGCTCGTGCATACTGAACTTGGTAGGTCTAACCCTAACCATACCTGCTTCTTTGGCCTCAGCCTCAGCAGCTTCTTTGGCCTCAGCCTCAGCAGCTTCTCTGGCCTCAGCCTCAGCAGCTTCTTTGGCCTCAGCCTCAGCAGCTTCT
>VAPF01076678.1_pt1 | contig 13659 bp, 12 predicted proteins | sample 3393931 | NCBI WGS metagenome assembly VAPF01 (sample SAMN08290437, study PRJNA428436) | hydrothermal vent metagenome | isolation source: Deep-sea hydrothermal vent chimney | place: Atlantic Ocean: South-mid Altantic Ridge | depth 2773 m m | reverse complement strand
GTACACGCCATGACCCCCATCATGCAACGTAATCAACTCAGCATCGACGACATCGATTACTGGGAGATCAACGAAGCCTTCGCCACCCAGGTACTGGGTTGCGTGCAGGCGTGGCAACAGGATGATTACTGCAAAGAAAAACTCCAGCTCGATAAAGCCATGGGCGAAATCCCTTATGAAAAATTAAACATCGATGGCGGTGGCGTCAGTCTTGGCCATCCGGTTGGTGCCAGCGGCGCACGTATTATTCTTCATATGTGCAAGATTCTGCAACGCACCGGAGCAAAACAGGGCATGGCGAGTTTATGTATCGGCGGCGGTCAGGGTGGCGCGGTGCTCATACAAAACGAATCAGAAAAATTAACCAATGCTGAGGCAGCCTGATGTCAAACACATACTGGAAAATAGAAAAAGACGATAACAACATCGCCTGGTTACATTTTGACACGCCGGATTCAGCAGCGAATCTATTGTCGCAGGCAGCCATCAAAGAGCTGGACGACATCATCAGGGATTTTGAAAGCAAGCTGCCCAAAGCAGTCATTTTTGTTTCTGACAAAAAAGACAGTTTCATCTTCGGTGCTGACATAAAAGAATTTACCGCACTGGACAACAAAGAACAGGCGCTGGCATTTATGCAAAAAGGTCACGCCCTGATGAACCGCATTGAAGCATTAAAATGCACCACCATCAGCATGGTTCATGGTCTCTGTTTTGGTGGCGGCACCGAACTGTCATTAGCCTGTGATTACTTCATCGCCACCGACGATAAAAAAACAAAAATCGGCCTGCCTGAAATAAAACTCGGCATCCATCCCGGTTACGGTGGTACCGCCAGGTCAGTCGAACGTTGTGGCCCGCTGGCAGCAATGAATATCATGCTCACTGGCCGCGCATTAACCGCACGTGCTGCGAAAAAAATAAAACTGATCGACGAGATGGTACCGCAACGTCAGCTAAAAGCTGCGGCGACAAGTTATGCATTAAAACCACCAAGCCGAAAACCATTGCCACTCCTTACCCGTCTGACAAACAGCTCAGTGTTGCGTCCACTGGTCGCCGCGCAGATGCGCAAACAGGTCGCAACCAAAGCCAAAGCCGAACATTATCCCGCGCCCTATTCATTAATTGACCTGTGGCAGAAACACGCCAGCAATAAAAAACGCATGCTGGAAAAAGAAGCAATCGCGGTTGCTGAACTGGCAACCACTGACACCGCGAGAAACCTGGTACGCGTTTTTTTCCTGCAGGAAAACCTGAAGAGCCAGGGTAAAAAAGTAAAATTTAAGGTTGAACACGTACACGTTATCGGCGGCGGTATTATGGGCGGCGACATTGCCTCCTGGTGTGCCATTCAGGGTTACTCCGTCACCGTGCAGGATCAAAGCCCGGAGCGACTGGCACAAACCATCAAACGTGCGCAATACTCGTTCAAGAAAAAATTCAAACGCGACCGACGTGCAATAAGAGATGCCAATGACCGCCTGATGGCTGACCATCGCGGCGCAGGCATCCATCGTGCAGACATCGTTATCGAAGCTATCTTTGAAGACGCCGAAGTTAAACGCGCACTGTACGAATCCATCGAACCAAAGATGAAGGAAAATGCAATACTTGCGACCAACACCTCAAGTATCAAACTTGAAGATTTAAGTTCCTGCCTGAAAAACCCCGGTCGACTGGTCGGCCTGCATTTTTTCAACCCGGTCGCCCTGATGCCATTAGTCGAAATTATACGCGGCAACGAAACCGATGACGTTGTTGTGCAACAGGCACTGGCTTTCGGAAAAAATATTGGCAAGCTGCCGCTAGCCGTTAAAAGCTCCCCCGGTTTTCTGGTCAATCGCATTTTGATGCCCTACATTCTGGAAGCGGTCACCATGGTAGACGAAGGCATCGCCCCTGAAGTTATCGACCGGGCCGCTACTGATTACGGCATGCCGATGGGCCCGATAGAGCTGGCCGACACTGTTGGCCTGGATATCTGCAAGTCAGTTGCCAACATCCTGTCTGAAGCATTAGGCATGCCCTTGCCTGACAATCTGAAACAACTTTCCGATAAAAAGCTGGGTAAGAAAACCGGCGAAGGTTTTTATAAATACAAAGGCAACAAACCTGTCAAAGATAAAAACGCTTCTTATGCCAACCCACAGGAAGTACAGGACAGACTGGTGATGCGGCTACTCAATGAAGCAACCGCCTGTTTGCGTGAAGGTATCGTCGAGGAAAAAGATCTGATTGATGCCGGTGTGATTTTCGGTACCGGCTTCGCACCATTCAGAGGTGGCCCGCTGGAATATATTCGAAGCAGCGGCATTGATAAACTTACAAAAACAATGGAACAGTTACAAACGAAATTTGGTGATCGTTTCAAAAAAGATGAAGGCTGGTCACAAATCGAGTAAGCCTTTTTATGCGTCATCATCCTCGTCGGTAGAAACAACTTTATTGCGGCCAATGCGTTTGGCGCGATACATGCGGTGATCGGCACTCACCAGTGTTTCCTGCAGAGTATTGAACTGTTTAAAATTAGCTATACCGATAGAAACTGTGGCAAAAAGTTGCGGCGCAATATCACTGAAATTATATCTTTCAAGACTATCACGAATGCGTTCTGTTACTTTTTTGGCGTTTTCGATATCAGTATTAACTAACAGGCAGACAAACTCCTCACCACCAAAACGCGCCGCATAATCGATCTCACGAATTGAAGCGATTAAGATTTCTGAAAACTTCTGTAACACTACGTCACCACACTGATGCCCGAAAGTATCATTGATGTGTTTAAAATGATCCAGGTCGCAAAAGAAAATGACAAAATCAGAGTCATCGCGTTCAGACAATGCTTTTTGCTGCGACAGTTTCTCCATGAAATATCGGCGATTAAACAAACCAGTCAGATCATCAGTAGTCGCTAATTTTTTATTGACCTCCAGTGCTTCCTGCAATGCTTCATATTGTTTTTTTGTGCGATCCCTTAAACGATGAATCGCAGATCCAGTGTATAACATGACTGAAATTGTACAGGTGAAGGCCAGTAACTGCGCCAGTTCCAGCTTTATGGATATACGCTCAGGCTCGTAAACGTATATATATAAAATAATTATTCCGTAGCCAAGTATCGCCAGCAACGCTACCGATAAAAACTCACGAAATTTTAATTTAAAAAAACCAAAACTTAACATACCAAAATATGCCATCAGTATAAGGCTACGCCACTCATTTAACAGATAGGTAATGGCTAATAAAAAAAACGTCCCCCACACCATCTGCGGAATGGTGAGACTTGGATCTGAATATCTTTTGTTTAAACCACTGCGAATTATTATGGTATGTATAAATACACCCACCCAGAAAAAAACAAGGATGATAGTGAAGGTCTTTTCGTCGATTGAAAAAAGGTCGTTATAAAAAAAGAAAATACTCAACAGGGTAAATGCCAGCATCGACATCACTGCCGCGAGATGTCGCAACATACGCAATGACTGTTTAGGGTCTGAACTGAATAATAAATTAAACATGCGTGACTAATCTAATGCTCAGTGTCTTATATTAAACAGGCGATAGAAATTATTGCGTGATATCTCTGCAATCGATTCCACGCTGGTAGCCCTGATCTCAGCCAGCGTTTCAGCAACGTGGCGAACAAATGCCGGTTGATTCTGCTTACCGCGATGCGGAATCGGCGCAAGATAAGGTGAGTCAGTTTCGATTAACAGGCGGTCATCAGGAATTGTTTTTGCGATTGCGCGTAGAGCATCTGCATTACGAAAGGTTACGATGCCAGAAATTGAAATCATAAAACCCAGTTCCAGTGCTTGTTCAGCAAATTCCTGTGTCTCGGTAAAGCAGTGGATAACACCGCCGCAGGACTCGGCATTTTCATCACGCAATATTTTTAGCGTGTCATCACCTGCATCACGAGTATGCACGATGATCGGTTTTTTTAGCTGGTTCGCCACCTGCACATGCGCACGGAACCGTTCCTGCTGCCATTGTGGATTATCTTTGTGGTAATAATAATCCAGTCCAGTCTCACCAATGGCAACAACTTTTTCATCCTGTGCCAGTTCGCTTAGCTGTTCAGCCGAAAAGACATCGCTCTCGTCGGCCATCGGATGCAGACCAGCGGATACAGAGATGTTCGGATAATCACGCACTTTTTCAAGCATGTCGGGATAACTTTTGAGATTGATGGAAACACACAACATGTGTTCCACACCAGATTCGTGCGTGTGTTTAATCAGCTTGTCGAAGCTGTTATCAAAATCAGTTAAATCGATGCAGTCGAGATGACAATGTGAATCTACTAACACTGAACCTTCCAAATTTAGTTAGTATGAGTGTTTTGCATGAAGTAGATTTTTCGTTAGGGCAAGGCAAAAATTATCGACTAATTTGCCGGGAGCAAATTGAGCAGCTCGCTGACCCAACGGGCGAAGGACAGGAGTCCGTAGTAAAAAACGGAGCTTACAAATAGTAAGTGAGTATTTTGAGATAATTTTTAACGCAGCCATAACGAAAAAGATGCTTTATGCGGAGCACTCACATGGTGTGGGTGATACGGTCGGACTTCAACGCCCCTGCCAAATGCGTTTCGATTTTGCCGCGAGTCGCGCCTTTGTCCTGTAGTGAAAACTGCACGCCGACACCGTGTGCCCGGTTGCCCTGTGCACCTTTGGGCGTCATCCAGATTATCTTGCCAGCAACTGGCAAACGCTCGCCGTCGTCCATCAGGGTCAGCAGCATGAAAACTTCATCGCCCAGATTGTAGACTTTATTGGTCGGTATAAAGAGACCGCCATTTTGAACATAAGGCATATAAGCAGCATACAAAGAGGATTTATCTTTGATACTTAGTGACAGCATTCCCGGGCGTGCGGCTGGACTACTCATGTTTTTTTACCTGACATTAATTGTTATAAGTTGTCCCAGGATAATAGCAGATTTTCCCATAATAACTGCTCATTGACGGCGATTGAGCTGTGTAAAACATTGAAGTTAAGCTGGTCATAAAAACGGAACAAACGCTGCTGATTTGCCTTGTTCGCCAGTGTCTGTAGCTTGTTACGATACTGTTCATTGGTGATGTTTGCCTGCGAACCAGCGGCCATTAGTTTCGTCAGGTCAGAAGCCCAGATCAGCATGCCTTCCAGCATCTGGAGCTTGGTGAATTTCGCCAGCTTCACAGCATATGGCAACGAACTTTTGCCCGAGATACTGGCAGTCATCGCTTCTGCCAACAACTGCTGTGGTTCGGTTTCCTGCAGATATTGTAGCGCCGACAGCGGCGAACCGAAGGCATAATGCAGCGCCTGCTGTAATTGTTTCTCTGTGTTGTCTGCGGCCTGTGGCTGCTGCCCAAGCCAGAGTAATGACTGCGACTCATCCGGCACGGTAAAACGCATCAACTGGCAACGACTACGTATGGTGACCGGCAGACGGTGTGAACGGGCGCTGGTTAGAATGATCAGTACATCCCTGCCCGGTTCTTCCAGTGTCTTCAGCAGGCTGTTGGCCGCAGCCAGTGTCAGTTGATCGGCCTGTTCTAAAATAGCCACGCGGTAACCGCCATACTGACTGGTCTGATTTAACTGGTTGCACAAGGCACGAATATCATTAATGCGAATATTAAGTGCCGGTTTTTTACTTTTTGTATTCTCCGCAGGCACTGGTTTTAAATGGTACAGATCGGGGTGCGTTTCAGCCGCCAGTAACAGGCATGATGAACAGGAACCGCAGGCCTGGTGATCACCCGTCGGTTGCTGGCAAAGCAAAGCATTGGCCAGCGAAACAGCAAAGTCTGTTTTTCCCAGACCCTGATTGCCCTGTAAAAAGATGGCGTGAGGCAGGCGGTTCGCCGTGACCAGCTGCTCGATCTGTTGCCATTGGGATTGTTGCCAGGGGTACATTAAAGCAGTGAATAATTAATAGTGAATAGTGAAGAGTGCATGTGGTTTATTTTATGAAGCCAGAATGCTGTAATCAATCAGCTTTTTGTGAATCTGTTTTTGTACGGCGGCTAATTCTACAGAGGCATCGATCAGGCAGATGCGATGCGGGTGTTTGTTTGCCAGTTCGATGTAGGCTTCTCGCACACGCTGGAAAAAATCATCTTTTTCTTTTTCTATGCGGTCCGGGGCACTGCGCTTGCCGGCGCGTGCACGGCCGATTTCGACCGGCGCATCGAGAATGATGGTGAGGTCAGGTCGCAAATCGCCCTGCACCCAGGTTTCCAGATCGCTGATTTTTTGCACATCGAGCAAACGACCGCCCCCCTGATAAGCGTAGGTGGCTTCGGTAAAACGGTCACACAAAACGGTCTGGTTTTTTTCCAGAGCAGGCAGAATAACTTTCGACAGATGCTCCGCACGTGCAGCAAACATCATCAACAATTCCGCGTCCGCACTCATGTTGTCATCTGAATGACTTAGCAACAATCCGCGCAAAGCTTCACCTAAACTGGTACCGCCCGGCTCACGAGTAACAACACAGTCACGCCCGGATGCTTCAAGAAGCCCCTGAATAAAATTTAGATTTCTGGTTTTACCAACCCCCTCAATCCCTTCCAACGTAATAAATTTACCAGGTTTTTCATTATTCATTATTCATTATTCACTATTTAGCTCCAGGGATGGAGTGTATGCTGAGAATCGTCCGGAACGATTCCAGTACATTGTATCAGCGTTTTTTCCGCTGATAAAGATCAACCGCCTTCTCATGATCTTTCAGATTGGTCGAAAACACATGCCGACCACTGCCATCGCCATAAGCGACAAAATACAGGTACTGTGTTTTGTCAGGATGCAAAGTGGCGTGTATCGCCTCCCTGCCCGGCAGCGCGATGGGTGTCGGCGGCAGACCACGTCGGGTATAGGTATTATACGGTGTATCTTTTCGTAAGTCCCTGAAACGGATATTGCCGTCATAATTCTCGATGCCGTAAATCACCGTCGGATCAGTCTGCAAACGCATTTTTTTACGCAGGCGATTAATAAACAAACCAGCGATTAATGGTCGCTCTTCTGCGATAGCACTTTCTTTCTCGACAATCGACGCCAGTATCAATGCCTCATAAGACGATTTTAGCGGTAGATTTTCTTCACGTTGCTGCCACTCGTCATCCAGAATTTTTACCATCGCATTGTAAGCACGGTTTAGCAATTCGACATCGGTGACGCCACGCGAAACATAATAAGTGTCGGGATAAAAGCGCCCTTCAGGATGCTCACCTTTGTGGCCAAGTTTTTCCATGATTTCATCATCGGAAAGGTCGCTTAATTTTTTGATCAGGATAGGATTCTGGTGGATAGAATCGACCATCTGACGAAAAGTATAACCTTCGATGAGGGTAATATTATGCTGCACCACGTCGCCAGCGACCATCGCATCGAGCAACCCGGCCAGGGTCATGCCTGGTGTAATTAGATATTCACCCGCCTGTAACTTCGTCGACTGACGGTTCAGCTTGCCCCAGATGAGAAAATAATTTTTGTTTTGCAGCAGACCTTTTTCGATCAGCTGGTTGGCCAGCGTTCTGATCGATGAACCGCGTGAAAAAACGATGGACTCCGTCTGTAACAGAGATAATTCCGAATGCATCTCGGAATAAATTTTTGATGAATAATACACAGCCAGCACCAGCATGATGCTGGAAACAATAATAATTCTGCTCAAATGATTTTTAAATAGCTTGCGCATAATCTTCCATCGTATCTAACAAGGTATCAAAAATAATATTACTAACATCTGGCTTATTATAGGTGACCTCGCCGAGACCGGTCACAGATTTCATACCAATCAAACTGTTTGAAATAAAAAGTTCATCCATCTTAAACAGCGCATCCAGATCCAGGTTTTTGACAATCACATCGATATTGTTTTTATGGGCAATTTGCATTATCACATCACGCATAATTCCACTGACGCCGGAAACAGTTAGATCCGGCGTGAACAACTGTTTGTCTTTGATGGCAAACAGGTTACTCATGGTGCCTTCGATGACGTGCTGATTTGCATTCAACATCAGGCCATCGATATAGTCACCCTGCCACTCGTTTCTAGCCAGCACATTTTCCAGACGATTAAGGTGTTTTATTCCAGCAAGATTTTTATTGATGGAAACCTGTTGTTCGCACAAAAACAATTTACCCGATAGTAATTTTTTTGACAGCAGAGAACTATAATCCACTGCCAACATTGACAACAAAAGCAGACGACTAACACCTGGTTTTTCCGGAAATTTGTAACCACGTTCACCGGTGCCACGACTGATGATAATTTTAATTGTGCTGGCAAATTCTGTTTGCGCTCTATTCTCATCAAGCAGTTTTTTTATATCGTCCAGCAATAACTGTTCCGGCGGACAGGAAATTTTTAATTTTTTTGCCGATGTCTGTAAACGCAAAAAATGCAACGGCCAGTAATATAATTTGTCCGCACGACACATAATGGTCTCAAACAGGCCATCGCCATAATGAATTGCGCGGTCATTGATGGTCAAATAATCTGAGGCAATACCATTGATTAAATTATTGTGCAGAGGTTTATTCATCGTTTAAAGTAAAAATCTTCAGCAGGCCTTTTGCTTTGGCGCGGGTTTCTTCCAGTTCTTTTTGTGCTAGCGAATCACTGACGATACCACCGCCTGCACGAAAAGTAATTGTGTCGTTTTCTCTGTCGCGCACCATGGTTCGGATCAGAATATTAAAATCCATGTTGCCATTTTTGTTGATGTAACCCAGCGAACCAGTGTACGCACCCCTCGCCTGCTGCTCCATCTCGGCCAGTATTTCCATGCAGCGCACCTTCGGGCAACCGGTGATGGTGCCGCCGGGAAACACCGCCCGCAACACATCGACGGGCGAACGATTCGCCGCCAGCTCGCCACGCACGTTGGACACAATGTGGTGCACATGTTGCCAGCTTTCCAGTACCATCAGCTCGTTGACTTCGATCGATCCCGGGCGGCAGACGCGGCCAAGATCATTGCGTTCCAGATCGATCAGCATGATGTGTTCCGCCTGCTCTTTCGGGTGCGACAGCAGTTCCTGCGCCAGCGCGTCATCGCTCTGCTGATTATCGTCTCTTGGCCGGGTGCCGGCGATGGGACGCGTTTCGACTATAGCATTTTTCAGCGATACCAGACGTTCCGGCGAGGAGCTGATGATGGTCATATTTGGCAGGCAGGCCATGGCGGCAAACGATGATGGATTGTGTTCTGACAAAGCATCAAACAATTGCGCATCAGAAACATCCTGCTTTAATGTCGCCTGCCATTGTCGCGACAAATTCGCCTGAAAAATATCGCCATCGATGATGTACTGTTTTATTTTTTCAACCTGTTGCAGATACGGCGCGGTGTCGGCTTCACTCAGCGATTGTAGTGCAATTTTTTGTTCGGCTTGAGCTGGCTGGTCAAAATGCACTTTCAGGCGGACAAAGTCCTGTTCGATGTCATCGAGCAGATGGACATATTCGTTCTCGGCCACCGCAAACACCTGATGCTTCTGCTTATCGACGATGATGGCCGCCGGGCAGCGCGCCGCAATCGCCAGTGGTTGTGAGGCGGGCAATGATGGCAGTGACAAACAGTGCTCAATTTCCTCAGCCATCTCGTATGCCAGATAAACAAACCAGCCACCGCAAAAAGGCAGATTTTCTTTATCGTCAGCTTCGCCAACTTTATTTTTTCCGAAAGATTTTTGGTAAAAATTTTCCAGCGTGGCAAAAAAACCATCTGATAGCGGCAGGGTTTCATCTGAGCAATGCAGGCTTTTATCGGCGTTGAGTGTCAGCGTGTACTGCGGAAAAGCCAGCAGGATGTCGTACTGGGTATTGTTCTGCCTGACCGCGCTGCTGCTGAGCAGATAGGGATAACGCGAGGCATCAAGCGTATTGAACAGCGTCAGTTTCGGCGCGGCGGCATCCGCATGGTTCGACTGATAGCTTGTTAAGAGCCGCGTTTTAAATGACACGGAAATCTCGGCCAATAATTTATCGGGTGGGTCTAACTTAATTTTTTGAAGATCAGGGTGCCGTTGGTGCCGCCAAAACCAAACGAGTTTGACAGCGCGTAATCGATCTTCATTTCACGCGCTGTATTCGGTACGTAATCCAGATCACAACCTTCACCCGGATTTTCCAGGTTGATGGTTGGCGGTGCCACCTGATCTTTGATCGCCATCACAGAGAATACCGCTTCGATGCCACCAGCAGCGCCAAGCAGATGTCCGGTCATGGATTTTGTTGAACTAACAGCGACTTTCGTGGCGTAATCACCCAGCGCATTTTTCACTGCGTTGGTCTCAGCCACATCACCCGCCGGGGTTGAGGTGCCGTGAGCGTTGACGTAGTCAATATCTTCCGCATTCAGCCCGGCATCTTTCATCGCCAGTTTCATGCATTTTCCCGCACCGCTGCCATCCTGCACCGGCATGGTCATGTGGTAAGCATCGCTGTTGTAACCAAAACCGGCCACTTCTGCGTATATCTTCGCGCCGCGAGCTTTGGCATGTTCGTACTCTTCCAGCACCAGCACACCGGCGCCGTCACCCAGCACAAAACCGTCACGGTCTTTGTCCCACGGGCGACTGGCCGCCGCTGGATCATCATTGCGGGTAGATAAGGCTCTGGCTGCCGCAAAACCGGCGATACCCAGTGGCGATGAAGCCATCTCTGCACCACCGGCAAACATCACGTCAGCATCACCATAAGCGATGATGCGCGCCGATTCGCCAATACTGTGGGTACCGGTAGAACAGGCAGTAACAATCGAGATATTCGGCCCTTTCGCGCCGTAACGGATGGAGAAGTTACCGGAGATCATATTGATGATGGAACCGGGCACAAAAAACGGCGAGATCTTGCGAGGACCACCACTGTTTAATTTTTCGTTATTGACTTCGATCATCGGCAGGCCGCCGATACCGGAACCAATGGCCACGCCAATACGGTCAGCGTTCTGTTCGGTGATTTCCAGGCCGGAATCTTTCAAGGCCTCATCCGCTGCAAACAGACCATAATGGATGAAGATATCCATTTTTTTGAGATCTTTGGCGGGTATGACAGAAGTTGCATCAAAGTCTTTGACGGTGGCTGCAATTTTTACTGAGAAGCCAGAGGTATCAAATTTATCGATTGCTATAACACCGCTTTTACCAGCGGTGATATTGTCCCACGCTTGTTTTAGATTATTGCCGACGGGTGAGACGATACCCAGACCAGTGACAACCACGCGACGACCTGTGGGACAATTAGACATAGTAGCCTCTTTCATAGTTAAAAAAAATCAGAGCCGTTAACCGAGACGTTAACAAACAATGATTTTCTGGTTTTTAACCGTTAAGCGGTCATGGCGCGAATGCACCACCACCGCCCAAAGTTATTTAGCTTGAGTGTGCGTTTACGTAATCGATTGCCTGTTGAATCGTCGTAATTTTTTCTGCTTCTTCATCAGGAATTTCACACTCGAATTCTTCTTCAAGCGCCATTACCAGCTCTACGGTATCAAGTGAGTCGGCACCCAGATCGTCGACAAATGATGCATCATTTGTTGCCTGTTCTTCAGTTGCACCCAGTTGCTCAATGACAATTTTACGAACGCGTTCTTCAGCTGTGCTCATTTATTTTTCCTCTAGTTTTGACCCAAATGATCAATATAAAAATTAGCCCGATCTAGCCCAAATCATCTACAGGGGGCAGGTACTTTGGTTGCGCGGTATTCTAGTGAATTAGAGCGGCAGTTGCCAGTCGAATTCCAACTTTTATATCCGCATTGACAACTCATTACAATACACTTTAATTTCAATAGCTTATTGAATTTTATTAATACAAAAAAACACACAATTGTAGACCACCATTAAAAATAGTTGACCATTTATGGCGGTTGGCCATGATATGAGCCGCTTTATGGCATATACATGCCACCATTTACGTTAATGGTTTCACCGGTGATATAGGTCGCTGACGGACCAGCCAGGAAAGTCACAGCGGCAGCGATGTCTGCCGGATCACCCAGACGACTCAGTGGAATCTGACCGATCAACGCTTCTCTTTGTTGTTCAGGCAGCTCTCTGGTCATGTCAGTATCGATGAAGCCGGGAGCAACACAGTTGACCGTGATGTTGCGTGAGCCAATCTCACGCGCCAGTGATTTAGTGAAGCCTAACATGCCCGCTTTAGTCGCCGAGTAATTTGTCTGACCGGGGTTGCCAGTGAGACCAACCACGGAAGCAATATTGATGATACGACCTTTGCGTTTTTTCATCATGGCGCGAACCACCGCTTTTGACAAGCGGTAAATAGAAGTCAGGTTTGTTTCAATAATGTCGTTCCACTGATCTTCTTTCATCATCATTAACAGATTGTCTTTGGTGATGCCGGCGTTGTTCACCAGAATAGTCACCGCGCCAAATTCGTCGGTGATAGCTTTTATGGCTGCGGCGATCGAATCCGGATCAGTCACGTTCAGGCACATACCCTTACCGCCACCTGAAGCATTCATGGCAGCCAGATAGGCGGATATATTGTCCGCGCCGCCGTCAGAGGTTGCAGTACCGATCACGGTTGCACCCTGCGTCGCCAGTTGTTCTGCAATCGCTTTGCCGATACCACGGCTTGCGCCAGTCACCAGTGCGATTTCGCCTTCTAGTTGTTTGTTCATAATGCTTAAAACCTTATATGTTTTTGTTACTCTGTTTCGTGCTATGAGCCGGTAATCGCGGAATAAATTCCGCTCCTACAAATTTGGCATCACCCTGTAGGAGCGGAATTTATTCCGCGATCCTGCAAGCCATCGATAAACAATCTTTAGGGCACCTCTATTATAAAATAACCCGCTTATTCCTGAGACATCGAATCCAGAAATTTTTCCATCGAAGTCGGTGTATCCAGTGAAAAGCTTTTCACTTCTTTGTTGATGCGTCGGGTCAGGCCACCCAGCACTTTGCCGGGGCCACACTCCACCACCACGTCAGCGCCGTCGGTAATAATTTGTATAGTATGTGTCCACTGCACCGGGTTGTACAGTTGTTTGACCAGTGCCTCGCGGATTGCGTCCGGCTCATCGTGGGATTTGGCATCGACGTTGTGAATCACCTGAATTTTTGGCGTATTGATGGTGACTGTTTTCAGGTATTCCGCCAGCTCATCGGCCGCCGGTTTCATCAGCGAGCTGTGTGAAGGCACACTCACTGGCAATGGCAGCGCACGTTTTGCACCCTCTTCTTTTAACGCTTCCATGGCTTTGTTCACAGCCTCTGTCGCGCCAGCAATAACTACCTGCCCCGGTGAATTGAAATTAACTGCTTCCACGGGTGCGCCAAGTTCCTCACTCACCTGCTCACAGATAGTGATGACCGGGTCGTCCGACAAACCGATGATAGCCGCCATCGCACCCTCACCTTCGGGCACAGCGGCCTGCATCAGCTGACCACGTTTGGCGACCAGTTTGATGGCATCAGAAAAATCCAGTGATTCAGCGGCCACCAGCGCGGCGTATTCGCCCAGACTGTGGCCGGCGAAAACCATCGGCATCAACATGCACTGCTGCACCATAACACGCATCACCGCGATATCGGCTGCCAGCATAACGGGCTGAGTAATCTCTGTTTTATTGAGTTTTTCGATGGGGCCGTTACAGACGATGTCCCAGCAGTC
>VAPF01050219.1_pt1 | contig 13661 bp, 14 predicted proteins | sample 3393931 | NCBI WGS metagenome assembly VAPF01 (sample SAMN08290437, study PRJNA428436) | hydrothermal vent metagenome | isolation source: Deep-sea hydrothermal vent chimney | place: Atlantic Ocean: South-mid Altantic Ridge | depth 2773 m m | reverse complement strand
CCCATAAGAGCAGTATATTGTTCCTCTGTTTTAGCTAAAAAGTAATCGCACCATGCCCAAACGATATCTAGAAAAAATACTCAAAGCCCCTGTGTATGATATTGCCAAAGAGACACCCTTGGAGTACGCGCCGAAGCTATCAATGAGGTCAGATAATCACATACTGTTAAAACGTGAAGATCTTCAACCGGTTTTTTCGTTTAAATTACGTGGTGCTTACAATAAGATTGTCAGTTTAAGCCCAGCCGAAAAAGAGAAGGGTGTGATTGCCGCATCAGCGGGGAATCACGCACAAGGTGTCGCGCTCTCGGCTCAGAAACTTAACATCAAAGCCGTGGTTGTGATGCCTAAAACCACGCCAGACATTAAAGTGGCCGCTGTTCGCAATCTTGGCACACAGGTCATACTGTTTGGCGATAGCTATGATGAAGCTTATAGCCACGCGAAAGAGCTTGCAGAGTCGGGGGCAATGACCTTTATCCATCCTTATGATGACCCTGAAGTCATCGCAGGCCAAGGCACCATTGCCATGGAAATCATACGGCAGCATTCTGGTGATCTGCACGCTATTTTTATTCCTGTGGGCGGTGGCGGTTTGATTGCGGGCATATCAGCCTATATCAAGCACCTCTATCCGAATATTAAAATTATTGGTGTCGAACCAGAGGATGCAGCCTGCCTGCACAACGCACTGCAATCTAATCGGCGCATCAAACTCAAACAAGTCGGGCTTTTTGCAGATGGTGTTGCCGTACGCCAAATTGGCAAAGAGCCTTTCCGTATCGCTCGCCAAACCGTAGATGAAGTCATTCTCGCCAATACAGATGAAATCTGTGCAGCCATCAAGGATATTTTTGATGATACCCGTTCGATTGTTGAGCCTGCTGGCGCATTGGCCGTAGCCGGTCTTAAAAAATATATAAAACAATACGCGATCACTGGTAAAAATCTTATCGCCATTAACAGTGGCGCCAATATGAATTTTGATCGCCTGCGACATGTTGCCGAGCGAGCCGAGCTAGGCGAAAAGCATGAAATATTGCTGGCCGTTACGATTCCAGAGCAATCGGGCAGCTTCAAAAAATTCTGTAAAACATTGGGACAATCAAATATTACTGAATTTAACTATCGTTATGCTGACTCCAGGCAAGCTCATGTTTTTGTTGGCATCGAGCTGGATGGCCAAACCTCTAAAAACGATATTATCCAACGGCTTGAATCCAACAAATACATCGCCATTGATATGTCAGACAATGAAATTGCCAAACTGCATGTGCGTTACATGGTGGGTGGTCATGCGAATAAAGTAGAAAATGAACGACTGTTTCGTTTTACATTTCCTGAGCGACCCGGGGCACTTTTGCAATTTTTATCGTGTATTGGCAAACACTGGAACATCAGCATGTTTCATTATAGAAATCATGGCGCAGCCTATGGCCGGGTATTGGCAGGCATTCAGGTGCCGGAGGAAAAGAGTACTGAATTTCAAGAATTCTTAAAAACTTTTGACTATCGCCACCAAGAAGAGACTGATAATCCAGCTTATCAGCTATTTTTGAATTGAGTCCAATAGAAGAAGTATTGCTAATTTAGGGTGGTTTTTGAGCAATCTCAAGAGTTCAGGATATTTTTAATTTCATCCACATCCATTCCGAACATATGAGCAATATCAATAATCGATAACCCTGATTTTTTGACTTGCTTTATCATATTGCATCGCTCCTCTTCTCTGCCTTCTTCTCTACCTTTCTGCTGAGCCAGCTGGATTGCGCCTCGTTGATCCTGAATGAAAATTTCTCGACGCTCTTGATCATCCAGCTCTTCGGACGTAAGCGCTGCTTTATTGGCCAGCTCAAGTGCATGTACAATGGACGCTTCAACTTTTAAAGAGCCAGGAACGGTTTCAAAATCATCTGCATGTTTCAAAAAGTAATACCAGCGATCCAGAACCGTATCTAATTCATCTTCTGTTTTATTAAACTTCGGCAACTCTGCAAATACGAGCTCAAGATCATCATTATAAACTTCACCTTCATCGGCTCTGAGTTTAAACTTGTTTGAAACCGCTTCCATTTCCGGAAACATTATAAAATCAGTAATTGTAATGGCGATCACATCCGTCAGCAGGTGATAATCTTCACCGCTGCCCAGTTGAGATGCATAGGCTTTGCAAGCGTTGTACAGGATTCGTTTCTCAAATCCTGCAACATTCAGCACCTGCATTTCAATAATATAGATTTTTCCTGTTTCGTTTTTAGCTCTTACGTCTAGATAGGTATCTTTCATGCCTTTTATTTTAGGTGCCAAATAAGGATCAAGTATCGTGACTTCCATCAAACGATAAGGTGATTTCAATTCCAGCAGGGCATTTAGAAAACTCAATAAAATATCCTGACTCTCTTCTGATCCGAATATTTTTTTGAACGCAAAGTCTGTTTTGGGGTTTAAAAATTTCATAGTTCTATTTTACGCCCGATTTTTTTTTGCTACAACTCTCTGAAACACAAAGCCTGCTTTTCGATTTCAGAAAGTCTAAGTTGGTTTTTGTGAAATATGGGGAGTATTATGAAAGTGATTAAAAGAAAATTACAGCCGCATATTCTGGATGCTTTAAAATCATTTCCTGCTGTCTATATCAACGGGCCGAGGCAGGTAGGAAAAACGACTTTTACCACCAGAAAAAAGTGATGCCGATGAATAACACGATGACAGAGCAAGAACTCCAGGACTATATTCGATCTCACTACCCCATCGAAAATCATAGCTGTGAGCATAAAGCATTTACTAAGCTAAAGAATTCTGTTTCTGGAGCAGCTGGCGACGATGTGATCTCTTACGTTTCGGCATTGGCTAATATGGAGGGTGGTCAGCTTATTATTGGTGTTGAGGATGGCACGCTTAAGATTCAGGGTATTACGGATTGCCATGACTTCACCCCAGAGAATCTGCCACTTCGTTTGATCGGTAACTGCATCAACTTGAGCAGTGAAGGATTGCGGGTGGAGGTGTTCATTACTCAAGATACGGGCAAGCGAGTGTGGGTGCTTCATGTGCCCAAGCATTTGCCCCGTAAGCCGGTTATTTCTGCTCCTCATCGAAAGGCATATCAACGTAGCGGTGATAGTTTGATTGAGCTACGCCCTGAGCGAGAAGCGGTTATTTTGGCTGAGCCGGTTTCTGCCAATGAGGATTGGTCAATTCAGGTGGTGAAAGGTGCAACTTTGGATGATCTTTCGCCAGAGGCAATTGCTGCTGCCAGGAATAATTTCAAAAAGAAAAATGTTGAGTTAGCGGCTGAGATGGATGACTGGAGTGGCGAGGTTTTTCTAAACAAGGCAAAACTGACGATTCAAGGCAAGATCACCCGTGCCGTGTTGGTGCTGCTGGGTAAACCAGAGTCTGATCACTTTTTAACACCCGCAGTGGTTACTTTAAGCTGGATTCTCAAAGATCATGATGGCCTGGAAGAAGATTATGAACACTTTTCTGCGCCGTTATTGCTTGCGGTGAATCGGCTGTTTGCCCGTATTCGCAATCTTAAATACCGCTACATGGCAGATAGCACGCTGTTTCCGGAAGAGGTGAATAAATACGATGCCTGGGTTATTCGTGAGGCTCTGCACAATTGCATCGCTCATCAGGACTACCAATTAGGTGCGAGAGTGGTGGTGGTGGAGTTTCCAGACCGGCTGGTATTTTCCAACAAAGGAGGCTTTATTCCGGGTAATCTGGAACGGGTGATTAGCTTGGATGCTCCGGAACCTTACTACCGCAACCGTTTTTTGGCCCAAGCGATGGTGAGCCTGAATATGATTGATGCGGTGGGTAGTGGCATTAAAAAAATGTTTGTCGTGCAGCGCCGTCGTTTTTTTCCCATGCCGGATTACTGCATTGAGCCAGATGGCGTGATGGTGACTATCTATGGTCGAATTGTGGATGAGCGCTTTTCAAAGCTGCTGGCAGCAGACTCTGAGCTGTTGTTACATGATGTGATTTTGTTGGACAAGGTGCAGAAGGGCTACCCGCTAAGCGATTATGAAATAAAAACCCTGCGGGATAAAAATCTGATTGAGGGGCGTAAACCCAATCTATTTGTGTCGGCCAAAGTGGCGAGTGCAACAGGACAAAAGGCGGCTTATACCAAGCAGAAGGCCTTGGATCAGCAGTATTATCTAGACATGATTCTTAAACTCATTGAGCAGCATGGGGAGGTGGAGCGAGCAGATATTGATGAGTTGTTGTGGAAAATGCTTCCCGATTTTTTGGATGATAAACAACGCAAAAGCAAGATTAGCAATCTTCTGAGTGAGCTTTCAATGCGGCAGGGGAAGATTCACAATATTGGTACACGTAGCCAGCCTAAGTGGGTGTTGACAAGGGGTTAACTTTATTAATTAAACAAGCCTTCTAAGAGATTTGTTTATGAAAGAAAACCACATAACCAATTGTTTTTTATGTTTAATAGTTGTTTTTGTGGGAATTTAAAATTAAAGGAAGACTATAAATAATGGGCTATGGGAGTCGGTGCTTGGTAGCTCAACTTTAAACTTGTTCTTCATTCTTCTTTTCAATAATACGATACCCCATTGCCCGATAGCCACGCTGGCGTTTATCCCACATTCGCAAGAACACCGGATGCCCAGTATCGACAAAGTCAATAATTCTCACATCGGTCTTGCTGGCATGTTCACGATGCAGCCGCCCAGCATATTGTTGTAGCGTGCCTTTCCACGAGATCGGCATGGCAAGTATCAATGTATCGAGTGGTGGATGATCAAACCCCTCTCCTACCAGTTTGCCTGTTGCCAATAGAATGCGTGCTGCTCCGACTCAAAGCAAATCGGTTCCTAAAAAGAGAGAGGAAAGCCTATGGACAACGTCAGGTTAAAGCCATAGTCTTCGCCTCTTGTGAAAACAATCTATGGGAGGACTCCCTTGAAGCGATTATTAACATCCGGCTTAATTTTGTTTGCGGCGGTTTGTCAGGCTGAGTCGGCAACTGAACTGGAAATAGAAAAATGTGTGTTATCTATGCCCGGCTCCACTATTACCGCAGTGGCTGAATGTGGCTGGCTTACAGTTTTAGAAAACCCGAAGGATCTTGGTGGAAAAACCATTCGTTTGCATTTTGCCCTGGCACGGGCATTAAACCCTAAGTCGGATAGCACGCCGATTTTCTTTTTTGCTGGAGGCCCAGGTCAGGCCGCATCAGAGCTTTGGGTACAGTTGGAAGGGCCACTTTATAAACTCCAGAAAAACCACGATATTATACTGATGGATCAGCGAGGCACTGGAGCTGCTTCTACTCTGAAGTGCGAACTTGATGACCAGAACATTGATTTACGAGTTGATTATGGGAAGATAGCCGCCCAAACGCGTGAATGTCTAACCAAAGTCGAAGGTGATCCGCGCTTTTATACAACCACTATTGCCATGGCCGATTATGAACAGCTAAGGCTTGCTTTGGGCTATGAAAAAATAAACCTTATGGGGGTTTCTTACGGTACTCGCGCCGCTATGGAATACTTGCGCCGGTATCCTGATCAGGTACGCAGCATCGTTCTTGACTCCATAGTCCCCCCTGAACTGCTGCTTGGAAGTGAGCACTCTATTAACCTTGATCAGACTATGGAGAATATTCTGACAGATTGTTTGAATGATAATAGCTGTGCGAAATATTTTCCTGCGGTTAAAACCCAGCTACAGCAATTAATAACAAAGGCCAGAGCTAAGCCACAAATTCTGGTCGTTGATGATCCTTTAACTGGCGATCCGATTGAATTGGAAGCTAATATTGAATTGCTTGCGCTGGCCTTGCGGATGCTTTCTTATAATAGCCAGACACAGGCAATGTTGCCTTTCTTGATTGCTGATACTGTTAATACAGGCAGCCACAAGCGATTAGTATCACAGGCATTGATAGCGGCCTCCGGGATGGAAGGTATGCTCAATCACTGGATGGAGCTATCAGTTATTTGCGCTGAAGATTACCCACTTATGCAGCCGCGCCCACAAGACGCGACAACTATTCTGGGTGAGGTGATGTATAAGGTATTGCTAGCCCAATGTGAAATCTGGCCACGCGGCGTAGTGCCAGATGATTTCCATAAACCGTTCAAATCTGATGTGTCAGCTCTGTTGCTCTCGGGGGAGTTTGACCCGGTTACCCCTCCACGATATGCAGATCAGGTAGCCAAACAGTTTAGTCGGCACAGCAATCTGGTGGTTAAAGGACAAGGTCATAGCGTGGCTTTTTCTAAATGCACCAGTGATATTGTTACTGAATTTATAACTAAAGCCGACCCTAAAAACTTAGATACCAGTTGCCTTGAACAACAGGATAGGTCACCGTTTTTTATTAATATTATGGGGCCTACACCATGATTTTTATAGAAAATCTAAAAAAATCATTCGGCAAGATCGAGGCGGTTCGCGGAATTAGCTTCAAAGCTGAAGATGGCCAGATTACCGGCTTGCTAGGCCCCAATGGTGCTGGCAAGACCACCACATTACGGATGCTCTATACTTTGCTTAAACCTGATAGCGGCACGATTCTTATTGATGGGGTGAATCCACATCAGGAGCCTATTGAAGTCAAACGAAAGCTGGGTGTGGTGCCAGACAGCCGGGGTTTATATGCCCGTTTGAGCGCGCGTGAAAACATTCGCTACTTCGGACAGCTACACGGGGTTAAAACCAAGGAGATGGAAGAACGGATTGAAAGTCTGACTGATATCCTGGATATGCAAGATTTTATTGACCGCCGTACCGAAGGTTTTTCGCAGGGGCAGCGGGTGAAGGTAGCAATTGCCAGGGCGATGATTCATCAACCGCAAACAATTTTGCTGGATGAGCCAACCAATGGCTTGGATGTCATGACTACCCGGGCATTGCGGAAATATTTGTTGACCCTTAAAAAAGCCGGACATTGTGTGGTGCTATCAACCCACATAATGCAGGAAGTTGCCGCCTTGTGTGACCACATAGTAATAATTGCCGGTGGTGAGATTGCCGCAGAGGGTAGTGCCGCAGAGCTATTACAGCAAAGCGGTTATAACAGCCTTGAAGATGCTTTTGTCAGCCTCATTGGCAGCGCTGAAGGTTTATTATCATGAGTGGCTGGATCATTGTATTTAACAAGGAAGTAAAAGAAAATTTTCGGGATCGACAAGTAATTCTTACTTCGTTAATACTTGGCCCACTGCTTGGCCCAGTTTTATTCGTTCTAATGTTTATCTTGATGGCCGACTCAACCTCCAAACGCCAGGATAAGCCTCTGGAAATACCCGTGGCAGGTCAGCAATATGCTCCCAATCTGGTGGCATATCTACAGCAGCAAGGAGTAATTGTTGAGGAGGCTCCCGCTGATCCGGAAGCTGCGGTTCTAGCCAGAAACAAGGACCTCGTATTACGTATTCCTGAGTCTTTCATAGAACAATGGGAGAATGGGCAGCCAGCGGTGCTGGAAGTAATTGTTGATGAATCCAGACAGCAGGATAGACTTGCCAGTAGGCGCTTAAAGCAACTACTGAATACATATTCTCAACAGTTAGGTATATTACGCCTACAGCTACGCGGAGTTTCTTCACAGGTATTAAGTCCGGTTATGATTAAAACTGTAGATCTATCAACAGAAACATCATGGGCGGCCGAAGTATTGGCATTTTTACCCTATTTTTTGATGATAGGAGCTTTTGTTGGCGGCATGCATCTGGCAATTGATGCCACTGCGGGTGAAAAAGAGCGTAAATCACTCGAGCCACTGTTAATCAATCCGGTGCCCCGCTGGCAAATCATGGCGGGTAAGTTAATGGCCACTTCTTTCTTTGCTGGGCTATCAGTGCTTTTAACTATTCTGGCATTTCGTTTTACGGTGCAGTTTTTACCGGCTGAGATGCTTGGGGTCTCAATTGAGATCACCACACCTATGGTTGTTGGCATGTTGGTGGTTCTTTTACCAATGGCGATACTGGCATCAGCATTTTTGACCGTTATTGCCTCATTTGCTACAACTTTCAAGGAGGCCAGCTCATATACAGGTATGGTTCTTGTTATTCCGATGTTGCCGAGCTTTTATTTAATGATAAACCCAGTAAAGGCTGAAACCTGGATGATGGCAGTACCGCTATTATCACAGAATGTGCTGATCCATGAACTCATTCGCGGTGAGCAGGTGTCGGTGTTGTGGTACTTGCTGGCAGTGGGTACTACTTTAGGGTTGGGGCTGATATTAGCGACTGTTGCGGCTACTTTATACAACCGACCACGGGTGATATTTACTAGTAAGTAGTCATACGTAGAATTTTTTCAGCCTATCAACTGTTTTTGAATTGAGATTTAAAACAGGGAGTACTTACCACCACACTCCCTGTTGAGTTGAGTTTATTTCAAAACACCTTGAAGCAAGCTCATCGTGTTATCACCGCCCGCTGACTTTGCATAATCCAAAACAACTGGAACAAATTTTCCTGCCATATCAGGGCTTAATCCTAAACTTGAAAACTGCCCAGCCACACTTGCTAATCCACCGCCGCTATTCGTATTTGAAGAATCACCACCCATTGATGCCGCACCTAACAAAGAGCCGACACCTGGCAACGATTTTGTCACATTCGAAAAGTCACCGGCACTCAAGCTTTGCTTTGCCAAACCAAAAAGTGCTGCTGCACCCCCCAGTGCCTGCTCATTACTGACACCCAGCTGGCTGGTTAACATACCAATCAATGCACTCGCACCTGAAACATTATTACCCATTCCAGGGATCGCTGAACATCCACTTAATAGCAATAATAGAGCTGAAATAAAAGAAATCCCAAGTCGTTGGTGTTTCACTGTATTTTCCTTTTTAATGAGCGACGAAAGCTCAGCAATGTATCGCAGTCCCGCAACGATCACAAGCCTGCCTATTGTATTGGTTGCTTTTATTAATAAGCAAATCGTAACGTAATCGCTGCTTTCCAACCTTTTGGATTCAGGTTTAGAAGGTAATACTTGAGTGACTCTGAAGTCAAGTAGTACCCTTTTCGATCTTCTGGGTTTTCAGCAACCGGGTACAATATTTCACCCATGCCATCTTTATCCAGCACATTATGCTTCACATCAATTTTTGACAACCCAAAATTACTTGAACCCAAAATATATCCGCCTTCAAAACTCAGTGCCCACTGATCGTTTAAGTAATAATCGAATCCCAAACCTCCCTGGAATGCCAGTATTGCTGTCGCCCGAGCCTGGGTTATCATCACACGCTTGAAAGAATCTACATCTTTTATACCTTCCGCTTTAGGAAAATCATCCGCATCAAAAGTGAAAGCAAATTTTTCGAAGTAATCAAAATCAAAAATACTATTGATTGAAAAGCGCGTATAGAGCCGATAAGCCTTGGGTTTATGCAGCAACGAAAAACGTGTCCCCAGAAATGCCTGGCTATACGACATCTTGGCAGTACGAACATTCAGCGCCTCAACATCCCGCTTTTCAACCAGAACATTGCCTCTTGAAGTGGAGCGAGCTTCTTTTGATTCCCAACTGCTTAACCCTGCAAATACCGAAAAACGTTTGGAGAAAAGCCACTCGAATTCTCCTCCAAACTCGACCCCCCCTGGCAATGCTTCTAAATCATTTCGAAATTCTCGGGTTGCTTCGATTGTCTCCCCAGTCTCCAGTAAAATTTCACCATCACTAAACGTTAATGGCGCAATGAAGACATTCTCATAGATTTGAGTCAATGCCGGTTTATGCTCTCCCAAATAGACGCTGGCCGTCCAGAAAGGCTTCCATGCTCCCGCACGAGCCACTGGTGCTTCCTCATGAGCTACTGAAGAGGTGCTTAACACTAAGAGAATCACCCCTATTAAATGTAAAAATAATTTTTTCAAAATAGTCAGAATCGAAAGTATTGTTTAGTAAACACAGCCTATTTTTTACCTATTTTAGACTCTGTGCCATTCATGATTTTTTGAATATTGCTGCGATGTCGCCATATAAGCAATATAGCCAGTAGTATCGCCAGCAAAATATACTCTGGCTCCGGCATCAATAAATAGACAAAAAATGGTGAAAAACCTGCGGCAACTAATGCAGACAATGATGACAAACGTGAAATAAAAGCCACGAAAAACCAGGTCACTAATACTAATAACCCAACCCAGCCCGAAATACCCAGCAATATTCCCAGTGCTGTTGCAACCCCTTTCCCCCCTTTAAAGCGAAAAAAAACAGGGTAAAGATGCCCCAGAAAAGCGGCTATACCCACCAGTACAATCGCAGCAGCCGACAACCCTAACCATTTCGCCAGCAATACAGGTATCAACCCTTTTAACAAATCACCCAGCAACACAATGATGGCAACTTTTTTACCACCAAAGCGTAATACATTGGTTGCACCTGGGTTTCCAGAGCCTTGGCTGCGTGGATCGGGCAGCCCTGCAACTTTACAATAAATAATCGCTGTGGAAAGTGAACCCATCAAGTAAGCAAGCAGTATAAAAGCAGTATCAATTGTCATGGAACGCAGTTTATACCGATCACGAGCAGGTTTCTACGAAGAGGGGATAAAAGTGGTTGTTATTTGTTCAGACTGATAAACTTATCTAAAAAATAATAACCGGCACAATAAATCTGACACATATGGATATCATCTACCTACGCAACTTAAAAATTGAAACCGTTATTGGCATTTATGATTGGGAACGAGAAATAAAGCAAACGGTTGTACTTGATCTGGAAATGGGCACCGATATCCGAAAAGCAGCGGTAACGGATCGCATTGAAGATACACTGGACTATAAGTCAGTCGCTAAACAAGTGATTTCCTTCGTTGAAACCAGCGAATACCAACTCGTCGAAACATTGATTGAGAAAATTGCAGAACTCGTAATGAAAAATTTTAGCATTCCCTGGATGCGTTTAACCATTAATAAGCAAGGCGCTATAAGTGGCGCACGTGATGTCGGTGTTACTATTGAGCGCGGAGTACGAATGTCAAAATGATTCAGGTTTATTTAGGCATTGGCAGTAATATTGATCGTGATTTTAATATTCGCTCAGGTATTTCCCATTTAAAAAAAGAGTTTGGAACGCTCACATTGTCTGCCGTTTATGAAAGTGATGCTGTTGGCTTTAAAGGCGATCCTTTTTACAACTTGATCGCTGCCTTTCAAACAGACTGGCCTGTTCATAAAATCGCTCTTATCCTTAAAAATATTGAAGACACCCATAAAAGAGATCGAAGCAATCCAAGCTTCTCTCCACGCACTCTGGATATCGACCTTCTACTGTACGGCGACCAAATCATTCAGGAAAATGGTCTCGTTTTACCACGCGATGAAATTCTAAAGTACGCATTTGTTCTGAGGCCATTAGCTGAAATTAATGGCCAGGCAACGCATCCGATTACCCAGCAAAGCTACATCAAGCTGTGGGAAAATTTTGATCAAAGTCGCCAGCCGCTCAAACGGGTCGCGTTTGAGTTTGATTAATTTCCTAGGGAACGTCCACCATCAACAGTGAGAACTTGACCTGTCATAAACTGCGCGCCATGCAGTAAATAATGGACTGCCTCAGCGATATCTGAGGGGTCGCCGTGTCGTTTCAATGCTGTTTTAGAGACGATTCGCCGTTTGGTCAACTCATCCATACCCTCTTCAGGCCACATAATCGCCCCGGGCGCAATGGCGTTTACACGAACATCTGGCCCTAACTCTTGAGCAAGTGATTGGGTCAGCATGACCAGTCCCGCTTTGGCTGCACAATAAACAGAATGAAACCGTAAAGGACGCTCCGCATGAATATCCGTAATATTAATAATTGAGCCTTTTTGTCGTGCTAAATAGGGCGCTGCTGCCTGAGATAAAAAAAGAGGCGCTTTTAAGTTAACACCCAGTAAATCATCCCAGTGTGCTTCTGTAATATTGCCGACGGATGTCGGGTAAAAGGTTGAAGCATTATTAATCAAAACATCAAGCCGCCCCCAAACGCCCTCCGCTTCCTTAACCAAATGAGATGATTTTGAGACCTGCAACAGATTCGCTTGAATCAAAACCACTGAGTCCGAGCGTTGTGCCAGCAGCTCTTCTTGTAACAACTGAGCTTCACGGCGAGAGCCACGATAATGTAAGACCAGACTCATCCCCTCTGCGTGCAAACGACGTGCAATCACTGCGCCGACACGACGTGCAGCACCGGTAATTAAAGCAACTGGCTGAGACATCATATATTCCCCAAAATTCTGCATAGTAAATATTGTCAGAACCGAATAGAATTACGGTTGACTCGAATAACAATCCTTATCACTCAGCGCCACTCTAACCGAATGCCAAACAAATTTCAGCAAACAAAGCCCATAACCTCTGATTCAATCGACTTACCCGTCCCTGATCAAGAGGCTCGTTTACACAGCGAAAAAGTCATCACACATATTCGTCAAAAAATCAGACTCCGGGGCGGGAAAATCAGCTTTGCTGAATATATGGATTTAGCGCTTTATGCACCTGGATTGGGCTATTATTGTGCAGGCCTTCAAAAATTTGGTGAAGGGGGTGATTTTATTACTGCGCCAGAAATTTCCCCTCTGTTTTCACGTTGTTTGGCAAATCAATGCCAACAAGTTTTAAGCACATTAGAGACTCCACAAATACTAGAATTTGGTGCTGGCAGCGGAATTATGGCTGCGGATATTTTATGTGAACTTGAGCGACAGGGTTGCCTTCCTGAGTGCTATATGATTTTAGAGCTCAGTGCAGAGTTGCAACAACGCCAACGTCAAACCATTGAAAAGCATGCCCCTCATTTACTTGGGCGAGTAAAGTGGATTCATCATTGGCCAGAAAAGCCTTTTAATGGTGTTATTTTAGCCAATGAAGTGCTTGATGCGATGCCGGTGCGTCGCATTCAGTGGCAAGGCAATAAAATTATAGAAAAGATGGTCTGCTGGAAAGATAATGCTTTCACTTGGTGTAACGGTGATGAAGTGCACCCTGAACACCTCACCTTTACACACGTTACAGGCTACACCTCAGAATATAATGAAGCACTCGACTCGTGGATCAAACAAGCGGGTGACTCATTATTAAACGGTATGATACTCGCTATTGATTATGGCTATTTTCGCCAAGAGTATTATCACCCACTAAGAAGTGACGGCACGCTCATGTGCTATTATCAACACCATGGTCACAGTAACCCATTAATACTCACTGGCCTACAAGATATTACAGCGCATGTTGATTTTACTGCTGTCGCAGAAGCAGCGATTAATGCTGACCTTAATGTTTCAGGTTATACCTCTCAAGCATTTTTTCTGCTGGCCAATGGCCTCACAGAAATGGCTGAAGCAACCTATCCAGAAAAGGTTACATCTCAGTTACAGCTCTCCCAACAAATCAAAAAACTCACCATGCCCGATGCCATGGGAGAAACATTCAAAGTCATCGCACTAACACGCAATATTGATAGACCACTCACAGGCTTCATGATGCAGGATTATCGGCAACGTTTATAAAAAATACGTACACAAAACTACTTATGCACAACTTTAAAGGCCAACAGTTATTTTATTGAAAATATATTGGCACATAAACTAAGGCTCGTAACACATTGATAATAAAAATAATTAACAATAAAAAACTGTTGTATTTTTAATTAACTACAAAAATGAGTTG
>VAPF01053018.1_pt1 | contig 13670 bp, 25 predicted proteins | sample 3393931 | NCBI WGS metagenome assembly VAPF01 (sample SAMN08290437, study PRJNA428436) | hydrothermal vent metagenome | isolation source: Deep-sea hydrothermal vent chimney | place: Atlantic Ocean: South-mid Altantic Ridge | depth 2773 m m | reverse complement strand
ACAAGTGAAAAAATAATCAGGCAACTCAAAAGCTGTTTATACATAGCACTCTCTCTTCGTTTATATTTATTAGCCGCGCGGATGATGTTGGACATAAAATTTTTTTATACGTTCACTGGAAATATGTGTATAAATCTGTGTCGTTGAAAGCGTACTATGCCCAAGCAACATCTGCAACACACGCAAATCTGCACCGTGATTCAATAGATGAGTCGCAAAACTATGACGCAGTGTATGTGGTGATATTGTTTTAGAGATACCCGCTTGCAGTGCATAATTTTTAATTAAGACCCAAAATTCTTGGCGCGATACACGGGTTCCACGTTTTGTCACAAAAATATTTTCCGATCTATTTTTCTTTAATAATTGTGGGCGTACTTCTTTGAGATAGTGGTCAACACGATTAACCGCCTCTTCACCAATCGGCACAAGACGTTCTTTGGCTCCTTTACCATTAATACGCAAAACTCCTTGATGTAAATTACAATTAGCAACATTCAGCGTTACAAGCTCTGTCACACGCAAACCACCCGCATACATCAACTCAATCATTGCTTGATCCCTTATGCCGATTAAGTCATGTTCATCTGGAGCCGCAAGTAATTTTTCTACTTCTTGTTCTGTCAAAACCTTAGGTAATAACGGACTTATTTTTGGCAAAACAAGATGCAGACTTGGGTCTGTAGTAATCACAGACTCTCGTAATAAATATTGATAGAAACGTCGAAGAGTTGTGATGAGTCGCGCAGTACTACGAGCACTCTTTCCGCATTTTAGACATTCATTTAAATAGCTCAGTAAAGTCGCTTTATCTGCATATTCAATTGCAGTTCCTTTTTTTTCAAGCCAGCCTGAAAAAGACCTTAGATCTGAATGATAGGAATCTATCGTATTTTCACTCAAACCACACTCCAGCCAGAGCATCTCCAAAAAATTACTTAGCATTACTGACATAAAAAAACGGGCGGTGCCCGTTTTTTTATTACTCTTCTGCTACTTCAGCAACTGGCCTGTCTACCAGCTCCACTATGGCCATCGGTGCTTTATCTCCAGCTCGATACCCACATTTCAAGATTCTTAAATAACCCCCAGGCCGATCTTTATAACGAGGCCCCAACTCGTTGAAAAGCTTGGCTACTATTTCTTTATCTCTTAAACGAGAGAAAGCTAACCTTCTTTTTGCAACATTATCTTCTTTGGCCATTGTAATCAATGGCTCAACAACACGACGAAGCTCTTTTGCTTTTGGTAAAGTTGTTTTAATCATTTCATGCTGCATAATAGAAACAGCCATATTTTTGTACATAGCTTTTCTATGGCTACTATTTCGGCCTAACTGCCGAGCACTTTTCCGATGTCGCATCGATATACCCTTCTTATCTTCTAGTTCCGTAAATATTCATATCACCCCTGAAATCCGCCATTTCTGCGTTAAAAAATGATCGTTTACACCACATCTGTAAATTCACATTTTTCGCCTTGAACTGGCGACTTTTAGAGGCAACCTGAACAGTTACATATTAATGCTGAATTTCAAAATTTAATTAATCGTATAAACCAGCAGGTGGCCAATTTTCTAAGCGCATCCCCAAGGATAGCTCATGCCTTGCTAAAACATCTTTAATCTCTGTAAGTGATTTTTTTCCAAGATTAGGTGTTTTAAGCAGTTCAACTTCAGTTCGCTGAATCAGATCACCGATATAAAAAATATTTTCTGCTTTCAAACAATTTGCTGAACGTACCGTTAACTCAAGGTCATCTATTGATCTCAATAGTGTTTGATCAACCTCGGATTGTTCAACTTCTGGCTCTTCTTCAGGCTGAACTTTCAAATCAACAAATGCTGACAATTGCTCATGAAGAATGGAAGCAGATTGCCTAATCGCTTCTTCGGGGTCAATACTGCCATTAGTTTCAATGTCAATAATCAATTTATCTAAATCAGTACGCTGATCAACACGAGTACTTTCAACCACATAGCTCACTTTTTTAATAGGTGCAAAGGTTGCATCCAAAGGAAGCTTTCCTAATTTCTGACTAGACTCTTCATCTGTAGTAATAATATTACTAGCCCGATATCCACGACCACGCTCAACTTTTAACTTCATATTGAGCTCGCCTTCCTTAGTAAGGCGAGCAATCACAAGTTCAGGATTGATGATTTCAACATCGTGTGGCAATTCAATATCACCAGCCAAAACAGAACCCTCCCCTTTTTTAGAAAGAGTCAATTCAATCTCATCACGTCCATGCATACGAATAGAAAGGCACTTTAAGTTAAGAAGAATATCAATAGTATCTTCTTGAACACCTTCTTTTGCAGTGTATTCATGTAAAACACCTTCGATTTCTACTTCTGTCACAGCACAACCGTGCATAGATGACAGTAATATCCGCCTAAGAGCGTTACCTAATGTATAACCAAAACCACGTTCAAGTGGTTCAAGTGTAATTTTAGCGTGATATTTATCTTTAACCTTAACATCGACTACGTTAGGCCTAAGAAAATCTGACACTGAGCTCTGCATGAAAATGCCTCATCAAAGTGAAAATTTATTCCAATAAATAATATAAAGAGAGAACTCTATATATCAAACTCGTAAACTATACTCTACGTTTTTTGGGTGGTCGACATCCATTATGTGGGATCGGAGTCACATCATTAATACTGCCAATATTAAAGCCTGCAGCATTAAGCGAACGCACAGCTGAATCACGACCTGGCCCAGGACCTTTAACCATAACATCAAGGTTTTTCATACCACACTCTTTCGCGGCAATCGCTGCTTTTTCAGCAGCAACCTGTGCAGCAAATGGAGTACTCTTACGTGAGCCTCTAAAACCACAACCACCCGCAGTAGCCCACGACAGCGCATTACCCTGACGATCAGTAATTGTTACTATGGTATTATTAAATGTCGCGTGGATGTGCGCTATACCATCAGCAACATTCCTTTTCACCTTCTTTTTAGACCGACTTGAAGTGGCTTTTGCCATAACTCTTTACCTATATCAAACAAACAATATTAATGAAAAACTTATAAAACTTTTAAGACGACTACGCCTATCTCTTAATGGGTTTACGCGGCCCTTTACGAGTACGAGCATTCGTACGAGTACGTTGACCTCGCAATGGTAAACCACGACGATGACGCAGTCCTCGATAGCAACCAAGATCCATTAATCGTTTAATATTCATGGAAACTTCCCGACGTAGGTCACCCTCCACCAAAAACTTGGCGACTTCATCACGTAGACTAGAAACTTGATCATCTGTCAACTCTTTAACTTTACTAGCAGGATTAACGCCAGTTACATCACATATACTCTGCGCACGAGTCGACCCTATACCATAAATAGAACGCAGTGCAATGACTGTGTGTTTATGTGTAGGGATGTTAATACCGGCAATACGAGCCATCCAAAAATCTCCAATCTTTTGTATATTGCACCAAAAAACGGGCAATACTACATATGTAACCTTTAATAATCAATACGAAAAAGAATTAACCTTGACGCTGCTTATGTTTTGCTTCTTTGCAAATTATTCTAACAATACCTTTGCGTCGAACAACTTTGCAATTTCGACACATTTTTTTAACTGATGCACGCACTTTCATGAGTCACGACCCTTAAACATTCGAAAAATAAATAAAAATTAATGGAGCGAGTAATAACAAATAATGGCTTACTTAGTACCGCCCTTAAGATTTGCTTTCTTCATAAGCCCCTCATATTGATGAGACATCAAATGTGATTGAACCTGAGCAATAAAGTCCATCACTACAACTACGATAATCAAAAGAGACGTGCCACCAAAATAAAATGGTACATTCCAATAAACAATTAAAAACTCAGGAAGTAGACATACTGCTGTAATATAGATTGCACCGATCGTTGTCAATCGAGTCATGATAGTATCAATATAACGTGTGGTTTGAACTCCAGGGCGTATCCCTGGAATAAAAGCACCTGAACGTTTCAAATTATCCGCAGTATCTTTAGGATTAAAAACTAGAGCCGTATAAAAAAAGCAAAAGAAAATAATCGCTGTAGCATATGCCAAAACATAAACGGGCTGACCTGGGGACATCAATGTAGCAATATCTTGCAGCCACTCCATTCCTGAACTAGTACCAAACCAACCGGCTATTGTTGCAGGAAAAAGAATAATGCTAGATGCAAAGATGGGAGGTATCACACCCGCCATGTTTACTTTTAGAGGTAGGTGACTTGTATGGCCGCCATATACTTTACGCCCCTGTTGGCGCTTTGCATAATTAACAGTAATACGCCGCTGACCACGCTCTACAAAAACAACAAAGCCTGTTACACCCAACGCTAAAGCAAAAAGAAAAATAACTAACAACGCACTCATTTCGCCCGTACTACTTAACTCCAGAGTCCCACCAATCGCTGAAGGCAACCCTGCGACTATACCCGCAAAGATGATAATCGAAATACCATTACCTATCCCTCTTTCAGTCACTTGTTCACCAAGCCACATCAAAAAAATCGTACCACTCACAAGAGTCATGACTGTAATAAAGCGAAAAGCCAGCCCAGGATCTATAACTAAAGGGCTTCCACCATAAGACTGACCCTCCAATGCAATAGATATACCTATTCCCTGAAATGTAGCAAGCACTACCGTTCCATAACGCGTGTACTGACTAATTTTCTTGCGGCCTGACTCACCTTCTTTCTTTAACTGCTCAAACTTCGGATAAACAGCTGTTAAAAGCTGCATAATAATTGAAGCCGATATGTAGGGCATGATTCCAAGTGCAAAAATTGCAACTCGCTCAAGTGCCCCACCGGAAAACATGTTAAACATATCAAGAATTGAACCACGCTGCTGATCAAACAAAGCAGCCAATGCAACAGGGTCAATTCCTGGAACGGGAATAAATGTACCTATGCGATAAACTAAAATCGCACCAATAACAAAAAATATCCGACGCCTAAGCTCGGTCATTTTTCCCATAGATGGCAAGGCAGTTCCCATTTAAACCTCTATCTTCCCGCCAGCCGCTTCAATTGCCGCTCTGGCTCCTTTGGTAACAGACAAACCTCTCAATACTACTGGTTTTGTAATTTCACCAGAGAGAATGACTTTTACACGTTTAATTTTGTTTGAAATAATATTAGCTTTTTTCAGAGATTGAATATCAGCCACACCACCGTCAACCTTCTCAAGTTCGTGAAGGCAAACCTCATCAACACTAAAACCTACTCGCGATGTAAAGCCGAACTTAGGCAAGCGACGTTGCAAAGGCATTTGACCACCTTCAAAACCAACCTTATGAAACCCACCAGAACGAGAACGCTGACCTTTATGACCACGACCACATGTCTTGCCACTACCAGAGCCAATTCCACGACCTACGCGTTTGGAAGATTTATTACTACCTAATGCTGGCTTGATTGTATTTAAGTACATTATTTACCCTCAATTTTAAGCATATAGGAGATTTTATTAATCATTCCACGATTACAAGCGGTATCTTCTACTTCAACAGTTTGATGCATACGACGAATCCCTAAGCCACGAGCGCAAGCTTTATGAGAAGGTAATCGTTTAGCCAAGCTACGAACCAGCGTAACGCCGAGTGTATTCTTTGACATGACTTTTACTCCAGAATATCTTCAATAGATTTATTACGTTTAAGCGCCACGGACTCAACATCCATCATCTCTTCCAAGCCACGAATTGTTGCACGTACAACATTTATTTGACTCGTCGAGCCGATACTTTTGGCAAGAACATCTTTAACACCGAGCACCTCAAAGACTGCACGCATCGCACCACCTGCAATAATTCCAGTACCTTCTGAGGCAGGCTGCATAAACACTTTTGTAGCGCCATAGTGTGCAGTAATAGCATATTGCAATGTACTACCTTTAAGGCTAATTGTTTTCAAGTTGCGGCGAGCATCTTCCATTGCTTTTTGAATTGCAGCAGGAACCTCTCTGGCTTTACCTCGCCCAATACCAACCCGACCCTCACCATCACCAACCACAGTCAGTGCAGAAAAACCGAATTGACGACCACCTTTAACAACTTTAGCAACCCGCCTGATATTAACTAGTTTCTCTACCAGCCCGTCGGATACTTGAGAATTTACATTCGCCATTACTTAATACGCCCTTTAAATTTTCAAACCATGCTCACGTGCAGCTTCTGCAAGCGCTTGAACACGACCATGATATCTATAACCAGAGCGATCAAACGCAACACGTTCAATCCCAGCTGATTTTGCACGCTCTGCAATGATCTTACCGATCAATGCTGCCGCATCAACATTACCACCAGAAGAAATGCTTTCTTTCACGTCCTTATCAAGGCTTGATGCCGATGCCAGCACCTCTGATCCAGAAGGAGCAATAATTTGGGCATATATATGACGAGGTGTACGATTAACACACAAACGGTGCATGCCAAGCGCTTTTATTTTAGCGCGCCCTCGGCGAGACCGGCGTATACGAGAAGTTTTCTTATTCACTACAACCCCTTAATTTTCTCTTGGCTTATTTTTTCTTGGCTTCTTTTCTAACAATGGTTTCGTCTGAATAACGAACCCCTTTTCCTTTATATGGCTCAGGCGGTCTGTAACTTCTTATATCTGCTGCAACCTGCCCAACTTTCTGTTTATCCGAACCTTTGATCAAAATTTCAGTCTGACTTGGCGTTTCAACAACAATTCCTTCTGGAATCATATATTCAACTGGATGAGAAAAACCTAAAGACAAACTCAGCTGCTTTCCTTTAGATTGTGCACGATAACCAACCCCAACCAGTTCTAATTTCTTCTCAAACCCAGATGTCACCCCTACAACCATATTATTCAATAAAGAGCGAGTTGTAGCGACTATAGCTAAACCTGATGAAGGATTTTTGGGAGCGAACTTTAACACATTCCCATCCTGCAAAACATCTACAGAATGATGAATATTAAAAACTAACTCGCCTTTAGGGCCTTTAACAGTCACTTCACTATCTTTTAATACCACTTGAACACCGGCAGGGATGTTAACTGGACTTTTTGCAATTCTGGACATCTTGTTTTTACCTGCTATGAAACATAACACAAAACTTCACCACCGAGACCGGCAGCACGAGCAGATTTATCTGTCATAACCCCACCAGAGGTAGAGACAATAGCGACCCCTAAACCAGACATCACTTTAGGAATTTCACTTTTGCCTTTATAAATCCGTAAACCTGGTTTACTAACACGATCAATACTCGCAATAACCGGCCTGCCTTCATAGTATTTCAATATCAGCTTCAAAGTCGGCTTAGCCTCTTCGGTTACACTAAAGCTCTCAATGTAACCTTCTTCAATAAGCACCTTAGCAATCGCTTTCTTTATTTTTGAAGATGGCATGCTGGTCTCAATTTTTTGAGCCATATGCGCATTACGAATACGCGTAAGCATGTCCGCAATTGGATCGGTCATAGTCATTTTAATAAACCCTACGTTATCTCTACTCTCTATATTTTGAGAATTACAACAATCATTAATTATCTTTGAAAGTTTTACCAACTACTTTTAACAAGCCCTGGAACATCACCACGCATTGCAGCTTCGCGAAGTTTATTTCGTGCCAAACCAAATTTACGATAGAATCCATGCGGCCTACCACTGACACGACAGCGATTACGCATACGTACCGAACTTGAATCACGCGGTAAAGAGTGGAATTTTCGATATGCATCTGAACGCTCTTCTTCAGTCAAAGACTCATCAAACATACGCGACTTTAACTCGGCACGCTTAACTGCAAATTTTTTAACTGTTTTACTGCGCTTAACCTCTCGGTTAACCATTGAAACCTTAGCCATTTTTTAACCTCTAGTTTTTCAATGGGAAGTTAAACGCTTCAAGTAAAGCCCTTCCCTCTTCATCATTTTTAGCCGACGTTGTGATGCAGATATCCATGCCTCGCAAAGTATCAATTTTGTCATAATCAATCTCTGGAAACATAATTTGCTCACGAACCCCCATACTGTAATTTCCTCTACCATCAAAAGATTTTGGATTTAAACCACGAAAATCACGAATCCTATGAATAGAAACATTAACTAAACGATCGACAAATTCATACATACGTTCGCGCCGCAATGTTACTTTGCAACCTATAGGTATATCGTCTCTTATTTTAAAGCTGGCAACAGATTTTCGAGACTTACAAATAACCGGTTTTTGTCCAGATATTTGAGTCATATCATCAACCGCACCTATCATGGCTTTTTTATCACCCACTGCTTCACCTACACCCATATTCAGAGTGACCTTAGTGATTTTTGGAACTTCCATAATATTTTTATATTTAAACTGCTCCATTAACTTTGGAACAATCGTTTCTAAATAGTAATTTTTTAATCTTGCCATCATGTTACCTGCAATTAGACATCAACGACTTCACCGTTGGATTTAAAGTAACGAACTTTTCGCCCATCATCCAGCAATTTAAAGCCGACTCTATCAGCTTTATTTGTTCCAGGATTAATGAGTGCAATATTAGAGAGCTGAATAGGCATCTCTTTATGAATAATACCACCAGGCTGCTCAGCATTAGGATTCGGTTTAGTATGGCGCTTTGCCATATTAATCCCCTCCACGATAGCTCGACCATCCGGAGCGACACTGAGCACCGTACCCCGCTGACCTTTATCCTTACCTGCAAGGATAATTACATCATCATTTTTCTTAATTTTACGCATTACTATAATACCTAACAGAGCTCAAAGAACTTCAGGAGCCAATGAAATAATTTTCATAAAACTTTCGCCCCGTAATTCACGCGTTACCGGACCAAAGATACGTGTTCCAATCATTTGTTTTTGACCATTTAGCAATACTGCAGCATTTCCATCAAAACGAATCAATGAGCCATCAGAGCGTCGAACACCTTTCCTCGTGCGTACAACAACAGCACTATAGACTTCACCTTTTTTTACTTTACCGCGAGGCATCGCCTCTTTAATGCTGACTTTAATAATATCACCAACCCCAGCATACCGTCGATGTGACCCGCCAAGCACTTTAATACACATAAGTCGACGTGCTCCACTATTATCAGCAACATCCAACATTGATTGCATCTGTATCATGGCACTTTATACTCCAGATTTAATTCTTAATTTATTACAAACCACTTTCTAGCTTTCTGCCTGCTTAACAATCTCTTTTAAGCGCCAACTTTTAGATTTTGATAATGGACGACATTGAACAATTGAAACCAGATCACCCATTTTGCATTCATTTTTTTCATCATGAGCATGCAACTTAGTTGAGCGACGAATGTACTTTTTATAAATTGGGTGAGGCAACTTACGCTCTAAAAGGATCGTAATAGTCTTATCCATTTTATCACTGACAACTCGCCCGACTAAAGTACGAGATACTTTGCTATTTTCACTCATGCTGACTCACTCACTTTTTGCTTTAAAACTGTTTTTGCACGAGCAATATTTTTACGTACATTCTTAATTAAGTGGTTACTAGTCATTTGACCCGTTGCTTTTTGCATTCTTAAATTAAATTGCTCTTTTCTCAAAGCCAGAAGCTCATCGTTTAATTCAATTACAGTCTTGCTTTTCAACTCGCTTGTTTGCATGATCACATCACCATCCGAGTTACAAAAGTTGTTTTCACTGGTAGTTTTGCTGCTGCAAGCTTAAATGCTTCACGAGCAACCTCCTCAGGAACACCTTCCATTTCATACATCACGGCACCAGGCTTAATTTGCGCCACCCAATACTCAACATTACCTTTACCTTTACCCATACGAACTTCCAATGGTTTATTAGAAATAGGTTTATCAGGAAATATACGAATCCAGATATTGCCACCACGCTTTATGTAACGTGTCATAGCTCTTCGAGCCGCTTCAATTTGACGCGCAGTCACTCTCCCACGTGTCGTAGCCTTTAAACCGAATTCTCCAAAACTGACTTTATTGCCAGTCGTAGCCAAACCACGATTTCGACCTTTATGCTGTTTACGAAATTTAGTTCTTTTTGGTTGTAACATCGGGGTTCAACTCTCTTACTTTTTTGTTGTGTGCTTAGGTTTAGTTTCTTTAGGTGATGTAATCTCAGAGCCCCCAAAAATTTCACCTTTAAAAATCCAGACTTTTACGCCAATAATCCCATAAGTGGTGTGCGCCTCTGCTGTACCATAATCAATATCAGCACGCAAAGTATGTAAAGGCACTCGACCCTCTCTATACCATTCGGTACGAGCTATTTCTGCACCATTCAAACGCCCAGCAACATTAATGCGAACACCTTTAGCACCAAAACGCATCGTATTTGCAACAGCGCGTTTCATCGCTCGACGGAACATGATACGTTTTTCTAGCTGCTGTGCAATCCCTTCTGCAACAAGATATGCATCAAGTTCTGGCTTCCTTATTTCTTCTATATTAACGTGAACCGGAATTCCCATTATCTTGCTTATGGCTTTGCGCAAAGACTCAATGTCTTCACCTTTTTTGCCAATAACAATACCTGGACGTGCGGTATGAATAGTAATTCGTGCGTTTTTTGCTGGGCGCTCAATTTGAATGCGGCTTACAGACGCATTTTTAAGCTTGGAGCGAATAAATTCGCGCACTTGCAAGTCGTTATGTAAATTATCTGCATAATTTTTTGAATCCGCATACCAGGTTGATGTCCACTCTTTGACGATACCGAGTCGCATTCCAATGGGGTGTACTTTTTGTCCCATAATTTTTTCGCCTTATTTATCTGAAACTTCGACTGTAATGTGGCTCGTTCTTTTCAAAATACGATTAGCACGACCTTTAGCTCGTGCACGCATCCTTTTATGTGTTGTCGCTTCATCAACAAACACCCGAGACACTTTCAACTCATCAATATCAGCACCATCATTATGCTCAGCATTAGCAATTGCTGATTCAAGAACCTTCTTCATGATGGCCGCTGCTTTCTTAGTACTAAAACTCAATGTATTAATGGCACGATCTACAGGTACACCACGAATCATATCAGCGACTAAACGTACTTTTTGTGCAGAAATATGAGCATTTCTCAACTTTGCTATTGTTTCCATTTAACTGTGCTCCGCTATCTCTTCGCTTTTTTATCAGCAACATGACCACGATATAGCCGGGTTGCTGCAAATTCACCCAACTTATGACCAACCATATTTTCAGTAATCAACACAGGAACATGTTGGCGGCCATTATGTACAGCAATAGTCAAACTCAACATCTCTGGCGTAACCATTGAACGCCTAGACCATGTTTTAATGGGACGTTTATTATTTTCTGTAACGGCCTTATCTATCTTTTTTGCTAGATGAAGATCGACAAAAGGGCCTTTTTTAATTGAACGTGGCACCTACAAGCTCCTATGTTAACTTAATTTTATTTAACGTTTTTTGCGACGCGATACAATCAAACCATCTGTACGCTTGTTTTTTCGTGTCTTATAACCTTTCGTCGGAACACCCCATGGAGTGACTGGATGACGACCACCTGATGTGCGTCCTTCACCTCCACCGTGGGGATGATCTACCGGATTCATCACGACACCCCTCACCGTGGGACGTATACCTTTCCAACGTTTAGCGCCCGCCTTCCCGTAAGAACGCAAGCCATGCTCAGCATTACCCACACTTCCAATCACAGCACGACATTCAATGCGTATTTTACGCATCTCACCTGAGCGTAACCTCAAAGTAGCATGAACACCCTCTTTAGCAACCAGCTGAGCCGATGACCCAGCGCTTCTTGCAATCTGAGCGCCTTTTCCGACTTTCATTTCAACACAGTGAATGACCGTACCCAATGGTATGTTACGCAGGGACAGACAATTTCCTGTTTTAATAGGTGACTCTGATCCCGAAATAACCTCATCACCCACTTTCAATTTATCAGGCGCGACAATATAACGTCTTTCACCATCAACATACAAGAGCAAAGCGATATTTGCTGTACGATTAGGATCATACTCAATTCGCTCTACTTGAGCTGGGACACCGTCTTTAGTTCTTTTGAAGTCAATAATGCGATAGTGGCGCTTATGACCACCACCACGATGACGAACAGTAATGCGCCCCATATTATTGCGCCCACCACTTTTAGAGAGCTTTTCTAAAAGCGGTGCATGCGGTGCTCCTTTATGGAGATCAGGATTAACCACTTTAACAACAAAGCGACGTCCCGCAGATGTTGGTTTTACTTTGACTAGCGCCATTTTAAACTTCCGTAAATTTCAAATTCAACTTCTAAGCAGATATAAAACAAGTCTTATGTTAAAGAAAAATCTATATCCTGGCCTGGTTTAAGCTTAACAAAAGCTTTTTTCCAATTTGCGCGACGTCCTTGAATTGCACCAAAGCGCTTACGCTTGCCTTTTACGTTACTTGTAGATACTGACTCAACATCAACATCAAACAATAAATTTATTGCACGTTTTATTTCTGGTTTTGTTGCTTCTTTGGCTACTTTAAAAACAAAACGATTACTCGATTCTGCACAAATTGTACTTTTTTCTGAAACAACAGGAGCCAAAATAATACTTAACAAACGTTCTTTGTTCATGAGAACTTCTCCTCCACACTCTTCAGCGCACTGGCTGATACAAGAACATGATCAAAACCAATCAATGTTGCTGGTGAAAGTGACCTCACATTAGAGACCAAAACATTAGGAATATTCCTTGATGCCAACTCAAGATCTGCACTTTCGACATCCTGAACTAATAACACTTTACCTAAACCCATGCCTTTTAACTTTTCAATTAAAATCTTGGTTTTAGGTGCTTCAATTAAAAAATTTTCAACAACCTTCAAGCGATCCTGGCGAACCAACTCAGAAAAAATCGAACGAAATGCACGAATATACATTTTACGATTGACTTTCTGACTATAGTCACGCGGAGCAGCTGCAAATGTCACGCCGCCTGAACGCCACAATGGGCTCCGAATTGTTCCAGCTCGTGCACGACCTGTTCCTTTCTGACGAAATGGCTTGGCTCCACCCCCACTTACTTGTGAGCGTGTTTTTTGTGCCACAGTTCCACTTCGACCCGTTGCCAAATACGCAGTAACCACCTGATGCACCAATGGCTCATTGAAACTACTATCAAATACTATATCAGACACAGTCAACGCATCACCTTTTGCGCCACCACCAAAACTATGAATTGTTAATTCCACAGATAACTCCTACTATTTCTTAGCTTTAACTGCTGGCTGAATAAAGAGGTCACCATTCTTAGCTCCAGGAACAGCGCCTTTTACCAAAATAAAGTTTCGATCTACATCAACCTTAACAATCTCAAGATTTTGAATCGTACGTCTAACATTGCCCATGTGACCAGCCATTTTCTTTCCTTTAAATACTCGCCCAGGAGTCTGGCATTGGCCAATGGCACCAGCAGATCTATGAGAAAGCGAGTTACCATGAGTTGCATCACCCATAGCAAAGTTATGACGCTTTATTGTTCCTGCAAAACCCTTACCAATCGTTGTGCCAATCACATCAATCTTTTGACCAACCTCAAATTGTGTCGCATCCAGAGAACCGCCCACTTCAAAATCTGAAGCTTCAGATTCATCCAGACGAAACTCCCATAACCCACGCCCTGCAGCAACACCAGCTTTTGAATAGTGACCTACCATCGGCTT
>VAPF01010906.1_pt1 | contig 13694 bp, 13 predicted proteins | sample 3393931 | NCBI WGS metagenome assembly VAPF01 (sample SAMN08290437, study PRJNA428436) | hydrothermal vent metagenome | isolation source: Deep-sea hydrothermal vent chimney | place: Atlantic Ocean: South-mid Altantic Ridge | depth 2773 m m | reverse complement strand
GAGGTTGAGAAGCGCTATTACGCAGTTGTTGATGGTGTCCCTGGAAAGAAAGCTGGTGAAATAAAAAGCTACCTGAAAGAGACCAGGTCGCTTAAGGTGTATAGTAACGAGAATTCGAGTGAGGCGAAACTTTCAATGACAAAATACCGGGTCATCAAGCAGGGGCAGGGTTATGCTCTTCTTGATATACTGCTTGAAACAGGGCGCAAAAACCAGATACGTGTCCATCTTGCGGACATCGGACATCCCGTGGCCGGTGACAGAAAATACGGTGCAATGACAGACCCGTTCAGGCGTCTGGGGCTGCATGCATATTTTCTGAGTTTTAATCACCCTGTCACCGGGGAGCCGTTAAGCTTTAAGAGTAAAATGCCGGACAGATTTGATATTTTTACTATGAAATGAGGGAGAGCGGCACTTAATCGTCCATGACGGGCCGACAAATGACCTGGATATCGCCGGGGTTGAGGCACACTACCCAGTAGCGCGATATTTAAGCTGCACACCTTTTAGGAAATTACGCAGAATCTGATCTTTACATTCACGGTAGTGTTTATGCTCCGGCTTACGGAAAAACGCGCTTAATTCGTGTTTACTAATGCGACAACCGGCCAGGTTCAAAATTTCCAATATGTCTTCGGCCTTCAGGTTTAATGCGATTCTCAATTTCCTGAAAATGATATTGTTAGTTAAACGCTGCTCCGGCTCGGGTTGCGGCCCTTCTTTTTTGCCCCGTTTATCGTTAATCAAACCATTCAGGAAGATCGCCAGCTGAGTGTCGCTGCATTTCTGATACGCGGGATCATCATCTTTTTTTAACCAGTCGCTGATCTGCTCCCGTGTTACCTGATGATCAGCCAGGCCAAATACAGCGATCATTTTCGAATCGTCAAAGTCGAATGTATAGCGAATACGGCGCAGGATATCGTTATTGGTCACAAGTATGCTCCGATCTTAACTACAGAGGTTTCGGGCCTGCATTATCCATATGCAGGCAACGTGTGTAGTAGGGGCATGGCGCGCCATGCCCCTACTACACTACACACTACATTTCTTCTATGTTTGCGCCGACAATGGCAGCCATCTGCATCATGTTGATTGTCTGTCCCTCTTTCAGCTTTGTAAGGTCGGTGACCTTGCCTGATTTACTCTTGGATTTTGTGTTTTTGAAGATCGGGAGCAATTTAGCATCAGCCACAATGAACTTGCCTGCGTTCTCGGGCTTTCCATTTTCAGTCTTTGTCTGAAGTTTATTCGCTTTAATATAGTCCCATAGTTTTTTGGTGATCTCTGTTCTGGGAAGCTCTGTTGCTCCCAGAAGATCAGCCAGTTCTTTTTTCAGCTTTACCGGTTTATTCAATCCTTTTGCTTCTGCCATTTTTAACTCCTTCATATTCAGATTTAAATGAAATTATCTACGGGGTCGGAATTTTTCAATCATTCCTATATTTTCCCGTCAATCAGCTAAATTAGACCCTAAGTGTACTACAATCCGGCAAATATTGCTAATATCTTCATGGAGAAGGACCGGATTTTTTTGCAATGTATACAACATGTCTGTTCCCTCTGCCCGGTCGATGCCGCTTAAAGGAAAACCCGGCATGGAACAGGCGCCTTTCAAAGGCCTTGTCCGGGTCTTCGGACCAGACGGCAAACACACCTCCCGGCATCAGGGCTGAGCCGCTCATCGCCAGGGCAGTATCTCCGTACAAATAATCACCTCTTTCCCGGGCGGCCTCAAAGGGCCCCTCATAGAGATCGAGAATAATGGCATCAAACCGATTGTCTCCGCCATTCATTGCACTGTTCCGGATCAGTGATGCCACATCAGCAATCTCTATAGTAACCCTGGGGTCGTTAACTGCCCTGCCGGTAAGGGCGGATAAAGGCCCGCAACACCATTTGACAACTATGGGGTGAAGTTCGGCCACAACAACGCTGGCATCGACGGGGAGCTCATCGAGCGCCGCTTTCAGGGTGCAGCCCATCCCCAGTCCCCCGATGAGCACCTTAGGATCTTTTTTGCTGTCCATGGAATTGCAGGCCAGTTTCGAAAGCAGCACCTCGGAGCGACTGGCGAAGGAGTTCATCAGCACACGACCGTTAATGGTTATAAGAAAATCAGACCCGTTCCTTTGTCTCAGCTCAAGAAATCCATCGGCGGTATCATCGCTGTCAATGGTTTGCCACGGTTTGGTCATTTATCGTAAGCTTCCCCTTTAAGCAGACAGTTCCAAGTCAGAGTTTTCGGCATATTTTTCCATGTATTCTGCCGGTGTAAGATGCCCCGGTGAGTTATGCGGACGTTCTTTATTATAGCCTATCATATACCATTATATTCACTCCTTCATCTTCTTCAGGTCGGATGCCTCCATACCACCATATTCCGACTTTCAATTGTAATACGTTGCATTGCTAATCCCGTGCTTCCGGCAAATGTCCTTCACCTGTATTTCGTTAAGAATATACTATTCTAAGGAAAATTGGAGGGGTTGATTGGCACAAGTTTCATGGTGTAGAGCTCACAGATCTTATAACCATAGTTGCACCCATTCGAACAAAATAGCATAGTTATGTTACAATGTGAACAGCCCTCCGGAGCAAATGATACCAATTATACTCTGCAATCTTCAGCAGAAACCGTCAATCATTTGTTTCAGAAAGTTATTGTTATGTTGGACTTTTGCACTATATTGATTGAGTGAATAGCGGAGGTAGGAAAAACTGAAATTGAAAAATATGGAATATGAAGCCTGTCTGAAAACCTGGAATATTGAATAGAGGTATAAAAGGAGAATCGGTGTTAATTAAGGAGTCCTCCAGCATAGTTGGCTCAAAAGATATTGATGGACCGCCAGGGCAGGAATTAGAGGAGTTAGTCGGAAAATTATATACCGGCGCTCGTGTTGATGCGATAAATGAATTAAGACCGATAGTTAAGAAACATTTTCAGCAGTTAGCATTGCATTTCAGAAAAAAGATAATTTCCGCTTTGATTGCTTCCTTAAGCGGAACTCAATTTTGGGGAGGGGGATTCCCCGAAACTGTTGCTGATATTTTCGTTGAGATAGGCAGGTCGGCGGTGCCTGATTTAGTTAAGGCACTAAAATACCAGGAAAGTGGTGTGCGTTTTGGTGCAACCTTGGCATTATATAAAATGTCCAGGAGACATCCGGGATCTCTTAAGGACGTCAGCATTAACGATTTATTTTTGAATCCGGAGCCATATATCAGACTTAATCCTTACGACAGAATAGTATCCAGCTACCAGAAAAAAGTATTTAACTATTGGGAAATTTCGATGGCGCTTCTCAATGGCATCAAGATTAAAGAAGTTCTTGCAGGTCCGCGCCCTGGTTTAATGGATAGAGAGTTCAAATTTGAGACTATCGAGACCTATGAAAGTATAGATGATCTCGTATGGCTTAAATTATCTTCCGGCGTAAAATCTTTTAAAGAAGCAGGCCGCTCTTTGATTATCACTACGGAAGATGATAGGAAATTAGTTGTAAAATTCTTAATAGATCGTCCTGAACTTGATATAGAATCCGGAAAGCCTGAGAACCTGGAAAATGATACAAGATGGATGGATTATCTTCGGCGGAATAATCCGGCTTTATCTCTTGAAAGTTATTTGCCGGAGCCCATGGTTTTTAATAATAACAGGTATATTTTTGCGGTAAGGGGAATGCGCTTAAAAGGTGAACACCTTACTTATTTGGGTAAAGTTCGTTTAAATCCGAACAGACAATATTATGCAATTAGCTACCTCCCCGCTGATTCTTACCTGATTTATTTAAATGATAAAGAACTGGAGGAGAAAGAATTTCACCAGGCAGCTTTGGTGAATATCAGTGATCTGGCACGTCTTGCCTCTTGTGGTATAGTTCATAGCGAGCCTATTAATCTGTATCATAATTTAGGGTCGCACCGAAAATATAATATTTTAGCTACGGGGGGACCTGGTAGAGTGGATAAATGGCTGCGTGCTACTGAATATCCAAATATGAGATTGTCGGGAATTGCTGATTTTGAACATTTATTAGCAGTAGATAGTATAGACGGCTTATACCGGGCAATAAGCAATGAACTCTTTGCCTGGGTTCTTGTTATCGCCAGTTACTACAGAATGAAATATCAACCTGAAAGAGATGGTGAAGAGCTATTTGGAAGTTCTGTCCAAGGCCTGATGAAAGAAGGTTTCAATCTGTATTATTCAATTTTCACAGGAAACCAGTCATCAGAATTAGATCGCTGTATGGACTGGGAAAAACTGGCCGGTGAAATGACGGATTATATGATGATTGATAGATGGAAGCATGATAGGATAAATCCTGATCTGGGAAAGTACAATGGCAAGTTTCCTATTGATACGCTTGTGAAAGCCCTATACATTACGGCGACACTCTCTATTTTAAACAGAGCAATTACCGGTCCAAAGATCCCCCCCCCAATCATAGACCCCATCTTTCCTTCCCGCTAATCAGATGCAGATTCAACACCTCTCACAAGACAACATACCCGACAACAAAATAACGGACCAGCTTTCCTGCCGTCACAAGCACCAGAAATACGGCAATGTTTACCCTTAGAACACCAGCGGCGAAAGTCAGCGGATCACCTATAATCGGGACCCACGCAAATAACAGGCTGGCAACGCCGTATTTTCCGAACCTCTTTTTCGCCCCTGCAAATTCACCCTCGGATATTCTTAATATCCTGCGAATGAATAAACCACTGCCCCATAGTCCGATCGCATAATTCAGACATGCACCCAGGACATTCCCGACTGTTGCCACACTCACGGTCATCGCCGGATTGTAATCATTTGCCAGAAGGTAACCAAGTACAACCTCCGAGCTCAAAGGCAGTACCGTGGCCGCTAAAAATGAGGCCAAAAAAAGTCCCAGATAACCGAAGTCTGTAAAAAATTCCATTTTTCCTCTTGAATATTCAGCGCTGTTTTTTATAGTAGTATTGCATAACAGCCGGATTTGTTGCCTTGCAATTAAAGACTTGTGGGCAGCGTCACCCGTTAGCCTCCATTGAAAATCGGCTGCTTTTAGTGTTTTTTTACATCAAGTATCCTGTTAAAACAGGCTGTCAGGGAATTGCCGGGTTTCAAGGTGAGAATTTGACCATAACCAAAATTTAACATAGATTGTATACAAGTAGAGGAAAAAAGACAGAAAATCAATGAATGGGTGAAACCTTAAGAAAATGAAACGATAATAGTGAAAAATCTCCCCAACAGTTTTGTTCAAACGGGCCTCCATGAGATGCTTAGGGAACAAAAGATAAAAAAACTGGTGATTACGGGCATGATGATCTGTGACCGGGTGACAAGCTGTGAGGATTTCCTGAAATCTGAATCGTAAAATCGTGTTGTAATGCTGCAAGAAACAAGACCTGACAACCTGACACTGGCCGTTGCATTTAAGGAAAAGAAGAAAAGGAAGATTGGGTTTAAGAGGGGGAAGGGGTAATGCTTATTTATTAGTTCCCCTCGATTGTTTAAGCATTTTTTAAAAATAGGACAATTTTAAGGGAGAGAAAGGTGGCAGGCCTGTCTCCCAGAAGGAAAAACTTGACTAATTTACGATGCTATCGTAAATTAGTCATATGTACCGTCACAGGTCTCTTGAGCCGCATATACAAAAACTCTCCCGGTCCTTCCCGGTTCTCCTGTTGACCGGTCCGCGGCAGGTCGGGAAAACCACACTCCTTGAATATCTTGGTCGAAAAGAGTCTCCACGCAGGAACTATGTCTCCCTGGATGAATTCGGCCCGCAGACGCTTGCGAACGAGGACCCGGCCCTCTTCCTGGAACGGTATAAACCGCCCCTGACGATCGATGAGATCCAGTATGCGCCTGGACTATTGCAGAGGATCAAAGTGCTTGTAGACCGTTCAAAGAAGAATGGTCAATACTGGCTAACGGGTTCACAGCATTTTACATTGATGCAGGGCATATCGGAATCACTGGCAGGAAGAGTTGCGATCATAAAGCTGCTCGGACTTTCTCAGACTGAGGAATACAGGAAAGCTGATCCGGGGGAACCTGTCAGGCCCGACAGAGTGCCGTTTTCGCAGATCAAAAAACTGACCGGACCCGGCCATGTCTTTGACCGTATTGTAAGAGGGACTTTCCCGAGGTTTATACATAAAGATTCACCCCCTGTTCAGACGTTTCACGGCTCTTATCTTCAAACATATATAGAGCGTGATCTCAGGACGCTTGCGAAGATCATAAATCTCAGCGCCTTTGAACAGTTCCTGAAACTTGCGGCAGCCAAGGCGGGGAATATGCTCAACCTGTCCGAGCTCGCGCGTGACGCGCAGATAGCAGTCAGCACGGCCAAAGAGTGGATGGGGATTCTGGAGGCGAGTTTCCAGGTATACCTGCTCAAACCGTACTTTCGCAATCTCAGCAAGAGGCAGATAAAAACTCCGAAACTTTATTTTCTTGATACAGGCCTGGTCTGTTATCTCACGGGCTGGCAAAACGCTGATGTAGCCTCTCATGGGGCCATGGCGGGAAACCTTCTGGAGAATTACGTTGTAAGTGAAATAATTAAAAGCTACTGGCACTGCGGACGTGAAGCGCCATTGTGGTTCTGGCGGACGAAGGAAGGTCATGAAGTTGATCTGATCATAGAAGAGGAAGGCACGCTTTTCCCGGTTGAGATAAAAATGTCGATGATGCCTGATAAAAACATGGCAAGAAACATCAGGCATTTAAAAAAGTTTAGTAAGAACACAGGACAGGGAGCAATTATATGTCTGTCGGAATCCAGCTATCCGCTTAACAGAGAAATAAATATTGTTCCTGTTTCCTGTGTTTAACCTCAACTTATTGATTTCATTGAAAATATATTTTGCTAATGGCAGAAAATAGGGGGTCGAAATCTTCATTATTCACAAAGACTCTGAATCTTCCCAATCAACACTCATAGTGTCAAAAGCTTCCCGTCCTTCGTACCTGCGGGGTGAGTCCCATTACCATACTCTCTATGGACACGTTCCACTCATACACAACCATCAATTCTTTCATTCACATGCTTTGCTCTTTACATTTTCCCATTATTCTGAGTAAAATTACTCAAAGCATTGAGTAAACCGTATGTTCAAGAGATACGCATACAAGAAAATATTTAACCGGCTTAAAGAGCCGAGACGGTTCATTCAGGTACTCTCCGGCCCGAGGCAGGTTGGAAAGACCACGCTGATTCAGCAGGTGATGGATGACATCGGCGTCCCCGGCCATTACGTCTCTGCTGACGCGGTCTCAGCTGCCTCTTCTGTGTGGCTTCAGCAGCAGTGGGAAACAGCAAGGATCAAACACAAATCCGGCCTTCATAAAAAAGGCTTTATCCTTGTGATAGATGAAATACAGAAGATACCCGGCTGGAGCGAAACCGTAAAGCTCCTCTGGGACCAGGATACAGCTAACCGTCTCAATATCAAGGTCGTGCTTCTCGGCTCGGCCCCCCTCCTGGTACAGAAAGGACTGACAGAGTCGCTTGCCGGCAGGTTCGAACTGTTCAGGATACCCCATTGGGCCTATCACGAGATAAAGGAGGCTTTCGGTTTTTCTCCAGAGCAGTTTATCTATTTCGGGGGCTATCCCGGCGCAGCCGCGCTTATTCCTGATGAAAACAGGTGGAGGCGCTATATCAGGGACTCATTAATAGAAACTACCATTTCAAAAGATATCTTTATGATGACCAGGGTGGACAAGCCCGCGCTTTTGAGAAACCTCTTTGAGATAGGATGTTCATATTCAGGTCAAATCGTCTCTCTGAACAAGATGCTGGGGCAGTTGCATGATGCGGGGAATGTAACAACACTTTCGCATTACCTCAATCTGCTTTCAGGTGCAGGGATGATCACAGGGCTGCAGAAGTACTCGCCTAAGAAGATAGCGGAGAAGGCATCCAGCCCGAAACTGCAGGTCTTGAATACCGCTCTGATTACTGCGCAAACCGATACGGATTTTAAAAAGGCAAGGCTTGACGGTGAGCTGTGGGGGCGGCTTGTGGAGTCTGCAGTCGGGGCGCATCTTGTAAATATAACACAGGGAACAGATGTTTCCGTCCAGTACTGGAGGGACAGAAGCAGGGAGGTGGATTTTGTCCTTAAAAAGGGGAAAGAGCTGATCGCACTGGAAATAAAGAGCGGAAGGGCAAAGATGTCTCTGCCTGGGATGGAAGCGTTTTCAAGAAAATTTTGCGTAAAGAAATTACTGCTCGTAGGCGGAGGTGGTATTGAAATCGATGAGTTTCTGGGTATGGATTTTGAGGGAATAGAGGGATTATTTTCTTGAAACTGAGGTTCGAGAGTCGTTAGCGGAAAGTAGAGTGAATCTTCATTATTCACAAAGACTCTGAATCTTTCCGTCCTTCAGGGTTAGTAGCCTTCTCCTCTCCTGACTCACAGATGTACAGGTGTGTAACCTGCTCCGAAAAGCCCGCCGATTTCCTCCCCCTTCATTCCCCCAATCCGATACTATGGGTGGTGTTAGTTCTGCGTAAGAGCCCGCCGTAAAGCTCGGAAAGTATTTCAGCGTGCCCCCTGAATTCTGGACTATAGGATGTCCCCAAAGTTGGTCATTGAGTCAAATCGAAATAAAATTGTCATAAATGAAGAATTGCCCCCCATCTTTTTTCTTATAAGGTGTTGTAATTATTTCTCTGGCTTGTTTCTGATCCAAAATTCTTTTATAAAAATACAAATCTGGTCCAGTTCTATAGCGCTTATTAATTTCATGAATGCGATTTTCAATCGTATAGATTATTTCTTCAGTTTTCTTCTGGCGATCTTTAATCATCCGAGTAAGGTATCATGATTTATCTTTTCTGGTAACCCTCTTTAGTGTCTCTGACCACTCCTTCCATACAAGATTAAAATCCGGCAATTCTTTCAGCATCGGACCTAAACGGTCTTGCCAGACGTTTTTGTTCCACTCTTTGAGTTGCTCAGATTTCAGCCCTGAAAGATTGGGCTTAACATCCCTGACACGGCATTTCTCCTGAAACATAGGAAATAACTCGGACCAGGTAAATTGTTCACCCGAGCGACACAGCATATACCAGAGGTCATATAAATCCCTTGGTCTGGGCCACTTCTTCTGTTGCTGAAGAAGGGATCGTAGCTTTTCTACAACAATTTCTTTCTTTGTATATGAGTGCGCCTTGAAAGGAGAGAGGTCTGAATAGGGGGATTTGATTGAACAGATAGCCGGTTTCTCAAGAATTGGTTCGTCAAAGGTCAGATGCACCTTAACTTGGGGCAATCCCTGTCTCCGTGAGCCGCCACGGCTATACTCAATGGGAATCTCTATCTGAAAGTCGCCCGGGATAGTGAGAGGCTTTTTGACAGTTAGCCTAATCCCAGAGTCAGTCTGAATCTTTCCGGCAGCTTTTTTAAGTAATCGCAGGGATATATCCAGATTATTACCTCTAGGTTTGCAGCTAAAATCAATGTCCTCAGAAAACCTGTATCCTTCATAATAGCAATGTCTAAGACATGTTCCGCCCTTGAAAACCCATCCATGCTTTGCCATACCAGAATGTGCCAGCCCTGATAGGAGCCAAAGGATAACATAATCCTTTTCAGTCTGATCAAAACGGAGACCCTCTTCTTCGGCCACTCGGTGCAGTTCTGCAGTTGTGATCATTCCTTTATTTCCGTATTAACCAAGAGCCCCCACCGTCGGTTGAATTTCCCTTTGCGCGGTAGTGTTGGATCAAGTGGAGAAAAACCTGGTGCAAGGGCAACCGCCCTTCGGAGCTTTTCAACATCCCCTAATCCAAGCGTCTCCATCAAAAACCCAAGGCGTTTGGCAACAGCGCTGTTTCCAATCTTCGCTGCGTATTTTCTAAGTTTGGATTCATCTATTTGCTTCCATGCAGTTGAAAGCGCTTTAGCTATTTCCTCCACCCCGCCTACGTATTTCGGAAGATCCAGTCCATCAATAATCGTTTTTTCTCTGTCTGTGATCGAGAAGGGCATTTCATCGATCCAGTCTTTGGCTATACCAAAAAACTTTCCAGATCTCAAAGAGACAATCTTGTAGCCTATACCGAGAACCTCACCGGGGGGACGTCGGACAGGATGGTCGGTGGCTACAAAGACGGTGCGGGGGAGTTGTTCAGTCATACCGTGATGATTAAGCGCTGACCAGAAGGCAATTGCTGCAGGTGATACTAGTTCCATAGCTACAATAAACTCATGTAATTGTGGAGTCCGGCTTTCTCCTGAAGAGAGCGGAATTACAGCGAATCGTCCACGCCTGATGCGCCTGATCCAGCCCTTGTGCTGAAGGCGATCGAGAAATTGTCTGGTTGGATCGTTTTCCTTATGATTGAGGACACGGCGCGCATCCGCAATGCTAAAAGTAGGACGATTTCCTATTTTGGCAAGAAATCGTGCTTCCATTCTGCCTAAGGGACTTCTCGTTATATTTTGTGTGCCATTTGTCATTTCTACAGCCTACCTATGGCTTACATAATATAACAATTTTAATAGAGGGTCAATAGAATTATTTGTTGCCCATAAAATATCCAGTGATTAAAAGGTATAGGAAGAGGTATAGACTGTAGACTATAGGATGTCCCCAAAGTGGCAAACTTGGTCCCCTAATCTCTTCGGTAGAGACCGCCGTAAAGCTGGGAATTTTTTTCAGCGTGGCCCCTGAATTCCGGATGAACCTTCAGTCTCTGTACGATATAGAGGAAGGGCAGAAGCAGTATAAAGAGGAGAATAATGTTAGATCGTTACTCATGTTTTCGTCCCTGTGGCTTCCTGAACCCATTCGTAAAACGTTATCTTTAGAAGCGGGTTATCCATCCAGGACTGGTCGGGTTCGGGATCCTGGATGACTTCTTCGACGGATTTGAGTCGTGGCATAGGCTTTGAACTGATGTGTCCTTTACCCGTCACCCATCGAACTTGCCGGGCCTCTTGTATGGCGCAGACGATGAGGTTGGTCATCTGGCAATCACCGAGGCAGTAGTCCATTACTTCCTGATGATTTCCTGCACGCCATTGCTTTGGCGCGTCCGCGCTGTCCATGAGTTTCTCTTGCGGGATACCCAGTCCTTCTGCCACCTTTCCCATCCCGACGGGGAAACCGGCCTGGTTGAAGAACTGGAACATGGGGTCGTAGCTCTTCAGAGCGATACGTGCGGCGAGGGCCATGTCATCGGCATGATGGCCGATCCATTTCAGGTCGAAGCCCAAGCCATTCCATGCGCACACCACGAACCCTTTTTGTTGCATCTCATCGAGATACTCAAGCAAATCATGAGCACGTTCCTGCGTCAGGTTCAATGCGGGACGTCCCTCCTCATCGGCCGAATACCACACCCGCTCTTCACCGTTGTGTATCGCCGTCGCCCCCACCGAAATATGAAACGGCGCATACTTCTCTATGTCCTCGTGCTTCCCGAGTTCGAAGACATCCGAGATCTCTATGTCAAAGCTCAGTAACTTCATTCCTTATCCTGGTCTACCAAGTTATTCTGTAGTTTCTATATGTTTTCCGAAATATACATTATATTTCAAACATTTGACAAGCTTTTTATAGTTTTATATATTCTGCAAGCTATATATCATGCATATTGTAATGATATACAGTTCCAGGGGACTTCTTCATGAGCCAGAGGGGTCAGTCCCGGACATGGGACAAATATAAAAGGACAATCCAGTTTTTAACTGTATTTCTCGGAACTCCTCCTTTTGGGTATCTCTTCTTTAAAATTTTGTTCGTAAATAGCTCTTTTTTAGTAGTTTATAGGGCCTTCATAAAAGCCGACGTCTTTTAGCCATGATTCTGTATAATCTATTTTTTCCATAATATTGTTCGGTCCGGTTGTTTTGCAGCCGTCATTGTATTTCACAATTAACGCCACTGCTAATTTCCACCATTTATCTACTACTTTATCTGAATTAGCATTGCAGTAATCGATTATGGATTCATCCGATTGGCCGCCTATTACCATTTTAATTTTCTCTTCGGCGTCATTTTCTAATTTCCTTTGCAGAGCCACGACCTCTTTCATCATATATTCATAATTTAAGTTAGCGTAGTTCGCAACGAAGTTGAAAGCCCACCATGCACTGCTTCCATTAAAATCAAACTCAAGAAGATTCATTGTTTCAATTTTTTTTGGTAAAGTTTGCATCCTGCTATAAAATGGCATAAGGCAATTTGCAACCGGCCGATCCAGCCCTATCCAGGAAAATCCAGCTGAGTCATTACCAATTTTCTTTGCCTGATTAATCCACATCATACCGCAGCGATAAATAGATAAAGGTCGCTCCCATGCACCATCGGGCTTGCATTTATTCAAATCAAAACAATCCCCATGATCGGGATTGCCTTCATATCTCACAGGATTTTTAAATGGACCGGCAGCTCTTCCTTTGGTTAAGTCAAAATCGGTTCCTTCGTAATGATCACGGTATACAGCCGCAACGTCAAGCACTGATAATTTTTTATCCGGTTTTAAAGAAAACGGATATGCTCGTGTGTATCCATCTTCAACTTTCGATGGCAGGTTGGATGAAGGAGCAACTTTTGAAAAAGCGCGCCAGACACGTCTTAAAGAATAATATGGGTGATTGTACTCACCATCACTTACTGTCGGCAGCCAGTCCAGGTGCAGTGCATCTTTTTTTATCCAGCCCTTATCATCACATGCCTTGAAAAGATTGGAAGAATACAGCAAATCATCATTCTCTTTTTCAGGATTATTTCCCAGGCTCGATTTGAAGTAGTAGGGCGGCTCATTCACATTATTAACTCTTTTGTCGTTCTTATTTATATAAATATCTCTGATGCGAAACTCATTTGCCTCAACAAAATAGTGATCATCAGGAACTCTTTGCGCTACCCATAAGCCATCAGTACCATCCATATCATAGCCGCACATTTCCATGACCCATCCCTCCTCAGAGTCACCCAGAAGCAATGTTTCACCCGTTCCATGATACCCATATTCATAAATGAGCCTTCCAATCAGATCAATCGCTTCTTTTGCGGTTTTGCACCGTTCAAGCGCCACGCGGGAAAGTTCCGCGCTATAAAATATTCTCACATCATTTTTAGGGTTTGGCTGAACTTTTGCTCCGCATGTGCACTCACCTATCATAAGATTATGCTCGTTCATAATCCCGTAGCTGGCATCAAAGTATGTGAATGTATTTTTTGTTTGTGGAATTTTTCCTAAAGCAAAGCTGTCACGATAATCTTTAGTGTTATAGGCCTCACCTCTTGATGTTCCTATATACCTTCTGATTGCCGTGGAATTATAGTTTTCAGTAGAATTATATTTTTTTGGTCCAAGGCAGGCATCGTCATAGTACACAGGCCGTGTAATATTTTCTCCTCCCGGCTGAGATGGAACACATATAACTCTTGTATCAGAAACATCATCATCGGAATGAGCAATAATAACAGAACCATCAATAGATGCATCTTTTCCTACAATCATTGTGGTGCAGGCAAATCTGTCTGTTTTTAGATATTTTTCTTCTTCCATGGGCCCTCCTTAATTTGCAATGGCGATTTCTTGCCCCATTTTAAATCTGACGTTTGGGAGCAGTAAACACACACCTTGTCGCAAAGCGGCTTCCGGCAAGGGTTTCCGGACGAAGGGCAAAAATGGCGTGTGCCTACTCCTTCTTGG
>VAPF01020176.1_pt1 | contig 13725 bp, 8 predicted proteins | sample 3393931 | NCBI WGS metagenome assembly VAPF01 (sample SAMN08290437, study PRJNA428436) | hydrothermal vent metagenome | isolation source: Deep-sea hydrothermal vent chimney | place: Atlantic Ocean: South-mid Altantic Ridge | depth 2773 m m | reverse complement strand
CTCTAGATAACATAAGAATCCAGATGTTTCGGCAAATAAAATTCATCGGTAATGTCATAGGTTTCATCGGCTCCAGTCATGACTGATATTGACACCAATAGTCAGGTTGTTAGTTACATTTCTACCCCAAAGAACATGGCCGACACTTGTTTGATAGGACCAACGTGCATTGATACGACTAGACCATGAGATTGCGGCTCTTACCTTATCGAAATCCGTCAAGCGAGTACGGTTTTCGAACTTTGTTTTTTCAGGCGATTCATTTTGGAAGGAAAAATCACCGCTGATACGCAAACCAATCTTGCCGACTGTTGTAATCTGTCGCTGTACCGATAAATAACTGAGGAATTGATCAGCGGGCGGCCCTTGCCAAAGGCGAATTGAGGTTCCACCCTGCCAAGACAAAGGGCTGGGAACCCCTCTATTCTTACTCCTGAATAACCAGGCGACACCACCCTCGATACCAAAGCGGCCATTACCCAGACGCGATGAATTATCCCGCTCATACCCTGTTGGGATGATCATCGTGATTTCCCAGCTTTTGCCATTGGTATATTTATCCAGCCGCCCACGAATACCCAGCGTTAGATCACCAACGCCAGTCAGGTTATCATCGCCACAGTTAGCGGAAGCTACGCTTAATCCTGCAATTAGAGTATGATAATAGCTATACCCGTATTCGAATTTGTGATGCATATACAAATCACTGTTCCGACAACCGGCTTTTTTTAAGTCGCTATTGTCATCCCAACGTTGATCTCCTGTTGAATAGCTGATACCAGCCCAGTAATACTTTTCTGTTTCAGAGCGCATCCAGGGACTAGCTGCCTGTACGATACTTGCACAGATCAGCGTCACCACGCCGAATAAGCTCTGTTTAAAAAACCTTCGATGAACTAATTTTTGCATAAATTCGGCTCTTGATTTGGAATCAGCGCACTACACTGCCAGGCTGCCTTAATAATCAGTTGTGTTGGTTTGTTTTGTACTGTATAACCCGAATCGTCTTCGCCCCCGGCTTGTGGTGAACTTCTCCATTTCCATACCCAGACCCCTTCAATCCATGATCTATCAACAGACTCCAGCCACTCTTTCATGATGGCAGCTTGCATTTGACTGTTTGCCCGTGGCTTTTCATCACGTAATTTCCGCCAGTCCCAAGGGTATTGCTCCCATCCTTCAGCGGATGGCGTACCTATTTCAAGTATCCAAGCCGCTTTGCCACCCTGCTTTTTGATTGTTTCCCCAAGCTCATCAATATGCTGATCAATGACCGCACGCACCTCTCCAGCACTGGCTTTTTTCGGGAATGCTGGGTACAACGTAACACCGATGCTATCCAGTAAATTCCAATATGGGAACTCGGCAACACCATCTATGCCATGAGCAGCATAAGTGATATGTCTACTAAAGTGGCGGCGTACAGTCTGAATAGCATCTGGCCAATATTGGCTCTTTCTCAAGCGTTTCATTTCAGTACCAATCACAAAAGCATCAGCCTTATTCGTCTCAGCTATCTTGGCATAGTGAATTAAATGTTCAATATAGCGTTTGAACCATGCTTGCTCGTCCGAATTTGTCTTCAACTTAATTCGTCCAGCCCAAGAGCCGTTGACTAACAACTGTGGTTTGACCACAACATGCAATTTCTGGCGCTTTGCTTCACGTATTCCCGCTATCAATTGTTCATCAGATACATTTTCGGCCAAAAACAGGTTCGTTGTTTGCACACTCTCCTGCTTCATAAAAGGGACAAAGACGACAGAGTTAGCACCAGTTTGTTGAAGTTTTTGAAGCGACTGGCAGAACTGTGGGGAATTCAGTGCAGTCTGGCTGTCCTGCAAGACAGTAAATCCTCGAAGGATAGGTGACGAACAGCTTGAGCTTGCATCGACGCTTTGAGTGATTAACAGCAGCGCACATACCCATAGCAGCGGTAGACTATGCAATTTATCGGTCAGTGACATGCTTGAATACCCGCCAACCCTGATTATCATAAACCTGCTGGTAGTTTTTCATGCCCGAGGCATATAAGTCAGGAAAATGTTTATTGATGCGATCCCAACCACCTTGGCCCACACGAGGGTCTGGCACTACAATATAGGTTATATCAGGCACCTGCCTGCGAACTTGTAACTTGAATAAGTCTGACCTAGGCAATGCTATATTTTCGGCATCGCCACGAGCAGCAATAACACGATAGGCTGTAAAATCATCGATAAGCGTCTCACCACGATGACGGGATAAGAACTGTCCCAGCGCTATATCTGCCGCATGTGTATTATCCAGGCTAGCAAAAAGCGCCTTTCGCCAGTCATGTACGGCAGGGTCTGACATCTGTAGAAAATTGTACCAACCTGACACACCACCTGCGACGAGCAGGAGCACAACAGCCGAAAACTTCCAGCCTTTCCGAATTTGGATAATGCTCAACTGCACCATAATACCAACTATAACCAGTGCCAACATATCAATGGGACGTTCAAGGTAGAATTTGCTGGTCGCAAAAGTAATGGCAATCAGCGGAACCAATATCAGTGTCAAACTTATCTTTAAATGATTTTTGCGTTTTGCGACTAGTCCCAACAGCAGAAAAACAACGGGAAAATAAACCAGCAACAGCATAAAAGCAGCACCTAGTGATGCAAACCATTGACCACCATACCGAATCAGCCAAGGTGAATCAGCGGCATGCTGCCAGGCTCCGAGAAATGTAGAGCCTGGTTGATAGATAAAGTTGCTTACTCTTCCTTCAAAGATCCAGCCAAGATAACCCCATGTAATGACAGCTACACCCAGCGGAATCGCAATAACAATATACATACTTAAGGGCGCTTCCCGAAAAATGCGCTGTGGTGCGATTACTGCAAAAAAAGGAAACAAGGCGATAAATATAAACAACGCCATTGCATCAACAAAAAACAACAAGCCCAACGACAAACCCAGCATAATAAAAGAACGTAGATCTGCCTGAAAATTCATGCGTAAACAAGCTTGGCATACAAAATAAAAGACTAAAAGAGTGAGTGCAATATGTCCGCCAGTGGTCGCTGCCCACAAAAGAGGAACCTGTAACAACATCAGCATAAGCAACAGGGTACGTTGCCACAATACAAGTTCTGTATGGCGTAATTGGTGATTCCAGATCGTCAGTAACAATGCAATTAACAGGCTGGACAACAGGTAAGGCACGATCCCCAGTGAATTTTCCAACAACCAAGCAAAAGGCATCAATAAATACAAAGGCAAATGAGGTGTATTCAATCCAAGGTGTTCAAGACGGAACTCATCTGCATCTAAAACACCGATAACTTTTACCCAGTCCCGTAATGCCACTTCACTATTGAAATTGTTCCCTGTCAGCCAGGCACAGAGAACGACTAACAAAACTCCAAGCAGCAGCAACCAAACAAAATCAGCTGTCTGTCTACTTACCATTATGTATCGGCCTGGTTATTTTTTTTACGCGGATCAGCATGCAAAAAGCTAGTCAAGCCATGAGTGGTTTTTTCCCAGTAGAAAGGTTTATGGATGAGCTGCCAAAGTGCTTTATAGGCAGCAATCGACATCATCAACCAATAAACCGGGACTGTCAGCGCCCAAGGTATGAGGTGGTACAAATGACGTTTAAATACACACAGTGTTGACAGGTAAATCAATAGCCCATTACCCAGCAACAAGCTGAATAGGCTGGCATACAGCACAATGGATGGAAAGATGGCATCCATTGCATTGGTTTGAGTATACAGCCAGGTAAAGTACGTTACATAGAGAACAGGTGCCAACAAACAACTGAGAACAGCGCCACCGATAAAAAACTGGAAGCCCCAGAAGCCAACATGCCCCAGTGATTTATACAAACGTATGGGGTGACGCATATGCACAAGGTAGGTTTGCATATAACCTTTAATCCAGCGTGAACGTTGCCGTATCCAGTTACCAAACTGATTCGTAGCTTCTTCATAAGTTGTCGAGTTAACCACACCTACATGGTAATTTAGCTGTGTCAGACGAACACCCAAGTCGGCATCTTCAGTAACATTATAAGGATCCCATGCGTTAACACTTTTCAGAATATCAAGTTTGAAGTGATTTGAGGTGCCGCCCAGAGGTATCGGTATTTTCAGTGCTTCAAGTGCGGGTAAATAAAAATCAAACCAGAGGGAATACTCCAGTGTAAACATACGTGTAAGCCAATTTTCATTGGCATTAAAATAATTAAGACGTGCCTGAATTACAGCAGTATTTTTCGGTGCCTTACGAAAAGCGATAACCGCTTTTTTTAACTGATCACGCTCAGGCTTGTCCTCGGCATCATAAATCGTGACCAACTCGCCGCGCGCAAAGCTCAACGCATAGTTACAGGCCTTCGGCTTGGTTTTCGGCAACGAAACCGGAACACGAATAATTTCGAAAATACTTTCCAGATTAAGTTTCTTAGCTGCAGCAATCGTTTCCTCATCATCGTCTTCAAGTATCAGTTTGATATCTAACTTTGAAAGTGGATAGTCAATATTTCTCAATGATTCGGTAATAATGGGCAACACACTTGGTTCCTTGTACATAGGAACAAGAACCGTATAAAAAGGCAAGTCACGGTCATCAAGCGCACGGACTTCTTCGTCAGTAACCTTAACATCAATTTTTGTATGACTGCCGACCCAGGCAAACAACATGCGCAAACAAAAATTCAACAGCATAAAAACACTAATGAACAGGTTAATCAGAATCAGAGTAGTAATCGGCCAAAGTGCGGCAGATACAATAATCACGGATAACACACCATACATCCAAAGCAACTGTGCACGGGTAAATACTTCGCTGGCTGAATTCACTGGTTGTTGCCGAGCGAGTTCATTCACCGCCCGGTCACTAAAATGATTGTCCGCCTCGTTTTGCGCCGACCATATAATGTCAAATTTGGACGTTATGACATAATCATACAAACCATCGCTATGCTCATCCATATACTCAAACACCGCTGGTGTCGGGTCTGCCACGGCAAACAAGGTACGCCCATCCGTTTTACGTAAAGGCAGCAGAAGTAATCCCGTATAACGAGTTAGCTCTTCATTTTTCCACAAACTTTTATCTGGACGTTCTTTAAAAAGATCAACAAATGGTTTTCGATACTGAATAGCCAGCGTGAAATAAAAATCCTGAGCACGTACCCAGCCCTTGGACAGCAAGATATCGCCTAGGCGTGTACCCCATTTTTCTTGTAGTTCAAGTGCTGTATCCAGCTGCTTCTGCTGAAGTAGCCCACGATCAACCAGCAACGCCCCAATAAGAGTGACATCACCTACTACATTTTTCTTAAAAACTGTGGAGTCATCCATTAACTTTATCGCCTCACCAACACTGCTAGGTATTATTCTGATGTTGACGGCGGCGTCTGAATAAATAAACAATACCCAATGTCAAAATCAGCCATACAAAAACCATTATCCAGAAACGGTATTCACTGACGGTTACCAGCCAGTTGCGAGCTGTCGGGTAATGCACCCTGGCCAGAGTGGGCTCTGTGCTATTCAGGCTGAACAGCAAACCACTCCGATCTGCAAAAGCAACATCATCTTCGTTAAGAAACAACCTGCGCACATCCGGATAAGGGTTATTGTCACCGGAACGTAACCACAAACCGTGTTGGCCATTACTGGTAACAAGCTGCGCAATTGCAATGCCTGACAACTTATCTACCTGCAATAATGATTCGTTCTTTCTGTCCCGAATATCAATAACACCTTGATCAAACCTCACTGGCGCGTTCAATTCTGAAAGCACAACATCACCCAGGGCAATAAATGGACGCGCGGGGGTAAGAATACTGCCAGGCTGAACGAAAGTGGCCTTACGATGTGCAAAAGGTACCGGAAAATTTGCAGTAAAAGCCGCTGTGAAGAGCAACGACTCATCCGGACTATCGAGGTAAGCCGAAGGCAGATAGAAGTCGAATTGATCGGCAAGATAAGCCGGAAGGTCGACAAATCGTTTGGGTTTAGTCGTATTCCGTTCGAGAATCAAAGCACTTTCAGGCAATATTTGAATCGGAAATGTAGTGGCTCCCTGTTGAAAGTCAATACTTCTGGCTTCTGTATTCAGAATTTGTATACGCAGATTATTATACAACTGCTGATATCTGGCAGGCAGCGGGATTTGCAGGCGCTGCACATCGCCACTGTCATCCAGATGCTGCGCGTGGATCATGATATCATTCAAATATGTATATAAGCTGAATGCCGCCTTATTGGATGACGGCGGAACAATCAAATCTAAAAATAACATCGCTGGGCGTGTACCCGCGGGCATTTTGAGAGGATCCAGTAATAACTCCCATTCCGTATTACCCCAAATATAACGGGTTGATGTATCCATACCAAAATCAGAAAGCCTTATTTCATACGCGACATCATCAGAATAATTAAACTTTTCACTGGAATCGGTAGTGAAAATTTTATACTGATCTCCTGCCACAAGTTTTTGCCAGCTATTATTCATTAACGCAGAAGCCGATACTTCAGCAGGCTTAGTAATAGAAATAACACTACGCAGCGGACTACTCACCAACATAATCATACTGTCATCAAGGGCTCTAAACGAATCAAAGCCCTCCTGCTTCGCTTGTGCTGCTGGCAACTCCTGCAATAACTGTTTCTTTAGTCTTGACCTGTCCCCGAAAACGAGATGGCCAATTTCCGGGTAATGCGTAATGCTAATTTCTTTTCCTTGGCGGTACAGATGATCCATAATCCCCCAGACTGCATAATATTCATCCTCGGAAAATGATCGTTCCGGAACTGTTAGAATGACTTTTTTGGGCAACAAGACCCAAGCATCGCGTAGTGATGAAATATCGCCCTGATAACCAATAGTTAGTGTTGAATCCGACTCAATATAAAGTAAAGCACCGTTCATATGCGAGGCCAAATAATCCTCTTCTAAAGTGAGTAAGGTTACTTTTATAGTGATATCCAGGGTGCCGGGCTGTATTAAATTAACAGGAATGTCGACTTGGAATTCACTACGATATTTTTCATCTGTCAATTGCACCTGTTCAAGCGGATAGCCGTTAACCAACAACAGGATAGTCGAACCTTTATTCAATAATTGTGAAGTTTCGTAACGAAGATGAATGCTTGCAGATGATATTTTTGTGTCGTGGGGAACAGAGTAAGTCAGTTTTTCTTCATGACCAATTACAGCACTTTCAAAACGAATACCAGTCTCATTCCCAAGATCTTTCAGGCTGGTTAACACCTGTCCGCCTGGTTTTTTAATGCCGTTACTATCTGATGTTATTCTGACATCCGAACCGAACCCAGCAGATGGAAAAAATAAAAATAAAAATAAATACTTAAAAAATCTTGTTTTACTAAAAGTAAAATTCTTACAACTCATGTTATTAAAGCCTGTTTGAATGTTTAAGCTACTACATACTCTATGCAACCAATTACGAATATTGCTTATCTTTTCAAATCAACAACGCACCAAAAGCATAACAGATATAAGTGTGAACATATATCCTTCCTGCCTTATTTTTAGAGGCTGTCTTACCAGAATTTACTTGGCCGGCATCAATGTATTGCTTCTCATCTCAATCATTGCTATGTTGCTGTAAGGTAATATTTAAATAAGATTTAGTTTTGATTTAGGAACCTAGCATATGAGCAACTTCGGCACAAAAAAAACTAAAATTTTTATCTCCGTACTTTTATTTTCAGCTTTTTTTCTTTCTTTGGCTGAAGCAAAAATACCCATTGGATTTACGATCTACAGTGCCACTGAGTACACCAACAATTTTACGGCTGTTGATACCGGTTCGTGTGAAAACAGCTTAGAAAGTGGCGTGGGAAGTTTTGATGCGGTAACTTTTAATGTTGATTACAGACGCTGGCACCAAGGCGACCCTGAAAATCCTTTGAAAACATTTAGCAATAAACCTGGATACCTGCATGTCGAACCTGCAAGCAATCAATATAAAGAGAACATCGTCGAATGTTTGATATACGCTAATGCACTTGGATATAGCCCAGTCGCTCTTAAAATAATGTTGATGGACTATATCGACCCCAACGATAGCTCAAATAATGTCTGGCGCGCTAAAATTAAATTCAACCCCCTCAATGGAACGTTTTCTCAAGGCAATGGTAGCCCCGTCGATCTTGCTGAAAGCGCAAGTGCAGCATACTATAGCCAGACAAATTCAAACGACTTGATCGTTTCAGTCAATGACGAATATATCGAATCCATTAAATCTTATCCTTTTGAATGGAGCCAGGTTCATACCTCTTTAATGACATCACTCTCAAAGCAGAGCACCCTTGCCGTAAATATTGACTGGAATATGTTGTATAGCGCTCCTGCTTCGTCATATGGCTCATCAGTTAAACTTGCCTTGAGTGGTGTTGATCTCATTGGCTGGAGCCTTTATAAACCCTTTTTCGGCACCAATTATGACGATATTAAGAATAACCAAAAAGATGCTGTTCAAGATCTAAGAACTTACCTCGACGATATTGGGCTGAGAGACATTCCTATGACTATTTTTGAGTTTGGAGTTCGTAATCGCTTTTCACCCTGGAGCTGGGATTCCACATTGACTGACCTGTGCGACCAATCCACAGCCTATCATGCCTGGATAGAGCTTTTACAGAATGAAGAAACTTCAACAAAGACTTTTTTTAATTTTTGGTTTGGTGACTTCGACCCGCGCGATACCGCCTCTCACGCACTCCAGGACTATAAAAGCAATTACAAAGTGCATCCCGACCTGTCCCAATGCTATTAAGGAAGCCTAGGGTGGTGGCGCTTGGTTAGAATTGGATTAGCACCTAACTCCTGTCAGCACTCCTTGCCGCCGCAGTGTGAAACATGATTCAGCATCCTTGCGGCACTGCCTTATTACCCCAATCCCCAGATAGAAACCTCTAAAGCGCAAGAAGCCTTGGCTGTATAATGGTTAGCGACAAAACCCACCATCACCCAACGGGTGCACAGCCGAAAATCCAAGGTACTTGAGTGAAGGTTAATAAAGCCCTGTTACAGCCCAGCTTAAACCACCGGCGTTTGTCAAGAGAGTTGTCGTCTAAAGTTTAACAGTGTCGTATTCAGGGTAGTTCCTGAAAAATTTATATTGTTTTCGCCTGTGCGATCGCATTACCAATATAATTTTTAGGGCTAAGTTTTAATAATCGTTTTTTTTCTGTTTCAGGGATATCAAGCGTTTGTATAAACAAGCTTAATGTTTCTTGTGTAATGCTTTGTCCGCGTGTCAGCTCCTTTAGTTTTTCATATGGTTTTTCTATACCATAGCGGCGCATGACGGTTTGAATCGGCTCGGCAAGCACTTCCCATGATTGGTCCAGGTCTGTTTCAGTGCGCTGTGGGTTGTGTTGTAATTTCCCGATACCTTTCAGGCAGGCATGGTATGCGATGACTGAGTGTGCGGCACCAACCCCTAGATTACGCAGTACGGTTGAGTCGGTGAGGTCACGTTGCCAGCGTGAAATGGGAAGCTTGGCAGACAAGTGGTTAAATATTGCATTGGCAATTCCTAAGTTTCCTTCCGCATTTTCAAAGTCAATCGGGTTGACTTTGTGAGGCATGGTTGAGGAGCCTATTTCACCTTCAATCACTTTTTGCTTGAAATAACCGAGTGAAATATATCCCCATATATCACGAGAAAAATCAATTAGTATGGTATTGAAACGTGCCTGTGCATCAAAGAGTTCGGCGATGTAGTCATGCGGTTCAATTTGTGTGGTGTAGGGATTCCAAGTGAGCCCTAGATCGGTTACAAACTGTTCGGCCAGTGTTTGCCAGTCAATTTCAGGGTATGCGGAAAGGTGAGCATTATAGTTTCCGACCGCGCCATTGATTTTACCCATAATTGGTACGCTTTTTATTTGATTATATTGGCGTTGCAGGCGATAGACGACATTGGCAAACTCTTTACCTAAAGTGGTCGGTGAAGCTGTTTGGCCGTGTGTGCGTGATAGCATAGGCAGTTCGGCATGGCTGTGAGCCAGTGCTTTGATTGCGCTGATGCATTCATTCAGTATGGGCAGTAGCACTTGCGTACGCGCTGTTTTCAACATCAAAGCGTAGGCGAGGTTATTGATATCTTCCGAAGTGCAGGCAAAGTGGATAAATTCACTAAGGGCTTCAAGCTCGCTGTTGCCTTCAATTTTTTCTTTTAAAAAATACTCAACAGCTTTTACATCATGGTTGGTCGTGCTTTCTATGGTTTTAACACGTAAAGCGTCTTTCTCACTGAAGTTATTGATGATGGATTCGAGCGTATCGTTGGCTTCTGTACTGAGTGTTGGGACTTCAGCTATTTTTTCTTGTTTTGCAAGCAGTTGCAACCAGCGAACTTCAATAATCACGCGATGGTGAATCAGCCCATATTCACTAAAAACAGGACGTAAACTGGAAACAGTTTTATTGTAACGACCATCAACAGGGGATATGGCGGTGAGTGAAGAAAGTTCCATGTGTACTCCAGAACGTTATAAAAATTGGCATTTTAATTACACGCGGAAATATATCATAGTTCGGTAGACGCAAGGTGGTAGGTAATTAACAATTGTTAATGAGTTTTATAATTGGTACTTCCTCTTCTTTTTCTCTTTTTAATAAATTAGCAGGCAAGATGAAAAAATTATCGTTATGATTGCGTTCGTTTAATTTAAAGTGATTGAAGGTTGTTGTTATGAAGTTTGTACGGCTTATTCTAGGTTCTCTCGTATTATTTGTTAGTTGGATAACATGGCCCCGTGCTGGAAAGCGCTCTGAAGAAAAACAGGATGAGATTGAAATGCTTCTGAAAAACTACTCCCTTTACCAATTTCACTCCTGTCCATTTTGCGTGAAAGTGCGCCGGGCAATGCAGCGATTGAACCTGCCCATTGAATTGCGCGATGCTAAAGATAACTCAACGTTTCGTGATGAATTGTTGCAACAGGGTGGGAAAGTTAAAGTGCCATGTTTGCGTATTGAAGGAGCCGATGGGTTGGTCGAATGGATGTATGAATCTAATGATATTATCGCTTATTTAGAGAAGACTTTTCCGTTAGAAAAATAAATTATTCATTAACTTTTGAATGGCTTTGATACGAGCCAAGGATGACATGAATGTCTAAATTTGAACAAATCACTCAACTGCTCGCAAAGCGTATTCTGATTCTTGACGGTGCGATGGGCACGATGATTCAGCGTCATAAGCTGGAAGAGGCTGATTATCGTGGTGAGCGCTTTTCAGATTTTCATGTTGACCTGAAAGGCAATAACGACCTGCTGAGTTTGACGCAGCCCGATATCATTCGTGATATTCATACCGCTTATCTGGAAGCGGGCGCTGATATTGTTGAAACCAATACGTTCAATTCGACATCAATGTCGATGGCCGATTACGAAATGGAATCGTTGGTTTATGAATTGAATGTGGCCGGTGCAAGGTTGGCGCGAGAAGCGTGTGATTTGATGACCGCTAAAACGCCACATAAACCGCGTTTTGTGGCGGGTGTATTGGGGCCAACGGGTCGGACGTGCTCTATTTCTCCTGACGTTAACAACCCAGGCTATCGAAATGTAACGTTTGACCAGTTGGTCGAGGCTTATGTTGAGGCAATGCATGGCCTGGTTGAGGGTGGTTCAGATATTATCCTGATTGAAACTATTTTTGATACCTTGAATGCCAAAGCGGCAATCTTTGCTGTTGAAAAATACTTTGAGACCAATGATCTCCGCTTGCCCGTGATGATCTCTGGCACGATTACGGATGCCAGTGGCCGTACGTTATCCGGTCAAACCACCGAAGCATTCTGGAACGCATTGAACCACGCGAACCCCATCAGTATTGGTCTGAACTGTGCTTTGGGTGCGGATGAGCTGCGTCAGTATGTGGAAGAGCTGTCACGCATTGCGGATACTCATGTAAGCGCACATCCTAATGCAGGTTTGCCCAATGAATTTGGTGAGTATGACGAAACACCCGAAGAGATGGCAGCGGCGATTGGCGAGTGGGCACAGAGTGGCTTTCTTAATATTATTGGCGGGTGCTGTGGCACCACGCCCGATTTTATCAAAGCCATTGCGGATGCAGTCAGTCAATACGCGCCTCGTCAGATACCTGAAATAGAACCTCAGTGTCGATTGAGTGGCTTGGAGCCTTTTAATATTGCGCCTGATTCACTGTTTGTTAATATCGGTGAGCGCGCCAATGTGACTGGTTCAGCTAAATTCAAACGCCTGATTCTGGAAGAGCAGTATGACGAGGCGCTGGATGTTTGCCGTGCCCAGGTAGAAAATGGTGCACAAGTGATCGACATCAATATGGATGAAGCGATGCTTGATGGTGAGAAGGCGATGGTGACCTTTCTCAATCTAATTGCTTCAGAGCCGGATATTTCTAAAGTGCCGGTGATGGTGGATTCATCAAAGTGGCCGATTATTGAAGCAGGTTTGAAGTGCATTCAAGGCAAGGGTATTGTCAATTCAATCAGCCTGAAAGAGGGTGAAAAGAACTTTATCAAACACGCTCGCTTATGTCGTCAATATGGCGCAGCCATCATCGTCATGGCTTTTGACGAAAAGGGGCAGGCGGATACTCAAACACGTAAAATAGAGATCTGTGCTCGTTCTTATAATGTGCTGGTCAATAAAGTCGGCTTTCCTCCTCAGGATATTATTTTTGATCCCAATATCTTTGCCGTGGCAACGGGGATTGATGAGCATAATAATTATGCCGTTGATTTTATTGAAGCGACGCGTGAGATCAAAAAAAACCTACCCTATGCGCTGATTTCGGGGGGCGTGTCCAACGTCTCTTTCTCTCTGCGTGGCAATAATCCAGTGCGTGAAGCGATTCATGCGGTCTTTCTTTATCATGCAATCAAAGCCGGTATGGATATGGGGATCGTCAACGCCGGGCAGTTGGCGGTGTATGACGACTTGCCGGATGAGCTACGCGAACGTGTCGAAGATGTGGTGCTGAATCGGCGTGATGATGCGACAGACCGTTTGCTTGAAGTTGCAAACGACTATCGAGGCGATGGCACGGCGGCCAAAGAAGAGGCGCAGGAGTGGCGTTCGTGGCCAGTTGAAAAGCGAATCGAACACGCCATGGTCAAAGGGGTTGATAGTTACATTGTTGAAGATACAGAGGAGATACGCCAGCAGCTTGATCGCGCAATTCATGTAATTGAAGGGCCATTGATGGGTGGCATGAATGTGGTGGGGGATCTGTTTGGTGCAGGAAAAATGTTTTTGCCTCAAGTGGTGAAATCTGCGCGAGTCATGAAAAAAGCCGTGGCTCACCTGATTCCTTTTATTGAAGACGAAAAGGATGAAGGAGCCAAGTCGGCAGGCAAAATTTTAATGGCGACCGTTAAAGGTGATGTGCACGATATTGGTAAAAATATTGTTGGCGTGGTGTTGCAGTGTAATAACTTTGAGGTGGTTGATTTAGGCGTGATGGTGTCGACGGCGACGATACTAGATGAAGCCAAAAAACATAATGTGGATATCATCGGCCTTTCAGGGTTGATTACACCTTCTCTGGATGAAATGGTGCATGTGGCCAAAGAGATGCAGCGTCAAGGTTTTACGATTCCAATGATGTTAGGTGGAGCGACAACTTCTAAAGCACATACGGCGGTTAAAGTGGATCAAAACTATGATCATCCGACCGTTTGGGTTAAAGATGCATCGCGGGCTGTAGGG
>VAPF01042018.1_pt1 | contig 13741 bp, 16 predicted proteins | sample 3393931 | NCBI WGS metagenome assembly VAPF01 (sample SAMN08290437, study PRJNA428436) | hydrothermal vent metagenome | isolation source: Deep-sea hydrothermal vent chimney | place: Atlantic Ocean: South-mid Altantic Ridge | depth 2773 m m | reverse complement strand
TAATACTGATTCTTTTGTGATTTTACCGTCCTCGCTGGACAGAAAAGACCCAACTTTTTTCTTTAATTTTGGCATCAACTTCTTTTTCATTATAGTGGAATGCAATAATAACTATTTAAATCTTATGGATAATTCACTCACTGTTAACCGATGATATTATATTTAAAATAAATTTTGGTAATATCATTTTTTGTTTATACCTATTTTTTGGACTAGTTTTAAATAAAAATTGTTGGGATATGGGCTACTTATTTTCCAGTCCAAACATTCTGGGAATATTGTCGCTTTACCTTAAATTTATAAATGCCCTAATCTCGTTTAGTTAATGAAAGAATCTAAAGATTTTAATCTAGAATTAAGTTATAAAAAATTGGAAGCAAAATACAAATTGCCAGATTTTGAAATTTTGACTCAAGATTTTGATATAGAAAAAATAATAGATAAGGAGCCTATCTTTCTGATAAGGGAAATAAGGAGAGTTATTAATGATAAAATAACCTCATATTTACAATTATTCGAAGTATTAATTAACCCAACTAGCCCCCCGATGTTTATTTTTAAAATTTTAAAAAATACAAAAAGGGAAGAAAAAGAAAAAATACAAAATTTTTATGATATTCTATCCAAAACACAAATAAAAGTAATGCAGTTAGATAGTGTATATATCGAGGATAAAGAGGTGGAATTTATAAATGAAACATTCTCCACTTGGCAAAAAATGAAACATGAAATATACTCCTTGTTCGAACATTTTGAAACAAACTTTGAGAATAATGAGAGAGTGGAAAATTCCAGTTATCTTAATTAAAAAATTGGCTATCAATTAACATGTTTTTGGAACATTATTTATGTTGATTATACACCTAAGACTAGTGGGATCAATTGGGATATCTTCGATGAATTCGACCTCCAATATACTCTTATTGTCTGCTCCAATATTTTTTTCAATAATTTTAGAGTCTATTTTTTTATCACCAGATTTTAGAATATAACTTATATTAAAATTTCCTCCAACCTTGCTATCTAAGTTACATACATTTACGGAACAAATCATTTTAATTTTATTGCATCCCATTGTTCCATTTTTTAAACAAACTGCATTATTAATGAAATCCCTCAATGCATACTGGATTCGAACAGGATTGTTACAATTATTGTTTTCTTTTTTTGTATTTGAAATTCTTTTTTTGTAGCTATTTCTTCCTTCTCCGTTTAAATATTTCTGACTTTTTTTGAGGGTGTTGGGAGTTTTAGCTGCATTATCAGCTGTATGCGAAATAGGAATCTCTACGGTATTAAATCCCTTACTTATATTTTTATTTTTAATAAGAACAAAAGCACTAGAGACAACTAGGATTAGAATAATTGAAATAAACCATCTCTTCTTCATACATTTAGAAGAATTTATTTATTTTTAAATGTAATTAAATTATATATGATTGAACTCTACTAATAAAGTAACCTATGTATCTCTTTAAGGTGTGCGATATGATCCTTTTTTGCTTTTTTCAAATACTTCAATCCATTGTTGTGGACAATTGATGCCAACTTCTTGCCGGCCAAAATTTTTGGGGTTACAACATAATCGGCTCCAGCTTCATATAACTTCAGTGTTTCACTGATTCTACTACCAGTTACAACGACCTTGGACAAGGGGGCAAGTTCTTTAATTTTTTTTAATAAAAACTCTGTCTGTTCATAGTCTGGGATAGTGGAAATGACTAGTTTCAATTTCTTCAAATCAATCTTCTCTAAGATTTCTGGGCTTGAAATATCTCCATAGATGCAACTTATCTTTTTCTGCATTAGTGTGTTTATAACATCTGGATTGTAATCTATAACTAAGAACTTTTTTTTGCTTTCTATTAATTCATCCATCAACGCACCACCCATACGGTGTAACCCTATTAAGAGAATCTCTTTATCTTTTTTGTTTTTATATTCTAGAATTTCACGAACAGGCAAAAATTTTAAACTCTTGATTGGATAGTGCAAAAAGGAATAGAACCGATTTTTATATTTAATTAAATAAGGAGTAATTGACATCGTGATTATTGTGGCTAGTATTACCGTGGAAAAGAGAGAAACATCGAAAGCTCCTGCCATTAATCCGATTGCCCCGATAATTAAAGAAAATTCCGATAATTGTGCAAGGGAAATTGCAGTAAGAAAACTAGTTCTGGGATGATACCCGGTAACTCTAAGTAATATAAATGTCACGATGGGTTTTAATAACAAAGCACCAACGATTAATGTTCCAAATAGGATTAATCTGCTTCCAATTCCTACGAAAACAAGTTGCATACCTAATGCTACAAAAAATAATATTGAGAAGAAATCTCTTAACGGGGAAATTCTTGATTCAAGTTCTACTTTAAATGGAGAATTGGCTAGACTAACTCCTGCAATAAACGCCCCGATAACAATGGACAAATCTAGAGCATAAGCTAAAATAATAAAGGAAAATAAAACAGACAGTGCACATAAAACCAAAAACTCATTCGATCTAGCAGCAAACCTGAATAATTTATTAAGAACAAACTTCTGTAATAAAACAGCAATGCCTAAAATTAAAATAAGTTTGGCAAGAGCTATAGATAAAGAATCAATTGCAAATCCACCGTTGGTGAAAACAATAATTGCAATTATCGCAACCAAATCCTGTAATAGTAGAATTCCTAAAATTAACCTCCCGTGAAGTGTTACAAGTTCCCTCCTATCTGATAACAATTTAACGTCTACCATTGTAGAACTAAATGATAAAATAATCCCAATATATGCGGCTTGTAAGGAAGTTAGTCCTAATAAATTGGCAAGAATTAGGACTATTCCAAAAATAATAGCGATTTGAGATATTCCAATCATGGCGATTTTTTTTAAATTTGCCTGAATAATTTTCCTAAATGAGATTTCTAATCCAGCACTAAATAATAAAAATGCAATCCCGATTTCGCTAAATGCATTGATTAGATTTTCTCCCTTTACCACTCCCAGAACTAATGGACCTAGAACTAATCCTGCAAGAACATAGGCAGGAATTAATGGTTGCCGGAATACTCGGGCAATAAATGCGAATATCGTAGATAGAATTAAGATAACGGCCATATTGAAAATGATCGCTTCACTCGCGGGCAATGTGCCAATATGAACAGCAACACTTCTTATTGTTTCAATCACTCCTGCGGTTAATCCAATCATTTAATAGGGTGGATGATGTCTTTTATAAATATTTAGAAATTTTTGAATCTGCTAGGCTTTTGGATTAGTGTCCGATATTGGAAATTCGAGTGTAATAATTTTTATAAAGAAATTTAGCGATTTTTGCAGATGAGAAAGAAACTCGTAAATTTTGTTTTAGAAAATGGACTAAGCCCATTCGACTCTATAAAAAAATCAGTTCATAGCGACAAGAACACCATTTTTATAACAAAGGACGCCAAAAAAATTCATTCTAAAGTTTTAGGGAAATTGTCTTCTGAGTTTCTTTTTAATGAAAGTTCTAATTTATGGAATTGCTTCGGAATTAGAAATGACTTTACAGAGATTAAAAAAAGACAGGAATTTTTCGAAAATTTAAAAAATGAAAGTTTAGAATCAGAATTAGCATTAAAAAAATTAAAGAAACCAAAAACAACATGGAACCCTCCATATGATGTTGTTGTTGTAACAGAAGACGAGGAAAGTTTCATAAGATTGAACAAATTGAACTGTGGGGTTGTTTTATTAACGAATCAAAATGATATTAGCGAACTAGAGAGATATGACATTGTGCAGGTTGTGGAGTGTGAAGATTTTAAGGGAATACTTGAGAGACTGCCACAAAGCGTTTTTTTAGATAATGTAGAAGATGCATATCTGGAAAGATTTTTAGAGGAGTTATCTGGATGGCGCGAGAACTTTGCTATCTTAAATGGAGTAAATATGTCAAAGGAAGTGAGAGAAAGCCTTGACTCTTTAATTGATAGTTTTGTTTTATTGGAGAATAAGGAGGGGCTGACTATAACGGAGGGGAAAGTGGAGAATATTTTGGAAGATATAAATGAAGAAATTGGAGAAAAAATAAAGGAGATGACAATCTCTGGAAAGAGGTTAATGAAGATGTTGGGGGAGGGGAAAATCCCGGAGGACATTTTGGCGATTGTGCATGACGAAATCGGGAAAACTGGAATTAGCGAGCATATTTTTAATTTAGAGGTGCCAGTTACCATAGACTACAAGGAATTAGAAGCTCAAATAAAAATTCAAAGTGCCAATGAGTTTAGTGATATTGCAGAAAAAATAAAAAATAATGCAAAGAGGCTAAAAGAAATTCCGAGCATTCTAAAAAAACTCGAGGCTGAACTCTTGGTGGAAGATTTTTGTAATGGGGTCTCCAAATGGATTAAGGCAAGTTCGGAAGATGGGAAGTTCCCTATTAGCGGAGCTGATTTATATATGGGAGACTGTATTAATATGTTTTTAAAAAATCCTCAACCGATTAGTTTTATCTTGGACGACGAAACCAAATGCTCAATATTAACAGGAGCAAACAGCGGAGGGAAAACAACTCTTTTAGAGCACCTTTTGCAAAATATCAGTTTGCTTAGAATAGGATTGCCAACAAAAGGGGAATTTAGAAGTCCTATCTTTGATGAGGTTTATTATTTTGCAAAAACGAAGGGATCTACTAGTAAGGGGGCATTTGAAACTCTTTTAACCCAAATGGCTGGGATTTCAAAAAACGATATTAGAAATAAAAAAATTTTGATATTGGCAGACGAGATTGAAGCTGTTACGGAGCCAGGCGTAGCTGGAAAAATTATTGGAGCTAGTGCTGAATATTTTATTAATCAAGGATGCTTTATTGTCTTGGCTACACACTTAGGAGTGGAAATTGCAAAAGCCCTCCCATTACACGCAAGGGTTGATGGTATTGAAGCTAGCGGATTGGATGAGAATTTTAATTTAATAGTAAATCATAATCCTGTCTTGGGTAAAATAGCGAGCTCTACTCCAGAATTAATTGTGGAACGGATGGCTAGCTCTTTTGGAGGGAGTTATTTCAAATATTTATTTGAAAAAATAAGGGACAAGAACAAGGTATAATTTGGGGATGCCTCTATGAGCCTACGGGGATTTGAACCCCGGACCTCTAGCTTTCTTAGACGAAAGCTGCAACTCCGCAGAATTACTGTCATATAAGACTAGCGCTCTAACCAGGCTGAGCTATAGGCTCTCGATTATAACCAATAAAAAACATATAAAAACCTTCTCTTTTTTTAGATAAAAAAATTCTTATTAAAATAAACCACAACCTTTAAAATAGCCTATATATTGTTGTTACTATGGAAAAACAACAAGATACAAGCTATAAAAATATTATCAAAGAATATGAAAGTAAGGACCCGTCCGTAGCGAAGGCAATAAGAACATTGCAAGATAAATATGAAAATCAACAATCTATCTTGAGACTTTTCAGACATGATATGAGAGGCCCGCTTATATCAATAGAGGGATTATCTAATCCAAAAAGGTGGAGTAAACTATCTGATGAAAAACGAACAGAAAGAATATTGATGATGCATAGTAGCGCACAGGTGGCAAATAATAGGATGGGGCTCTTGGAATTAACCGACATATCAGAGAAAGAACTTCGGAGATATTCTGAAAATATCAAACCAGCAGAATTGGCAAAAAATTATGCAAGAAGCGTCGAAGGATATCTGAATAGGAGCAAGGTTGGGCTTCAGATAAAATACAATGAAGAATTGGGAGCGCCCTTAGAAGTATACGCCCACAAAGCAGCAATGGGTTCCATAATAGAAAACTTAATAGGTGGTGGGCTTAATCATGCAATAGAAAAGTCACGTATTAAATTAGGAATTAGAAAGACCAAACTTAATTTAGAAATAATGGCGGAGAATAGACACTTTAACGAAGAAAGAATTAGAAACATTGCTGGAGAGGCAAGAGGATTTGGATTACCATTTATGAAACGAATCACAAAGACATTCGATGGAAGTGTGGAGATTTATAATTATAAAAAAATGAACTCTGCATATAATGAGTGTGCAAGATTCGGCTATCTTGGGAAAGAATCCATTTCTCCCTCGGCAGATTTATTTGGAATAAAACTTACTATCCCATTAGTGAAATTAAAGAAATAAATCCATTCTGTCAAAATTTAAAAACCACCCAAACGTCTAGCGTTTATGTTAGTTGGATTAATAGGGAAACCTTCGTGCGGGAAATCGACCTTTTTTAAGTCTGCGACGCTGTCTGATGTTCTAATTGCATCTTACCCTTTTGCGACAATTGAGCCAAATCACGGAATAGGATATGTTAGAGTTAAGGCTTTGTGTAAAGAGCTAAACACGAAATGCAATCCCCGAACTGGATTTTGCACAGGTGAGACAAGATTTGTCCCTGTGGAAATAATGGATGTTGCGGGACTGGTTGAGGGAGCATCGGAGGGCAAGGGTTTGGGAAATAAATTTTTAGACAATCTTCGTCAGGCAGATATGTTTATTCAAATTGTTGATATATCAGCTACAACTGACATAGAGGGACGTGAGGGAGAGGGAAATCCCATTGAAGATGTAAGAATGCTGGAGAATGAGCTAGATAAATGGTATGCTGGAATATTTGAAAAGGTTTGGGATAAATTATCAAGAACAATTCAAAGCACAAAACAGGACTTTGCAAAATCTGTTGCAAAACAATTTTCTGGACTTCGGGTTAAAGAAGCTGATGTCAAACAAGTTTTACTTGATTTGAAACTCGACCCAGAATCTCCGGCTAACTGGTCGCAAGAAAATCTTTTGAAATTTATAAAGACTCTACGCCTTCTAACAAAACCTATGTTAATTGCAGCTAATAAAATAGACAAACCAAATTCTGAAAAAAATCTTAAAAAACTTCGGGAAGAATTCCCGAATATCCAAATAATCCCATGCTCTGCTGATGCAGAACTATCTTTAAGACAAGCTGCAGAATCTGGGATTATTGAATATACCCAAGGAGATTCTTCATTTAAAATAAAAAAGGATGACTTAACTGAAGAACAGAAGAAAGCATTGTCCCAAATTCAAAAAGATGTCTTAGATAAATTTGGATCTACCGGAATCCAGAATATTTTAGATGAGTCAGTTTTTAATCTCTTAAAATATATAGCTATCTTTCCCGCTGGAGCTAAACTCGCAGATTCTAAGGGGAATGTTCTTCCTGATTGCTTTCTTCTTCCTAATGGCTCGACTGCATTAGACTTTGCTTACCATCTTCACACTGATATTGGAGACAACTTCATAAAAGCAATAGATATACGAACAAAACAACCAATAGGGAAAAATCACCCACTAAAAAACAGAGACGGGATTGAAATTATGACTAGATGAATTATTTTTATATATTACGACAAATTTTTAAATAGCCAGTCCTAACTCAATAGATGAATAAACGACTCTACCTTTTTGTAATCCTGATTTTAATTGGAGCAGTCTTTGTTTCTGCCATAGCGGAACCAAATGTTGGAGTTGGAAAGCAAGATGCCAAACAAATTCAAAATCTTACAAAAGAGTTGCCAATTAATTCAAACGGGGAGATAGATTTTAACAGCTATCAACCATTTTGGACAAAGGCAGACGAAAGAGTTGCAACCATTAACAAATATGTGGGACCAGCTTCGCAAATGCTTTTTGGCGTTGAATTAAGTTTGAGTTGGATTTTTGTTTTTTCTGTTATACTATGGATATTATTGGTTAGTATAGTGGTAGAACCGATGCAGGACATTTTTAACTGGAATATTTGGTGGGGCTTAATCAGTGGAATGATAATAGCGACGATATCTATGCATGGATTTGGAAATTCTTTTGTTCTCCAGATTAATATAATTGCAACACAATGGTATGGTGTGTTAATTGTAATAGTCAGCGCGATAATCATCGGGGCAGTTTATTCTATTTTTATGAGAGATGTTGGTGCTAGAATTAAATCTATGAAAGAAGATTCGGAAAAAACCCAGACAAATGAAGATAGAGCTATTATTCATGCAGATGCGGAAGTTGCAGAAAAGGACCTAAGAAATAAGCTTTAATTTCTATTTTCTAATATCGATATTAAAAACAGCGTGGAGATTAGGGAAATTAGCAATACGGGAAATGAGTAAGATGCTATTTGTGCCGTCCCGATAACTGCTCCTGTGGACAAATTCTCTCGCAGAATTCCTGTCGTTGAAGTAAAAATTATTATAACAGAAGTAATATTTAGCGCTAGGGAAATTCCGAGTAAAATTCCAATTATCATAATATAATAAAGAAAATCAAATTTTTAAATGTAAGTAATAAATCTAGTTTCCACGCCTTCTGTTTGCCCTTAGACTAGGGAATGCTTTAGGCACCTTTACGTGGGAATTTCTTTGTCCTCTTGCCTTTTTCCCAGCAGATGTTAGTCCTCTCAACGACCTCTTCTTTGGAGCTCTTACGAATTCCCCTAACTGCTTATCCTTTAAAATCCCTGGCTCCTTTCTATCTACTAAGATAATTTCATAAAAATAATTCATACCATCTTTACCAATCCAGTATGACCCTAAAACTTCCATATTAATATATTTTCTTGCGACTCTTGTTTCTGCAATTTCCTTGTAATTCATTCTTAAATTTTTTCTGATGTGTAGCCTTTTTGTTCTTCGCGCTTTATTAGGACGACTTCTTTTATGTCCGCCTCTTTTAATTTTAACACGGACTACTACTACACCTTTTTTTGCTTTATATCCAAGGCTACGAGCTCTATCTATCCTAAGTGGCTTATCTACTCTAGTTATCAAACCATCTTTTCTCCATGCAATCATACGCTCACGCAATAGCTTAGTATCTGGAGTTCTCCACGCTTCACGTAAATATTTCATTAAACCCATACTACTTAAATAAAAATTTCCTTTTTAAAGGTTTGTCTATTGGAATTTTGTCAGAATCTCTTACCTGTTTAAATCTTAGAATATATTGCAATCTTTTTAGTAGAAATAATTTTATCGAGTTTGAAATTTCATTATTGACAACAGAATGGTAGATATTAATACTTACTCATTTGTAATGTAAAATTATTTTTTCATAGCTTCTTTTTTTGCTTTCCATGCTGCCTCTCGCTTAGCCTTCTCTTCCTTTACAATATCACTCTTAATAATCCATTTTACTTTTTTATTCAGTCTTCCCATTTCCATATTTTTTCTGCATTTAGAACTACAAAGATATCTTACAGAATTGTCTTTTTGAACAACGGTTGTCCCTTTTGGAAATTCATATGGTTTTTTACAAAAACTACAAACTGGCATCTTAATTGCTCCCCCTGTGTGGTCTTTTTCCCATTCTTCTAGCTTCTATTTCAGTTTCTCTTAACATTAAGATATCTCTTTTTTTAATTGGTCCCCTTACATTACGCCTCATTAGTTTTCCTCTATTCTTACCCTGCAAAATTCTACAACTCACCTGACTTACTTCACCACGAGTTCCACCACGAGCAACAACGGCCTCTACAACAGCTGGAACAGCACCCTCTTCTGTCAATTTCTCTGATCCTTTGGATCCAGATGATTTTTTCTTATCTTTATTATCTGTTTTTCTTTCCGTTTTTGCCATTATACTATTTTATGATTTAGGAAGTCGTCTTTTAGATGTAGAATATCAATAAATCTATTCTAAAGAGTCAAGTTTAGCTTCGCCTTCTTTTATTACAGCGACGGCGGCTGTGGGTCTATTGATACCAACAGATATCCCTAGCTTCTCTTTAGAGTCAGCCACAACAAATTTAATACCTTTTTCCTTAGAAAGAATTGGTAAATGTTGAGTTAACTCTTTGGGGTCAACATCGGAAGCAACAACAACTAATTTTGCGATTCCACGCTCTACAGCCTTGGTTACCTCGTTTACTCCCTTATCAACCTTTCCGGTACTAGCAGCTTTCTCTATAACATCATATATCGATACCATTTTTTATTTCCTATTTAATTCCAAAAGTAATCCTCAGGATTTCCTTCATTGGTGTAATCTAAGCGATATATCACTTTATAAAACTTCCTACTGCCTTTATTTAAAAGAACTAAAGAAGGACTATTTTAAAGATAAACATAATTAAAAATAAATCTCCTATCCTTACACCGTATATAAATACGAATTTTTTCCTAATTTTATTTGACAATCTTTCATGGTGTGGTATATAGAACGAACTAGTTAAATCTTTCAATGCAAGTGGTTTTGTAAGTTGATTAAAGATTTTACAGGTAATCTTTTATATTCACGATTCTTGTATTGAGAATGACAACATATTCGCATTCAAGAATTTCTACCTTTGAGAATTGCCCGTATCAATATAAGCTCAAATATATTGACAAGAAAAAACCAGATTCTCCGACTACGATTGAGGCATTTATGGGAAATATGGTTCATCAAACTTTAGAGTTTTTATACAAAAGTAAAAAGTTTGAAAAAGAAATTACGAAAGATATTTTGATTAAGTTTTATAGAAAGATATGGGAAAGAAATTATTCCGAGGATATTTTGATTGTTAAAGCAAAAAAAGAAAATGTTGGAGCAAGTAATTATAGGAAAATGGGAGAAAGATTTATTTCTGATTATTATGAGAGAATGAAGCCTTTTGACCAAATTACTATTTTGGGGTTGGAAACAACTGACAGAATGACTTTGCCCGACGGAAATCAGTGGCATGTGAGGATAGATAAGCTTGGATGTGATGATAAAGGGAATTATTTTGTGTGTGATTATAAAACAAATGCTAGAATGAAAGATCAGGAAGAAGCGGATTCGGATAGGCAACTTGCGCTTTATTCCGTCTGGGTAAAAAATAAATTTAAGGATGCTAAAAGTGTTAAGTTGGTGTGGCATATGCTGGCGTTCAATAAGGATGCAGTTTCTGAAAGAACCGACGAGCAACTTAAAAAATTACAGGATAATCTTATTGAGGAAATAAAAGAAATTGAATCCGCAACGGAGTTTCCAACTAGGATTACCCCCTTATGCAATTACTGCGGATTTAAATCTGAATGTCCATCGTTTAAACACGAAGTGGAACTTGAGGAGATTGGGGATGTAAAAAAATTTAAGGAAAACGAGGGTGTAATGTTGGTGGATGAATTTTCAAAAATTAAGCTTAAACTTTCGGAATTAAAAAAACAAGATGGGGAGTTTAAAGAGAAATTAATTGCTTATGCAAAACAATTTGATATTGATATAATTTATGGTTCAAATAAGAAATGCTCCGTTAAGGAGTTCGATAAAATTATAATGCCCGAGGGCGAAGACAAGAAGAGATTTGTTAAATTAATTAAAGATAAGGGATTGTGGGATGAGTTTAGCACCTTAAGTTATGCGAAGATAAATAGCAACATAATTGGTGAGAAGTCCGAGGAGGACTTGAAAAAAATAATAAAAACAGAGAAAAAATTTAGGTTGAGTTTAAGTAGAAGAAAGCCCGAGGAAGAATAGAGCTCCTACCATAGGGCATCTACCTCGTCTGTCCTTTCCCTTGGGGAGATATCTATTTTTTCATATTCCTTCGTTCCCATTCCAGCTCGGAACATTTTCAATCCCAGATATCCAATCATTGCCCCGTTATCAACGAGCAATTCATTAGTGGGGCAAAAAAACTTTACCCCTCTGTCTTTGCACATAATTTTGCACATTTCTTGAAATCTCAAATTACACCCAACCCCACCACCAATTAAAAGTTCGGTCTTTCCGGTGTGGGCGAGTGCTCTTTCTGCTACTTCTATTAACATTGCAAAAACAATTTCTTGTAAGGAATAAGCAATTTTGGATTTATCCTCATTTTTTTCTAACAAATTTCTAATTTTGGTTTGCATTCCTGAAAAAGAAACATCCATGCCCTTTACGGAATATGGTAAATCCAATAATTCTTCTTTGTCTTTGCAATCTTCTGCTAATTTTTGTATTTTCGGTCCGCCTGGGAAACCAAGCCCCATCGTTCGAGCAATTGTATCAATAAAATTTCCAACTCCCAAATCTAGGGTTTCTCCAAAAATACGAAACTTTCCACCCTCGAATGCGATAATTTGGGTATTTGCTCCGCTTGCGTAAAGCATAACTGGGTCTTTTGTTCCGATGGTTTCTCCGATGGTTAGGTGGGCTACACAGTGATTTACTGGAATCAAATCAACACCTAACTTCTTTGCTAATTTTTTAGAAAAATTCATTCCCTCTAACAGACATGGTGCTAGGCCCGGAGCGGAAGAAAAGGCTATACAATTTATGTCTTCTTCTTTTATTCCAGCAGAGTCCATGGCTTTTTGAAAAACACTATCGGCAACTCTGGAATGGTGTGCTCTGACTTCAAGGGGAATCATCCCTCCTTCGTTGGCAGTCCATGAGTCTTTTATATTTGATAAAATAATATTTTTGGGTTTTTTCTCTAGTGATAAAATTCCTACACCAAAGGTATGGGCGGTAGATTCAATTCCCACGATGCATTTCATAGATAAATTTAGAATAATATATTTTTAAATGTAGTTAAAATTTTGAGCAATATTGGTATTTTTATTTTAAATCTAGAATTGCTGCTGCAATGTCTCCATCCACTCTTTCAAGGCAATCTCTAACAGTTTCGTCATCCTTCCCAGTCTGGCTCATAACCATTTCTACATCTTCGTCGCTAAATAATTCAGTGCTTTCTTCAACAGCATTACCCGTTACTTGATAGCTTTCTTGCCCTTGCATTTTAATTTTTACAACGTTTGGATTCTCTATAACTAAATTTCCTTCGCTCATTTCAAAAACAACTCTCCTCACTGGAATATCTTGCTGGCTAATCCCCATTTTTTTCATCATTCCCTTCATCTGCGCAGGATTAACACCACCGAACATTTTAATAAAACAACCTTAGCCCCAAAACAAAAACAATGGTAGCGATAATCATTCCTATCACTGCTCCGGGTCCAAACTTTAATTTAGAATCATATTCCTCGTCGTATCTCATTAACCCGCCGAAACCAGCAGGCATTGATATTGAATTATCAGCCATATTTTATTTAGTCATATATAGTTTATAAATTTTCCTAAATTTGCATATTGTCTTTTAACTACTATTGGCTTGATTTATTTAGTAAAAGAAGATTTGATATCACGATTTTTATTTTTTAAGAACATACTCTAAAGCTGTTTTTGTGAGTGGATTTCCTCTGATTTCTTGTCCTCCAATATTGGCCCTGATTGATCCTGCTTGTAATCCGATATAGTGTTTTTCATCTTGCTCTCTTGAAAAAATCTGATGATTTGCTTCGCAATATTTGTATTTATTGGGTTTAAATTCTCTTTCTATAAATTTTATAATATCTACTGGAGTTACTTCTTTAAATGTCTTGTGTCGCCCATAATCATAAGTTCCGTTGATTTTTGTTGTCTCTTCTAATCCTGATAATAATTTTTCAACTTCCGAAAACTCCATGGATTCATCTGTGATTTTTCTTCTTCCTATAAATTGGTTTTTAATTTTTTTAAACATTTTATTTCACTTTACATGCAGTAGGTTTTTCTTTATAAATCTTTGTCATTTTATAGTTAATAAGGAATTGGTATTTTAAATGATTCTGGGGTTTTGTTTAGATTGAAGGCTTCTGTAAATTTTTAAATTTGTTGGGGAGTAATTTTATTAAGTCTAAGTTGTTGTTGGGTGTATGAAATATTCATTAAAGCCAGAAGACAAGGTAAGGCACAATTCAATTAATCCTCTTTTAGAAAAG
>VAPF01048164.1_pt1 | contig 13760 bp, 12 predicted proteins | sample 3393931 | NCBI WGS metagenome assembly VAPF01 (sample SAMN08290437, study PRJNA428436) | hydrothermal vent metagenome | isolation source: Deep-sea hydrothermal vent chimney | place: Atlantic Ocean: South-mid Altantic Ridge | depth 2773 m m | reverse complement strand
TTTATCAAAACTCAAGGTTGAAGCCCTTAAATTCTTCAACATTGATCTCACAAAAAGGGTCCTGCCTTATACAACTAAAGAAGGAATAAAAATTGAAAATGCAAAACTTCCCAAGGGCAAACATAAACTCAGAGTAACTGTGGGCGATGTGGAGGGAGGAATAACGCAGCAGGTATTTATCGTAACGGTTTTATGAAAATAGCGCCGGACTTACACAGACTTTTTAGACACAGATAAACAATCTGTGTCCCCGGTTTTTATTCTACAAGGGACATATTTTAATAGAAGGGGTTTTAAATGACTGTAATAAATCAAGAAAAATCAGTGAAAATCTGTGTCAAATGTCTGTTGGTTTTATTGATTTTACTGGTGTCGACTGCTTCAGCAGAGTCTCTCTATGACAAGATATATACCGAATATCCGAGAGAGAGCTATCTTGTTGGAATTGGTGAAATCAGTAAAACTAACAATATTTTTAAAGACAAGAGAGTGGCGGAAGTGATGGCAAGGGTTGAGATTGCAAGGCAGATCAAAATAAGGGTAAAAGAAGAAACCCTTGATATTGCATGTGAGGGATCAACTGGTAAAATATTTGGAACTTCCCTGGAATGTAAAAACGAGTTTGTAATGATAATAGAGCAAAGTGTAGATGAAATGCTTGTGGGCTCAAGGATTGTGAGTCATGGAGAGAAGGAGGGTATTGTTTATGCGGTGGCTGTTCTGCTGAGGGGTAAAACGGGCGAGAATCTTAACAGAAATATTCAGGATTCTATTAATAAAACCAAGGAAAGTTTAGAAAAAGCTAAAAAAGGTGACAAAGAGGCCCTGAGTGAAGCTCAGGAAGAGTATATGAAGGCTGTAACATATGACAAGGAAAAAGAATTAATCGATGGTGTCAAAAGCCACTCGTCAGAGCTTTTTGAGGATTTGGAGAAAGAGATAGTGAAGTTGAGGGATAGGGAATGAAGAGTGAGATGAGAAACATTATTCATGTAATAATATTGATAGCTTTTCTATCCGGTTGTCGTGCAACCGGTGATGTTAAGGCTACAACCCCTCCGCCGGACTGGCTTACGGGAGAACCAAAGATTGAAGGCATGATATGTGCTGTCGGGATGAGTGAGCCAACATTTTATAAGAAAGATGCCTGGCAATATGCAGCAGAAAACGCGAGAAAAGCGCTAGCACGGACTCTCAGCATAGAGATAAACACCCTAATGGTTGATATAACATCAGAAAAGGGCAGCAGCATTGATGAGGCGACAACCATGGAAGTGTCATCATGGGCAACGTCTGCCATGGTGCAGAATTCGGAAATAATAGAATACTGGCATGATGACGAGGGGATTATATCCCGGAAGCAAATAACTTATGCTTTGGCATGTATGCCGAGGAAATTTGAAAAAATTAGACACTGATTTTTTATGACTTATTTCAGTTACTAAAAAATCAGTGTGAATCAGTGTCAAAAAAATGAGGGGAAAATGAAAAAGTCGCTACTGATTTTTGCAATATTGATTTTGCTTGGGAGTTCATCTTTTGCCGGAGATTTTGCTATCGAAGTATACCAGGCAAAATCAAAGGCTGTTGTGCTGATAGTTGCAAAAACAGAGGGAAGAAGTCCTATGGTCGGCGCTGGGTCTGTTATCTCGGATTCCGGGATTATTGTTACGAATGCACATGTTGTAATCGACAAAAGTATTTTAGGACCATTTTCAGACATTAAAGTGTATTTTAAACCTGATAAAGTCACGGGATCACAAAGAAAAGACCTTGTTAATGCGTACAGTGCCAGTGTAAAAGCATATGATCTTGATCTTGATCTTGCGATTATAAAAGTTGAAAACCTGCCATCTGATTTTGGCGTCATAGAATTTGGTAATCCTGAAGAAATTAAGATAGGCGAAGAAGTAGTTGCCATCGGTCATCCCGAGCAGGGAGGATTCTGGACTCTTACTTATGGAAGGATAAGCGGAGAGATTTTCAACCAGAAAGGGATAGAAGGAAAAGATGTGTATCAGACTGATACAAGTATGAATAGAGGAAACTCCGGGGGCCCCTTGCTTGACAGAAGAGGCTATATGGTCGGAATCAATACGAACATTGCCAGACTGGGGGCCGGTAACCTTCCGATAACAGGCGTTAATTTTGCGCTTAAGTCAGTGGTAGTAAAGAAATGGCTTGGAGAACAGGGCATTATGCTTGCTTATGGCACAAAACCACTCCAAAAAGAGACAAAGGCAGTAGAGGCAAAAAGAGAAGAGGTAAAGCCAAAGAATAATATACTTACTCCCAAAAGGCCATATAAAATTGATGATTTATTCAAAGAGGCTGAAAAGGATTTGGAAGGTTTAATGGAAGAGATGAGAGGAAGGATAAAGAGATAATGAGTTGATGGGTGGAAGGGGTGATGAGTGGATAGGACAAGGAGAAGGAGATGATTAAAAGGGTATTCATAGGACTGGTTATAGCAACATTGTTTTGTCTGCCAGGATATGCCATAGCCGGGGTAAAGGTGTACCTCGATGAAACAAAATCAGAATATGTGATTGCGGACAAGCTTGATTGCAATGTCTATGAAGGAAAAGCCGGTATTACGATTGGTTTTAAGGTAGGCAATATGCTTTTAAGCGTGGGGCCTGAAATTACACTCGGGAACAAAAACAGAATTAAGTGGGACAAGACAGTACATGCTATTATCGCAAGGTATAAAGAACTCTGTACCAGGCTTAATTCCGGCGCTATTACAATGAAAGAGTACAATGCTCGTATTGAACAGATCGATAAGATTGCTAAAGAGATGCGGGAATTTCAGGAAAAGATGATGAGTAGAGTTAAGGCTGAAGCTAAAGACGCATTTAAGGAACTTGACAGGGAAACAAAAGGCGGGGATTTTATGAGTTCTGAAAAGATAGATGAAAATATTGAAGATATTGGCTTGAAGATTGAAAACCTTTCATATTGAAAGTATAGAGAATGTTCACATGTTGCGATTTTGATTTTAAATTAAAAGAAAGGATAAAAAAGAACGATGTTCTTTAAACGGAATTTTATTTTAGTTTTTATAATACTTTTAGTTATTATTTTTTATTCATGTGCAAGTACAACTCAAGATGTGACGTATAGATCTGCTGAATCACCTCAGAATAGCTGTTGCAAGTCATTAAACATTATATTAGTTACGTCTCATTTAACTACAAATATGGATACTGATATCAGTGTAAAATGGATGAATGACGATCTTAACTTCTCTAAGAATATAATTACACGGTGCATAAAAAATAGAAACAAAAAAAAGTGCAAAACTGAGACAATTAAAAAAAATAAAATGCCTTGGATTAAGGAGAAGCTTATTAATAAATCCATAAAAGCATTTAAAAATCAACTATCTCAAATATTTAATAGTGTTTCTTTAAATGGAAATCTGCTTAATTCTGTAAATCAAGATGTAATTATGATTGTCCCCTCTATTCAGGAAGTCACCTCATATGTTGATTCACCATACGCTCAGCCTTTCAATGATGCAAATGTATCTATTATCTATCAAATAAAAATTATTAATAATAAAGGGGAGGAAATAGACACTATAGAAACAACTAACAGTGTTAATAAAAGAATACAAGCTATATTTGCTACTAGACCTTCCGGTTTAGCGGTAGCTCTTTTTCCTGAAGTTATCAATAAGGCCAGTGAATCTTTTATTTCTAAATTATTACAATCAAAAAAAATGGCTAATTTCTCGGAAAATTATTTCCAGCAGCGAACTCTTCCTGCTAACATTATAGTTAAAGTCCAATACTCTGACAACAACTCACTTATTCCCAACAGCACCATAGATGCAAAAGAAGAATCACGTATCACTATATCCGTTACCAACGAAGGCAAAGGCACAGCCTTTGATGTAAAAGTAAAGACTGAAACCGATTACAGAAATATTGATTTCCCTGAATCAGTATCAATCGGCGATATCCCGCCCGGTGAAACTAAGGAAGTAACCGTTGACTTGACGGCTGGTTTGGACCTGGCAAGCGGCAAAGCTCCTTTTACAATATATGCCGCGGAAAAGCGGGGGTATGATTCTAAAGGGATAAAGATGCTTATCCCAACGGCCCGCCTTGAAAAACCTGATCTTGTGTTTGCCGATTACAGGATTGACGACGGCAATACAGGACTTGCCCAAGGGAATGGCAATGGTGTTGCTGAAAGTGGTGAGACCATTGAACTGACCGCATTCATTAAAAATCAGGGGCGGGGGAAAGCCATTGGTGTAACTATGTCGGCTGGTGAAATAAACACGGGAATAAAGTGGGTAAGAGATGAGATAACAGTAGGGATTATTCCGCCCGGCAGAACAGTAAAAGCAAAGGTGGCTTTCACCATTCCAAGGAACTTTGATGCAGGAGAAATTCGGTCATTACTAAAGGCTAGCGACATTCGCGGGGTTAGTAATGCCAAAAAGAAAGTTGCGCTTGCATATTCAAAGCAGTCTCCTGAACTTCAATACGCTTATCGCATACTGTCACGCGGCAACGAAGTAAATTCAGTGATTAACGGAGAGCAGTACGAGATAGAACTTACTGTAAGTAACAGAGGAAAGCTTCCAGCAAGTAATGTTGTTACCTCAATTACGCCCTATAAAGATATTCAACTTGACCGTCAGAGTTTAGATATGGGTGAGATAAAGGCAGACTCATCTCTCCCTGTCCAGAGGATAGGTTTATTTGTCCCAAGAACCTTTATGGAATCCAGTCTGCCTTTAAACGTCAAATTTACACAGTCGGACTTTATATCATCTGAGAATGTAATAAACATTCCGGTCAATGTTAAAAGTCCCAAGCTTTCCTACAATGCCCATCTGCTGAGCAAAAACAGTGGAAATATCCTTGAAAATGGAGAAAGCGCAACCCTTGAGATACATGTCTTAAACGAGGGGAGCCTTCCTGCTGAAGCAGTGGCACTAAGCATTGAAAGCATGGATAAAGACATGAGCATAATCGGAAAGAAAAAAGATGTTCTTGGCAGGATACCTGCAAAATCAAGGAGTGAGACAATCAAATTTCAGATTTCAACCAAGCGAAGGATCAATATAGGCGATAAGTATTTGAAAATTAATATTGATCAGAAAGATTTCCCCCCTGTATTAAGCCGATATGCTCTAAATATCACAGCAGAAGATTTGAAAGTAATTGATCTCGCTGCCGAGGATAGTAAAAAATCTTCAGCCATTGGAGTACCGGCAAGTAACCGTGCTCCTTCAATACATATTCTCTCTCCTCAGAGTGGAGAGACCGTAGATGACAATAAGGTATACCTGGCTGTTGATGTTGCAGATTTCAAAAGCATTGAAAGTGTCAGAGTGGAAGTTAACGGATTAATTATGCCAATACGTGATAATGTGGGTGGTTTCCAGTCGTTAAGAGAAAGAAAAATAAGAACCGATATTCCATTAAAAGAAGGCGGCAATCACATTATTGTATACGCCTATAATTCAGATAACGTTCTTACAAAAAGAGAGATTGTTATCTCAAGACGATCAGAGGAAAATATAGATACACCACTTGTGACTAATATTAAAAATCCGGATGCAATAGCTGTTGTAATAGGTATATCCCGATACGAAAATCCTGACATCCCTGCGGTAGATTATGCAAGACACGATGCGGAAATAATGAAAAAGTATCTTCAGCGCACGCTTGGTTTTAAGGAAGAAAATATTTTCGAACAATATGATAGCAAAGCTTCATTTAGCAAGCTGAGGGCAATATTCAAAAGAAAGCTGGGAAACCTTATTACACCCGGCAAATCTGATGTTTTCATATTTTATAGCGGACATGGAGTGCCGGGGATAGAAGACAAACAACCGTATCTTGCGCCCTACGATTTTGATCCGGAGGCAATAGAAGATACGGGATATAATTTAAATGATTTTTATAAGCAGGTCGCTAAACTAAAAGCAAGAAACGTCACAATTGTAATAGATGCGTGTTTTAGCGGCTCATCAGAAAAAGGGATGGTAATTAAAGGAATAAGCCCTGTATTTCTTGAAGTTGACAATCCTGTAATGAAAGTAAAAAACTCGGTGGTATTTACCTCATCAACAGGCCGGCAGGTCTCAAGCTGGTACTATAAGAAAAGGCACGGGCTTTTCACTTATTACTTCCTGATGGGGTTAAGGGGATCTGCCGATGCGGACAAAGACGGTCGGATTACTGCCGGGGAAATGGGAAAGTATTTGACTGCTAATGTACCAAAACAGGCAAGGTCTTTACGAAGCAGGGAGCAAACGCCACAAGTCTTTGGAGATAAAAACCGGGTTTTGTTGAGTTATTAGCTGGGTAGATGGGGGAATGAGTAGAAGGGTGAATGTGAGGGTAAGTGAATGGGTGAAAAGGTTGATGGCTAAACTGTTGATGTTCATTTTTATCAGCGTAAATCAGTGAAAATATGTGACTAATTTAATGGAAAGGTGGTTAATAAATGAAGTCTAATATAAATAGGCGAATTTTTACGTTTGCCATTCTGATATTATTTCTACCGGTCTTTGCCTTTGCTGAAGATGTAAAAATTGTTGAAGCTGAGGGTAAAGCAATGCTCGGTTATGATACAACCCGGGCTCAGGCAGAGGCAAAAGCTTTAAATAATGCTATTAAAAATGCTCTGTTAGAAGCTGTTGGATTTGAGGTAACCAGTAATGACTTTGATTATCAAGCCGAAGCGTATGGCTCTAATATCAATTATAACAGTGGCATAGTTAGCAGGCTTGTTACTTTATCTTCACGAGGTATTTTAGTGAAAAAGGAGATTATAAAAGATGAGTGTAACAGCAAAGATAATCAATTTTACTGCTTTATAAAGATTAAAGCTTATGTTAAGCCACTAAATCCCGAAAGAAGAGGTAATTTTAGAATTTCTATTGCACAGGTTCAAAGAGTTGATAAAAAAAAACCTGCTCGAAACATTGTTTTTCAAGACAACGACGAGATTCGGGTAAGTACCAGAGCAAATAAAACTTCGTATATTAACATCTTCAGTGTGAGTCAGGATGGCATGATAACAAAACTTTTCCCAAATGATTATTTTGAGGGAGAGGCAATCCCTGCCAATAAAGAGTTTATTTTTCCTGACGATAACCAACGGGCGCTTGGATTGAAATTAAGGGTAAAAACACCTGAAAAGCTCAGCAGGGCAGTCGAATCAATTCTCATAATAGCAACAAAAGAAAAAGTAGACTTTCTTTCAGATAAAGCTATTGAGACACCCACAATTACTGATCTTATGCGAGAGCTATCAAAGCTCGACTCTTCCTTGTGGGCTGAGGATACGGTGGGGTATGAGGTGAGGAGATGAGAGTGTTGATGGGGATATGTGTGAATGAGTGAAGGGGTAAAACAATTTCGAACCAGGAATTATATATGCTTGCTTTATATGGTATAAATTGGTAAAGCAAAAACAGAAAGGAGGTGTATAATGAGTTTTGCTACAGTTTCATCAAAAGGGCAAATAACACTTCCTTCCGACATGAGGAATAAGCTTGACATAAAGCCCAAAGACAAGGTTGAGATTATTATCAGGGATGGGGAAATCATTTTGAAACCTGTCCCCTCTCTCAGAAAGCTGAGGGGAAGTATCCCGGGGAAAAAGGCTCTGCCCGCATGGCAATGGAGCTGACTGTTTCAAAACATGTGACGGAAAAAGATAAATGGAGCGATACGTAGTTGATAAAAATATCTTTATTTTTGAAGTGTTGCGTATTTCTAAAATTCAAAAACGTGTCCGTCAAATAAATAAGTGAGTGAGTAGAAGAGTTAATGAGTTGAGGACTGGTCGTATCTAAAATAGGAGGCAAAAGATTGAAAATATTTAATCGATTTTATCTGTGGGTGCCTGTAGTATTGCTGATTGTGTCATTCAATTTACCTCTTTTGGCACAGGCGGGGGCTGATTCAGTTTTTGACGAACTGGATAAAGAGACTGAGCGGTCACAGATGAATCGAAATCAGATGGATATGGATCAGTTTCATAAAGAGCAGGAGAAGATGAGGGACACCCTCATGCAGAATATGGAAAAGCAGGAGAAAGAATGGGGGAGACTTAGCAGGGAGATGGAGGTAGAGTGGAATGAGATGGTAAAGAGGGTGAATGCTCAGCGTGAGGAATTGAAGAAGAGGGTTGAGCAACAGTGGGAGGATTTTTATTATTCAACAAATAAAGAATGGGTTGAATATAATCCGGACATGGATACAAGAAGCAGGGTTGACTTTGAAACCGGCGAAGTAGAATTTTCAACTCTAATCCCTGTTGAGGAACTTAAAGAAAAGGGAGAGCCTCTTGCCTCTGAACCCGGAGAACTTAATGAAAGTCAGCAAAAGAAGGTCAAGGAACTGGCTGAAAAAAAGATTGAAAAGCAGATGAAGAAGATTCTTTCACCTGATAATGAAGTGCAGACAGAGGCTCTTAAAGACCAGATAAAAGACCCGGAAGGAAAAACAATAACCCAGAAGAACTCCTGTGAATATGTTGAGAAATATGTCGCTCCTGAAATGAAGATTGAGAAGAAACCAGTTGTTGCTAAGGATGGTATCCCTCGCATAAAAGTTACGGTCAAAGTGATGATGGTGCCGGAGCACCTTAGGGTCAGGGCTGAAAGGTATAGAAATCAGGTAAATAAGTATGCAGTTAAGTACGATCTTGATCCGGCCCTCATTTATGCAGTAATTCATACCGAATCATATTTTAACCCTTTGGCAAAATCATATATCCCGGCTTACGGCCTTATGCAGCTTGTGCCGAAATCAGGCGCTATGGATGCTTATTATTATTTATATAAGGAGAAGAAACTCCTGTCTCCTGATTATCTTTTTAATCCAGATAACAACGTTATGCTTGGCGCCACATATCTGCATATCCTGCACAGCATATACCTTGCTGAGATAAAAGATCGGTCTAATAGACAGACGCTGAGTATCGCAGCCTACAACTGGGGGGTTGGACGAATTAAAAATAAGATTGTCAAGAAGAATAAAGTAGACAGCTTGAGTAACGGTGAAGTTCTTGAACTGATCAATAAAACAGCTCCCCGCGAGACCAGAGATTATGTGCGGAAGGTGCAAGAGAGGATGGAGTTGTATGGGGAGATGTGAGAAATCTTTAAAACGTATAAAATTTTTCAAATTCACTGACTCTTTTTATAAGGAGGATTAAAATGGGAGATTATTCGAGTTGTCCAAATTGTGGGAGAAGGGCTCAGAAGGCATTCTCAAGTAATTATTTTCCAGTATATAAATGCCGTGACTGCGGTAAAGCTTATTGTAAAGAATGCGGCGGAAGTAGCTGCCCGAAGTGTGGGTCTTCAAAATATACTGAAACGGGAAAGGTATATGCAAGATAGAACTTTTTTATGAAGATTATCTTTCATAATGTTCTACAACAGATATTTCTAGAACATTAAAGTGGCTCCCAATTGCTGATACTTATATTCATAGAAAAAATGGAAGGGTAGAAACATTTGTGTTGATAAAATATCAGATAAAGTATCTTGAAGAGTTAGAGAAAGAAGAATCGATGCAGAAGAAGTTAAAAGAAGAAGGAAAATAAAACATGAAAACTATTTTGAGAATTTTCAAGCTACCTTTAATTTGTTGTCTTTTGTTCTTTTCAGTAATAGCCTATGCCAATGAGAAGAATGCAGAGAATGTAGTTCCGGACAAAGAGATTCGTTCTACAATTATTGCAGCAGACGGCTATTCCTTCTTTTCTGAGGACAGAACAATCAAGCAGATGCGTAAAGAGGCTGAGGTAGATGCAAGGAGAAAGGTTATAGAAGATGCAAGCATGCATGTAAAGAGTATGACAAAACTTGAAAATCTTGAACTCACGCATGACATAGTCGAGAGCCAATCCGAGGCTGAAATAAAGGTGCTGGAGCGTAATGACTTCGGGATAGAGGAAAACAGGAGATACCATGTCTGGATAAAGGCAGAGGTGAGATACAGTTTAAAACCTCCCGAATCCTCCAATCAGCCTGTTCAGTCAATGTTAATGAACAAAAAAGCCCCGCTTACAGTTAAGGTCTGGACAGATAAAAAATCATACAGAGACGGCGAGGAGATGAAGATTTATGTTGAAGGGAACAAGCCCTTTTATGGTAGAATTCTCTATCAAAGCGTTGCAGGTGAGATAATACAGCTCCTTCCGAATAAATACAGAATGGAAAATTATTTCAGGGGAGGGTATAGATATATAATCCCTTATGAGAATGATGCCTTTGTTCTTGAGGTTACAGAGCCTTTTGGAATGGAGAGGATAATCGTTTATGCAAGTACATTCCCACTCGGCAGTATAGAATCAGAGGAAATAGGCAAAGGATTATTGAAGGTGCGTGGTGGTCTTGATACAATCGGCACGGCAACAAGAGGAATTAAAATAAAAAGAACAGACTCTTTTCCTGTTGCTGATTTTTATGAGGCCGAGTGGGAAGTGGAAACCGGGAAGTAATAGTCATGGAAACGCTGAGGGAGCGGTTGTGGTTGGAAGGGTAAGATAAAGATTTCTGCGGGGAGATATGTCTTTTGGACATTTGAAATTTCAAGAAGGGGGGGCAATGTTGTAAAAAATAAAATGGAGATCGGGCTTTTTTGTGAATGTAAATGTGTTAGACAAAAATCAAGAAATTAAAAGGGGGATTTAATTATGGGATTATGTCCATTTTCCTGGATTGAGGTAACAAAGCCGGCAGGGTGTTTATCATCTATTACTGGAGGAAAGGATAAGTTGGTTTCCGAACCGCAACCTTGTATGACTACCGGATGTCAATTGTGGGACGCAGCAGGAGGCAATTGTGGTTTGATAACCCCAAAATCCTAAAAGGTTTAAGGGGCGGCATCCATTTGCGAACGAAACTGATTCCAAACATTTTGATATACATAATTCGCTTATATCAAAAATATTTATCCAGGTTTCTCCGAGGTTCTTGCATTTACACTCCTTCTTGCTCTCAATATTCGATTGAAGCAATTAAGAGATATGGAGCCTTTAAAGGAACAACACTTTCCATTCGACGCATCTTGAGATGCCGTCCTTCTTGTAAAGGCGGATATGACCCTGTAGAATGATTGGTAACCTTACAGTTGCATAAATATTGCTGAAAGAGACCTGCAAATGCAGGATAGAAGCACATATGAACAAAAAATAGCGTGACTTTTAAAATTCACTGCAAGTTGACGCCTGAGTATACTATTTTTTGTCATGCCCGAAGTTTGTAATCGGGCATCCAGTTCCTTTGTATTCTGGCTTCCCGATTAAGGATTGCGGGCATGACGGATTAAATATGAGTACGTTTATGCAACGTTAAGGTAAATAATTCTAAAAGGAGACTTAATGAATGGCAGTTTTAAGGAGAATTAGAGGTGTACCGTGTATCCCATTTTTCATTTTCGCAATTTTAATTCAATTGGTAATCACACCTTCGACATTGGCCAATGAAACCAGGGGATTAAGAATTTCTGCAAAGGATACTACCTCCGGTCAGCAAAAAGAGTTGAAAATTTATAACAAATCCTATGCAATAATCATCGGAATAGACCAGTATCCCAATATGGCCTATGACAGCCAATTGTCTTATGCTGTTCGGGATGCAAAGGGAGTCGAACAGGTACTCAAGAAGAACTTCAAGTTTGATAAAGTCATTACACTCTATAACAAAGAAGCAACCAAAGACAATATTATGAAGGTTCTTTTGGGTGACCTGAGTAAGGAGATATCGGAAGAAGATGCAGTGTTCGTATTCTGGGCAAGTCACGGATATACAGAAAAAACTCCTTATGGTGATTTGGGCTATCTTATTCCATTTGACGGGACATTCAACACCTCGGAACTCTATAAGAATATATCCATGACCGTACTCAAAGATGATATCTCAAAAAAGATACCGGCAAAGCATGTCTTTTATGTTATAGATGCCTGTTACAGCGGATTGCTTGTCACAACAAGGGGCGCAGCAAGACAATCTGCAAGAGATTTTAATTACCTGAAACAGATTACAAAGGAAAAAGCCCGTCAGGTGCTGACCGCAGGGGATAAAGACCAGACGGTATTGGACGGAGGGCCAAAGGGGCACTCGGTATTTACCGGAAGATTTATTGAAATCCTTGAAAACGCCGATGATTTTATCACTGCCACTGAGATTAGCACAATGTTAAAAGAAAAGGTCTTTTCAGATGCACGGGCAAGGAATCACATTCAAACTCCCAGATACGGTGAACTTTTTGGAGTTGGAGATTTTGTATTTGTTCCTTCAATTGAGCAGAAAGTTGAAGATACACAATCAAAGATTACTGGTCTACAAAAAGAACTTGAAAAATTGAAGGCAACAGAACATGCTGCACTGAAGGCGCAGGATGAGCGAGCAAGACGTCAGGCAGAGATTGAGAAGAGGGCTATTGAGGCTAAATTGAAAGTGGAACAGTTGAGACAGCAAGCATTGGAAGAACAACAGAAGAAAAGAGAGCAGGAGGAAAAGGAACGTTTGCAAGAGGAAAAGGAGCTTGCCCGGCAGAAAAAGGCTGATGAAGGGCGTCTGGCATCTTTAAAGCGGACGGTTGAAGAAAGACGGAAATCTCTTGGAGGAACAACCTTAAGTTCATTATCGCCTGGAGCAACCATCACAGAGATGCGGGAGATAGATGCAAAAATCAAGGAAATTAAAAAGGCATTCCGCGAGGAACTGGCTTCAGGCATTAATCAAATAAGTAAAAGGCTCAACAAAAAATTCAAGAAGTTATCAAATGCCAAACAGGATGAATTTGAATCAGAGGATGAGTTTAAGCAGCGCATAGCTAATGAAAAAAAAGAGCTTGAGCAGGAGCAGTCAAAGGAGTTTGAAGCATTAGAGAAGAAGATAGAGTCCGAATACAACCAGCAGGTATTGCCTTTTATTAAACAGCTTAAAGAATTATCAGGGAACGAATTTACCATCACCGCTGAAAATCTTATTCTTGAGCTTGGTAAATATAATGCAAAATTTGATACTTACCCTGTAACCATAAAAGCAAAACAGCCAATAAAGGGGATTTTATTGGCGGCTAATGCGGACATACCGCTTCCTCGGGATGAAGCAAGAGAATTTAAATTGCATTTTGACAATAATATGCTGCGCCCTGAAATTAGGGGCAACTTTCAAACAATAGAAATGCTCAGAATTGCCCAGGCGTATGTTATTGATGACGCCACCAATAAAAAATATGACCTTTTTGCATCCAAATTTGTTGATTTGGGGAATGGGATTGTTTATGACAGTGTGACGAAATTGTTGTGGTTAAAGGATGCGAATTATTTTAAGAAAAAGAAAAGATGTGGTGGCCACGAAGGATATAAGAGAGATATCGAACTGCTTAAAATAGCAGGGCTTTCGGGTTGGAGATTTCCTGAAGAATCGGAAATAGCACGGATGAACACGGTTTACTTGAATCAGGAACCACATCCATTTATTAATGTGCAAAGTAAGTATTTTTCATTTCCTGCTAATAAAGTGAAGAATCAAACTCAATATAGTCATGGATCTTTTGTTATTGATTTAAGGAATGGAAGAGATTGCAGTCACGGTTGTTGCTATAACGGGGGAGGCTATATCTGGCCAGTCCGTGGAAGTGGTTCAGAAGGTGGTTTTATTGAATAACAAGGACAAACACTAAGGATTGACATGATGTCTAATTGGGAAAAATGGATTTATATTCTATTTACTTTTTCTATTATTTCGTGTAGTG
>VAPF01037809.1_pt1 | contig 13780 bp, 10 predicted proteins | sample 3393931 | NCBI WGS metagenome assembly VAPF01 (sample SAMN08290437, study PRJNA428436) | hydrothermal vent metagenome | isolation source: Deep-sea hydrothermal vent chimney | place: Atlantic Ocean: South-mid Altantic Ridge | depth 2773 m m | reverse complement strand
TAACTATCATTCATGCTACTAAAATTTTCCGTAATAACCTTCTTTTAATGCATCATATAAATTTGCAGCGGTGTGTTTCTCGCTATCGTAATCGATCTCGTCATTACCTTTGGCTTCGATGGTGGTGCCATCTTCCAGCGTGAATCGATAAGTGGTGTTTTCCAGATCAGATTCTTTAACCAGCACACCCTGGAATACTTCCGGGTTAAAGCGGAAGGTGGTGCAGCCTTTCAGGTTTTTCTCGTAGGCGTACAAATAGATATCTTTAAATTCCTCATACGGAAAATCGGTCGGGATGTTGGCAGTTTTTGAAATTGATGAGTCGATCCATTTTTGCGCGGCGGCCTGAATATCAACATGCTGCTTCGGTGTAACATCATCAGCACTAATGAAATAGTCCGGCAGTTTCTCACCCGCTTCTTGCGAGTACGGTTTGGCATTTTTGTTGATCATCTCGCGATAAGCCAGCAGTTCAAACGACCAGACATCGACATTCTCTTTGCTCTTTTTACCTTCACGAATAATGTTACGTGAGTAGTGATGCGCAAAACTCGGTTCGATGCCGTTGCTGGCATTGTTGCCGATGGACAGCGCGATAGTGCCGGTCGGTGCGATGGAACTGTGATGGGTAAAACGCGCACCGACCTTTTCCAGCTCGGCCACCAGCTCTGGATTCACCTCGGCGATCTTCTGCATATAACGGCTGTAACGCGCGTGCAATACTTTTCCTTTGATGCTCGCGCCCACTTCCCAACCGTCTTTTTTCATTTCGGGACGACGACTCAACATCTCGGAGGTGACTTCAAAATCCTGCTCAAGAATCGGCGCTGCGCCTTTTTCTTTGGCCAGATCAAGCGCCGCTTCCCAGCCAGCCAGAGACAGTTCGCGGGTGACTTTTTCGGTAAACTCCAGCGACTTCTCAGAACCGTAGCGCACACCCATCATGGTCAACGCCGAACCCAGGCCAAGATAACCCATGCCGTGACGACGTTTGCTTTCGATCTCGTCACGCTGCTGTTGCAACGGCAGACCGTTGATCTCGACCACGTTATCCAGCATGCGGGTAAACACTTTCACCACTTCGCGGTAAGTGTCCCAGTCGAAGCTGGCGTTTTCGGTGAACGGCTCTTTTACTAAATGCGTTAAATTGATGGAACCGAGCAGGCAGGCACCGTAGGCGGGCAAGCCTTGCTCTCCGCATGGATTCGTCGTCCTGATATTTTCACAGAACCAGTTGTTGTTCATCTCGTTGTATTCATCGATAAGAATGAAACCCGGCTCGGCGTATTCGTAAGTTGAAGTCATAATGACGTTCCACAACTTACCCGCATCAATGCTGCGATAGATACGACAGGCGACTTTGCCTTCCTCGTTTTCGATGTAGTTATCTTTGATTGGCCAGTTGCGCCAGATGACTTTTTTCGTATCTTTTAAATCAATATTGTGGGTTTCCATTTCCTCTTCGCTCAACGGAAACGCCAGCGGCCACGGTGCGTCGTTTTTTACCGCTTCCATAAATTCGCTGGTGATCAACAGCGACAGGTTGAACTGGCGTAAACGGCCGTCTTCACGTTTGGCACGGATGAAATCCAGCACATCGGGATGACCGACATCGAAGGTCGCCATCTGTGCGCCACGGCGACCACCGGCAGAAGAAATAGTGAAACAGACCTTGTCATAAATATCCATGAACGACATCGGGCCGGAGGTGAGCGCACCGGAGCCGGAGACGTAAGCGTCATTCGGTCGCAACGTGGAAAATTCGTAACCGATGCCGGCACCGGATTTTAATGTCATGCCGGCTTCGTGTACTTTCTGCAAAATATCGTCCATGGAATCGTGAATTTTTCCAGAGACGGTGCAGTTGATGGTGGAGGTGGCAGGTTTGTATTGCTGCGCGCCGGCGTTAGAAATGATGCGACCGGCAGGCACCGCACCCTGCTTCAGCGCCCAGAGAAATCGTTCGTACCAGTGTTCCTGTTTATCGGGGGTATCTTCGATGTCTGCAAGCGCGCGGGCAACGCGGGTAAACGTGCCTTCAATACACAGATCAACGGCTTCACCGAGCGTGTCTTTCAGCTGATACTTTCGCTCCCAGATATCTTCCGAAGCGGGTTGTAGCGGAATTTCAATGCGTTCATCGGTATTGATAGCGGGGGTTGTTACTGTCTTCATCAAGCGGTCTCCTTTGACTATATCAGCATATTCGGCACATAAATTAGAATAGCTATATATAGTGTTATTATTATTGTCAGGTACTATATATTGTATATATTAAAAGATAACGCGTAAGCGAACTTGATCCAGATCAAGAAAATATTTTTTATTGATATTTACTGCTGTCGCGTTAACTTGATACTGTCATCCTGGCTGGAGCGGTAGCGGAATGGATTTCTGCATGGATGTAGGAGAAATTACCGAAAGATGTTAAACCCCGCATGATACGGCACTTAAGATCCTTCCACTACGCTGCGCTCCGGTCAGGATGACAAAATATCAGATGATTATTTTTGCAAAAAGGCGGAGAACATATTGACTATATTCTCGACAAAAATATTTTTAATACTCGATACACCAACAATCAAAAGCTGCTCTGGTTTTATCTGCAAGGATTCAGCTAACGCGGCGACTTCGAGCACCCCGGATTCATGACTTGATAATCGCTTGAGTGTTGCTGGCAATCGGCTGGCATCAATACAGATAAACGGGTCACCGGCTTCGCCCGCTTTGATAGCATCAACGATGATCAGGTAATCATAGGGTTTTATTTTTTCAATTAATGTCAGCCCTGGACGATCCAGCTTAAACAGGCTCAAACCTTTCTGTTTGAGAGATAGCATGGATTTATTTTGTAATAACTGGTCAATCATCTGCCAGCCGAGTTCATCCCCTGCACTGGGTGAGCCAACACCGATAATGGCGGTTCTGGACAAATCTGCATTGTTAAATACTTTTAATAAGGTTTTATCATCACTTTTTTCAGCGATGCCATCACGAAGCAAATTGAGATTAAGAAAGTGAGTTGCACAGGAAATGCACGGATCATAGTTTCTTATTACTTTTTCAGCGTGTAACTGCAGATCACTTTTTTCATTATCAAGCCCGAAATTAACCAGTGAATTTTTTAAGTCCTGCTCGATACGCGCCTGGTTCTGGCTGGTTGGTGGCACGATAACGGCTTTTGTAACACAGCCTTTTTCATCCATATCGTAACGGTGCCATAAAAAACCACGTGGCGCTTCGGTACAACCGTAGCCGGTGCCTGCTTTGGTGGAAAATTTCATGCAGCAGTCATCGGTATATTCATACTGGCTCAATAATCGCTCGGCTTCGATCAGTACATAGTAAATTTCGATTGCTCGGGCAATAATGCTGTGGAACATATTCTTTGACGGGAAGCGGGTTTTCAATCCCTGCATGACGGTTTTGACTTCATCCGGTAATTGCGCGGAATTTAAATTAATCCGTGCCAGCGGGCCAACCAGATAGGGCTTTCCATCTAATAAACAATGCAGCGCGGTGCTGTGATCAATGTGTTTTTCGCGGAAGTGATTTTCAAATTCGGCGATGTCTATATCCAGACCGTTATCACTGATCAGACGGCCTTCGTTAAAAGGGTATTCATCATCATGATGCAGCGCGACTGAAACAAAATCCTGTTCATCGTCTGGCAGTTCAAAACTATCCAGCCAGCGAATCAGGTCAACCGCATCCTGTTTTGCCTCTGTTATACGTAACAATAGCGCAGCGGCTTTTTTTTGATCCGGCGCTCTGCTGAAACCGGCAAGTTTGACACCGACCGGGTGCACCGAGCGGGCACCGAATAAAATAATCAGCTCATTACCCAGCGCCTGCAATTTTAAGCCGCGCCGGACTTCATCACCATACTGGCCGGACATCTGGATAACGCTGTTAAAACCAAGAAAATCGGGAGCGGCTAACAAGTGGATATGCAGACTATGGCTTTGCAGCCATTCGCCACAATATAACAGGCGGCGCATGGCGCGAATCCAGGGTGAGGTTGTCACCTCAAAGATTGATTCAATCGCATGCGTGGCACTCATCTGATAAGCAACCGGACAGATACCGCAGATGCGTGCCACCGTATCAAGTACATCGTAATGATTGCGCCCTTGCAGAAATTTTTCAAAATATCTTGGTGGCTCAAAAATGCGTAATTTAAGATCGGTGATCTGCTGATTCTCGATATTCAGCTCGAGCGCACCTTCGCCTTCGACACGAGCCAGCACAGGAACTCGAATTCTGATGGTATCTGTTGCCATTTATTTCTTCTCCCTGATCAGCACACCCTGCCGGTGAAAAGCATCTGCGCCACTGTTGATAAACAGGAACCGTCTGGCAACTTCAGCATCGACCAGACCCAGCCCCTGCAATCGATTTGCCATGGCCTGCGTATTTGCGTTTTCGGCCGGCCCATAACAACCATAACAATCCCGCCCGACGCTGGGGCAAAGTGCGCCACAACCTGTGCGCGTCACCGCTCCCATACATGGTTCATTTTTTGTCACCATCGTGCAAACCGTTTGTTGACGTTTGCATTCCATGCAGACTTTGTCGTGCTCATCAACCGGCATAACCCCGAACAGCAGCGCCCGAATAGCCATGAGTATCTGGCGCTGATTAACCGGGCAACCCCAGAGTTCAAGGTCAACGTTGACATGATCTTTTATCGGCGTACTTTTATCCAGACTGTCGATAACGCTCGGATTAGCATAAATATCGGCAACCCATTGCCGGGTATCCGCCATGTTGCGCAGCGCCTGCAATCCTCCAGAAGTCGCACAGGCACCGATGCTCATCAAAAGGCCGCTGTTAGCACGAACTTTTTTTAGTCGATCTATATCGTGCAAAGTCGACACACTGCCTTCCACTATCGCAATATCAACTTTTGCATTTTCATCCAGTGGCCCGGCTTCGGCAAAATGCAGAATGTCGACCAGCTCGGCTAACTGCAATAACGGTTCCCCCAGGTTGAGCAGTGCCAGCTGGCAACCATCACAGGAACTGAACTTGTGTACCGCTACGCTCGGTTTACTCATGCCTGCGCCCCCGGGGAAACTCTGAATAAGTCATGAATCGACATCATGTGATTAAAAACCTTTGGTCTCAAACAGATCACGCACCTTGTCGTAACGGAACACCGGCCCGTCCTTGCAGATGAATTTGTCACCGTACTGACAATGCCCGCAGTGACCAACCGCACACTGCATATTTCTTTCCATCGACAAAAAAAGCTGTGAGGCTGACACACGATTATCCAGCATGTGATGACAGACCACGCGCATCATGCCCTCCGGGCCGCACATCATGACAACAACATTATCCGGATCAAATTCAAGCTGGCTAAAAAGCGAGGTGACCGGCCCGACGTGCCAGGGCCACAGCGGTTCACCGACATCGGCAGCCAGCAGCACTCGGGTGTCCGCCAGTTCACGCCATCGGTCATAACGATCTTTCCAGATAAAGTCAGCACTGTGCTTTACACCCTGAACAATATTCAGCCGGCCATACTGTTCACGTCTTTGTTCAATATAGTTAATAACCGAAACGGCCGGTGCACAACCCAGGCCACCGGTAACGATCACCACGTCTTTTTGTCTGGACTCAAGCATCGGCCAGCCACGACCATAAGGGCCGCGCAAGCCGATGCGATCACCTGTTTCAAGCTTCGCCATGCCTCGGGTAACACGACCAACAACACGAATCGTATGATCAATGATATGACTTTCGTCAGGGTCGGATACAATCGAAATCGGCACTTCACCAACGCCGTGCAGATACAGCATGTTGAACTGGCCGGGTTCAAATTCGTAGGCATCCTGAAGTTTTTGCTCGCTAAGTTTTAATCGTAAGGTGAATAGACCAGGCGCTTCCTGAATACGCTCAGTAATAATCGCTTCATCTGGTTGATAAGGATTAAGCTGCCGATCAGACACTGCGTCTCTCCTCAAAATGCGCCAGCATTTCAGTCACGTCTATAGCCACCGGGCACCAGGTAATACAACGCCCGCAACCAACACAACCGGAACGGCCATATTGCTCATGCCAGCTGCTGAATTTATGCGTCAGCCATTGCCGGTAACGCTGACTGATTTCACTTCGAATGGTAATGCCGTGAATATAACTGTGCCCCTGAGTGAAGCAGGAATCCCATTCACGATAATGGCCGGATGATTTTCCATCAAGCTCGGCCACGTCATTTTCACTGTGACAGAAACAGGTGGGACAAACCGAGGTACAGTTGCCACAACTCAGACATTTAGCAGCGATTTCATGCCAGAAGTCATTGTTCAATTCATCGCGCAGGCGTGACTTGATATCATATTGCGGCAACTGTTTTTTTTGTTTTGATGCGCCAGCCTTTATCGATGCCCGCGCTTCAAGTTGTTGCTTTGTGCCATCCTGTAACGACAAGCCGGCGAGTATTTCTTCGCCCTGAGTGCTCTGCGCTTCAATTAAAAAACCATTTTCTAATTCTGTCAGCACAATATCAGCACCGTCATCGACAAATGGCCCGTCACCGGTCGAATGACAAAAGCAGGTGTCGGCCGGGCGTGCGCAATTCACCGCGATGATCAATAAATTTTTTCGCCGCGCCTGATAATACGGATCAACAAACTGCTGCTGCAAAAAATGCTGATCCTGAATTTTCATAGCAGCAATATCACAGGCTCGGACAGCAATAATCGCTATCGGTTTTAAATGGGGTTCCGGGGTTTCAAATGAGAGCTTGCCATCCACAGACTGCTGGCTTTGCCATAGTTTTTCGCGTGCTGAAAACAACAGGGGTTTAATCGCCTGCGCGCCATTCGCCCAGTCAAAGAATTTTAAAGAGGTACTGGTTTTTAAAGTATAACGACCGGCGGCCTGTACATCGTTAATGCCACGGGGTAGTTGTTCGATGGAATCAATCTCATCATAGACGATGGTGCCATCACGAACCTGCGGCCCGATGCAGGTATATCCTCTGTCCTGTAAATCATCCAGCAACTGTTCAAGCTGATCCGTCTGAAAATAGTAATGGCTCGGTTTCATTTATAACCCTTTGGCTATTCGGCTAAAAGCAATTAATAGAGCTGCCCTTTAGTCACCATCATACAAGCTATAGCAAGCAGGTCAAATATATGGGCTAATTCACCGTCCTGTTAACTCAACACTGTCACCTTGACTGGAGCGATAGCGGAATGGATTCTTGCATGGCTACAGGATATTAGGGTAAGGCAAGGAGCAATCACCGAAAGATCTTGAGTCCCGCATGATACTATGCATAAGATGCACCTGCATTGCTCTGACAAACCACATCCATGTGGCGATCCACTACGCTACGCTTCACTCAGGATGGAAATATCGTAGTGGTATTTATTTCCATGTTACTGAAAGTAACAAATCCAGGAAACCTCTGAATAAGGCTGAAGCACTTCTGGCAGACAAACTTTTTCCATATCTGATTCGGTCAATGGATAGTTGGCAGTACACAATCGAATATTTTTTATGGTGCACTAAAAAAACTGTGTACATTTTTTTACACTGCAGTATGATGAACATCAACTTTTCTACCGGTCATTTCATTAAACTTATACGCATCGTCTCAACATGTTATACGCATCGTCTCAACATGAGCATTGGTTACTATGGTCAACGTAAGCGCAACATCATTTATGCAAAAAGCCAGCAACTATGGCTTGCAGGAATTCCTTGAAATAATTGGCGAACTGTCACAGGAAAGCACAAAAAAAGGCTTACTCAGCCGGCAGCAAAAAGAGCTGATTACTCTGGGGCTGGCATTATATAAAAACTGTGAACGCTGTATTTCTATTCACAGCAGCGAGGCCAAACGCCTGGAGGCGTCTAACTTACAGTTTTCTCATATCAAAAAAGTGATGTTTTTCATGATTGCCTCGCCACACAGCGACAGCAATTTGTGGCACGACTGGGTCGCAAACTGGGAAGATTACAGCTACTCAAAAATCAAACAAAGACAGCAGTTGAGAGAGATGGTCGCGTTAGCAATCTCGATAGTCATGCAACATGAAAAACAAGTTCAGTTACATCTGAATGCGGCGCTGGATAACGATGTTTCAATTGAACAGATTTTTGAAATTGTACCTCTGGTGATGTTAATGGATGGCGCACCGACACTCTCGCAAATTCCAAGACTGCTTGCTTTTCACGAAGATTATAAAAGAAATCAGTCATCAACGGAATCCACACAAAGCTCACACTGACAATCTGGCGCTGGCTGCGTACAAATGCACAACTTGATCTAACACTGAAAGTTGAGCGGAGTACCGCTCACCCGCAATAAGTCATCGATAATATCACTACCTGGCGGATGTTTGGCCAAGCTGCCACACCTCATTATTAATTCATTATAATTTATGAAAAGCTCATTATGACGCTATTTTAATGGCAACCTTTTATATTAACCTTTTAAAACATATGTAATAAAACCACTATGTTAGGCGGTATAGTGGCCAATATAAAAAACATAAAAATTAACAGGAGAAAAAAATGAAACTATTTAAGTATCGTTCTCATATCGCAGTGATACTTGCAACCACCTTTACCGTTGGTGCAAATGCCGGGGGTATTGAACAGGGAAAAGTGAAGGCTGCAGCATGCGTTACCAATTCCGGGGACGCAATTCCCGGGGACGCAATTCCGGGGACAGTATACCTATTAATCATTTTTAACAAACAGGTTTACGTCCAGGCTTCATCGGTGCTAATGGTTTACCACATATGTCTTCTAGTTTTTTCACAAAGCCATCGCTCCCAAGTGGACGACCAGTTCGTGTATGCTGGGCAACCAAATCATTATAGCTTGTATCATCATCCATTAAATACTGTTGCCAATTGCCGATTCGATCAAGCATAGGTTTAACAGTTACTAAAACATCGTCGTTACCTGATAAATGTGCTGATGCGCTCGACCATCTCCAATCTTGAGGATGAACACACATCTTTGCTTTTACAGGATTTAATTCAACATAGCGCACCGTCGCCAGCAGATATTTTTCATCCATTGGAAAAGAGTGAAAACGCTCTTGCCACAAATGACCGCGCCAACCTTTTTTGAAATTAACATGCCGAGTATACCTGCGATGCGCCTCACCTAATGAAGACCTTAAACCATCTTCACAACTTGGCACCATGACTAGATGAATGTGATTTGGCATTAAACAATATGCCCATACTTCCGTACCCGATTGTCGAGTATACTCAGACATCAAATCAAGATAGTACAGATAATCTTCCTCGCAGAAAAATGTTTTTTGCCTTCTATTGCCACGCTGAGTGACATGATGCGGGTATCCTGAAACAACAACTCTTGGCATCCTAGCCATAAACAACTCCCTTTAAAACAATTTCTTACTAGAGAGTATACTGACGTTTTGTAAAGCCGAAATCAACAGCACTTATGAAATAGGTATACTGTCCCCAGAATTCTCGGTAAAGAAAGCTCTGATCAAAATCAAAAGTGCTGCGGGGAAAAATCTCCGAGACATCCTTCAGCAGCATCAGACACTAATGCTGCTTACTTAAGTTTTTTTCTATTCTTGCGGCGTTGTTGGGTTACGCTTCGCTAACCCAACCTACGAAAATCTGCTATCCGATTGCATTTGGCTGCTTCAGGCACTGCCCTGTAGGTCGGGTTAGCAAAGCGTAACCCGACAAATTATCCTTAAGGGCATTGGCATCAGACACAAAAAATTCTGTTTTAATAAATCGGTGGTCGATTAATTTTCATTAATTGAATAATGGAAGTAGCGATTTCTTCGACTGAAATCTGGCTGCTATCGATGTTATGAATTCCTTCCTGTTTAAAAAGAAAATTAATCAATCGGGTTTCTTTCTGGCATTGCGCCATGGAAGAATAATCACTGTTCTGCCTGCGCATCTGGCGGATCATATGCAGGCGTTCGGCGCTGATCATCAGGCCGAATAATTTATCCCGGTAGGGTTTCAGCACTTCGGGTAAAACACCTTTTTCCAGATCTGATGCCGTCAACGGATAGTTGGCCGCACACAGACCGAACTGCATAGCAAGATAAAGGCAGGTCGGCGTCTTTCCGCTGCGCGACACGCCGACTAGAATCACATCGGCATGTTTGTATTCTTTGGTGCTGGCACCATCATCATTTTTCAGAGCGAAGTTGATGGCGTCCATGCGCGACATGTAAACCACTTCGTTGCTGATGCCGTGCAACAAACCTTCAGCGTGTGAAGACGGCGTGTGTAATTCTTCTTCCAGCGGTTTGATAAAGGCATCGAAAAAATCAATAATGTGCGCGTGTGTATTGACGATGATACTGCGATAAACATCGTCGATCAGTGTGCTGAAAACCAGCGGCTGGTTTGCCGATGTTTCTGCTACCTGATTAATAGTGCGCGCCGCCTCCCTGGCTTTTTCTTCCGAGTCAATAAACGGCAGTGAATGGTGCTCGAACTTTATCGCGTTGAACTGTGTCAGCAGCGCATGACCCAAATTTTCGGCGGTGATGCCGGTGCGGTCGGAAACAAAAAACACCGGACGAACAGCGGCATGATCATTCATCTTATTTTTCAGCGCCGGGTTCAAGTTCGGCCAGATGCAACCAGGTATCAACCACGGTGTCAGGGTTCAGTGAAATGCTGCTGATGCCCTGCTCGAACAACCAGGCGGCGAAGTCGGGATAATCGGATGGCCCCTGGCCGCAGATGCCGATGTATTTTCCCTGTTTCTGGCAGGCGCTTATCGCCATGCTGAGTAATTTTTTTACCGCCGGGTTACGCTCGTCGAACAGATCGGCGATCAGACCTGAGTCTCGATCCAGCCCCAGTGTGAGCTGCGTCATGTCGTTGGAGCCGATAGAAAAACCGTCGAAGTATTGCAGAAAGTCGTCCGCCAGCAGCGCGTTGGAAGGAATTTCGCACATCATAATAATACGCAAATTATTCTCGCCGCGTTTCAGGCCGTTGTCGGCCAGCAGTTGCACCAGCTGTTCGGCCTCTCCCACGGTGCGGCAAAACGGCACCATGATTTCGACATTGGTCAAGCCCATCTCGTCACGCACTTTTTTCAGCGCGCGACATTCCAGTTCAAAACAGTCACGGAAAGCTTCAGACAGATAACGCGAAGTGCCGCGAAAACCAATCATGGGGTTTTCTTCTTCCGGCTCAAACAATTCGCCGCCGAGCAACTTGGCGTATTCATTCGATTTAAAATCCGAAAGACGAACGATGACCGGGTTGGGTGCAAATGCGGCACCTAAAGTCGCGATGCCTTCCACCAGTTTTTCTACGTAAAAACTAACCGGGTCGGCATAACCAGCGATACGCTGCTTAATCTGCTGCTGCAATTCTGCACTCTGTTGATCAAACTGCAACAGCGCTTTGGGATGCACGCCGATGGTGTTGTTGATGATAAATTCCAGCCGCGCCAGACCGATACCGGCGTTTGGTAATTGTGAAAAAGCAAAAGCACGACCGGGGGTGGCAACGTTGAGCATGATCTTTGTTGGCAGTTCCGGCATGGCGCCGGTGTCGGTACGGATGATTTCAAAATCCAGCTGCCCGCGATAAATTTTTCCGGCATCGCCTTCGGCGCAGCTCACGGTGACTTCATCGCCATCGTTGAGCAACTCGGTGGCATTGCCACAGCCGACGATGGCCGGGATGCCTAACTCGCGCGCGATGATGGCTGCGTGGCAGGTGCGACCGCCACGGTTGGTGACGATGGCGGCAGCGCGTTTCATGATCGGCTCCCAGTCCGGGTCGGTCATGTCGGTAACCAGCACGTCACCTTCTTTCACCCGCGACATCTCACTGGGGTCTTTTATCAGGCTCACCGGGCCGGCACCGATGCGCTGGCCGATGGCGCGGCCTTCCAGCAGAAGCTCGCCCGCCTGTTTCAGCTCATAACGTTCAATCACCGAAACACCGCTGCGACTTTCCACCGTTTCCGGCCGCGCCTGCACGATATAAATCTGGTCATCGATGCCGTCCTGCGCCCATTCGATATCCATCGGCCGACCGTAATGTTGCTCGATGGTCACTGCGTAGCGCGCCAGTTCTTCCACCTGTGCATCACTCAAACAAAAACGTTGCCGGTCTGGCGCATCAACATCCACTGTGACCACCGACTGCGCGTGTCCGGCATCATCGTCATAAGTCATTTTGATCAGTTTGCTGCCCAGCGTGCGATTTAATATGGCATGCTGGCTTTGTTGCAGGCCTTTTTTATAAACATAAAATTCATCGGGATTGACCGCACCCTGCACCACGGTTTCACCCAGGCCATAAGCCGCAGTGATGAACACCACGTCACGAAAACCTGATTCGGTATCAAGGGTAAACATCACGCCGCTACAGCCAACATCACTGCGCACCATGCGTTGAATACCGGCTGACAGGGCGACTTTGCCGTGGTCGAAATTTTGATGCGCGCGATAAGAAATAGCGCGGTCGTTGTACAACGAGGCAAACACCTGCTTGATCGCAAGCAGAACATTGTCCAGCCCGCTGACGTTAAGAAAAGTTTCCTGCTGACCGGCAAAAGAGGCATCGGGTAAATCTTCAGCGGTGGCGGATGAACGCACCGCCACCGTGATGTTTTTATCGCCCGCCTGCAAACGCTGCCAGGCTTCATTAACTTCAGTTAGCAGGCTGTCAGGGAAAGGCGTATCTAAAATCCATTGCCGGATTTCAGCGCCGGCTTTGATCAGCGCTGCTACGTCGTTGGTGTCCAGCGTGGCCAGTCGCTCACGGATTTTTTCATCGAGGTTTTGCTGTGCCAGAAAACTGCGAAAAGCCGTCGCGGTAGTGGCAAAACCATCAGGCACTTTTATGCCCAGCCCGGACAGGTGACTGATCATCTCGCCCAGAGACGCATTTTTACCACCAACACTTTCAATATCTTTGATGCCAAGCTGGTCGAACCAGATAACCTGTAAACTCATATTGCCGCGCCTCGTGATTGCCCAGTCGTTTGTGATTATTTTTTCAAGTGTACGTAAAAAGTCTTTTCATTAGTACATTTAAATCAGTTTAAATTCCGCCAGCAGTGGTGTGTGATCAGATAAATGATTCCACGGCTGATCGTGCAGGCGCTGACAATGCATCGCTTCCAGACCACGGTAATAGATGCGATCCATCGACAATAGCGGCAATAACGCCGGAAAGGTGCGTGCATATTCTCCACGCATACTTTTAAAAACCTCGTTCACTCCCAGATCCTGATGCAGGTAATTTCCGGCGTGACCGCGCCAGTCGTTGAAATCACCGGCGATGATCAGGGGTTCATCTGCTGGCACCTGTGAACTGATGAGCCTGGCCAGAATCGAAAGTTGTGAGGCTCTTTCGCGACCGAATAAACCCAGATGCACGCAGATAAGGTGAAGTTTTTTTTCAACCCCGGGAATCTGGATAATGCCATGCAACAGACTGCGGCTGGCCGTGCGCATAAAAGAAACGTCGATGTTCTGCCATTTGATAAACGGGTATTTACTCAAAATCGCATTGCCGTGATGACCGGATTTATAGATGGCATTTTTACCGTAGGCATGGTGCGACCAGACCTGATCGGCAAGAAATTCAAACTGCCGGTTATTCGGCCAGTCGTCAAAACGGTTATTGGAAATAATGCGTTCGCCGTGTATCTCCTGCAATAGCAACACATCAGCATCGACCAGCTGTAATGATTTTTTTATATCGTGCAGGATAAAACGTAGATTACTGCTGCTGAATCCTTTGTGAATATTGTAAGTCAGAATTTTTAT
>VAPF01023534.1_pt1 | contig 13809 bp, 13 predicted proteins | sample 3393931 | NCBI WGS metagenome assembly VAPF01 (sample SAMN08290437, study PRJNA428436) | hydrothermal vent metagenome | isolation source: Deep-sea hydrothermal vent chimney | place: Atlantic Ocean: South-mid Altantic Ridge | depth 2773 m m | reverse complement strand
ACAAATAAAATGGTTGATACAGTTAACGGCACGCTTTTAAGGCAACTATTGGACGAGGTCTCTCATCAATCTTCCTGCGGAGAAGATCTTGAATATGATCCTGAATTTATCGAGATAGAAAAAGTTGCCCAGGGTAAGCCCGAGCAACAGATTGGAACGACCGTGATCCCTGCCCAGCAGGCCGATTGGCGTGAGGTCGAAAACAAGTCAATTGATCTGTTTAAGCGTACCAAGGATCTCCGTATTGCCGTCTATCTAACGCAGGCCTTGGTTCACAATAAGGGTCTGATCGGCCTGAAAGATGGCTTGCTATTGATCAAAGGCTTGCTTGACCAATACTGGGATGAGGTTCATCCTCGGCTTGATCCCAGTGAGGATAACGATCCAACGTTGCGCATAAACAGTATTGCTGCGCTCTGTGATGCTGAGACGATGCTGAAAGGGATACGTGAAGCGGTATTGGCGGATTCGAATGTCTTTGGCTGTTTTACACTGCGGGATATCCAGTATGCCAGTGGCAAGGCGCCTGTTCCGTCCAGTATGGAAGAGACCGTCCCTGAGATGACCACCATCAATGCGGCATTCATGGATACCAATGTTGAAGATTTACAGGCGCTTGAATCCACGCTACTACTATCAATAGAGGCCGTCGCGGATATTGATACTTTCTTGCTGGATAAGCTGGGTACAGAACAAGCGGCAGATTTTTCAACGCTCACGCACATCCTGAACGAAGCCAGGCAGGTGATTGATGAGCAGCTCAACCATCGGGGCGTCGAAGGCGTTGGCGGGAGAAGTTCTGTCAATGAGGAGGCCGCTACAACATCCAGTGATGCGGATGGGGCTGAGGCGACAATGGCGAAAACTGACGTGATAGGCGGGGTGGCTGCTACCGCGCCGCTATCAGGCGAGGTCAATAGTCGGGAAGATGTGATTCGTCTGCTGGATATGGCTTGCGATTATTATTCCCGTTGCGAGCCTTCCAGCCCGGTTCCACTGTTATTGCAGCGAGCCAAGCGGCTGGTATCAAAGGATTTTATGGAAATTATGCGTGATCTGGCGCCCGCCGGTCTTACCCAGATCGAGGAGATTGGCGGAGTTCCAACGGATGATGTTAAATAGAGTGTGTGTATCAAGTTGAAATATCCGGGCTAGAGCCTGATAGTCACAGATTCAGGTAAGTACTGAGTTAAACAACTGCAGATCTGTCGTGTACATATAAATAACCAGGAGGTGCCTTGTGGCAAAGGCGAGTAGTCAGAAGTTTATTGCAAGGAATCGGGCACCACGAGTGCAGATTGAATATGATGTTGAGCTTTACGGCGCAGAAAAGAAGATTCAGTTGCCCTTTGTCATGGGTGTATTAGCCGATCTTTCTGGTAAACCGGAAGAGTCGTTACCATCCGTAGCAGACCGGAAAGCCCTGGAAATCGATGTGGATAACTTCGATGAGCGGCTCAAGGCCATGAAGCCCCGGGTTGCATTCCAGGTGCCGAACACACTGACCGGTGAAGGAAATCTGAGTGTGGATATCACCTTCGAGAGCATGGATGATTTCTCCCCTGCTGCCGTGGCGAAAAAGGTTGATGCCTTGAATCAGCTGCTTCAGGCGCGGACACAATTGGCAAATCTGCTCACCTATATGGACGGCAAAGGCGGGGCTGAAGATCTGATTGCCAAGGCGCTGAATGATCCCACGCTGCTGAAGGCACTGGCCTCTGCGCCGAAACCCGAGGATGAAGCCTCGCAAAAAACAACGACTGCTGAGGAATAAGGTCATGGCTGAAGATGCAACCCTTGAAGAACAAAAGGCAGCCGCGGAAGAGGTGGCCATCGAGCCCGGTGAATTCGCATCCCTGCTGAAAAAGGAATTCAAACCCAAGTCGGTTCGGGCCAGAGAAGCGGTGGAGCAGGCGGTGACGACGCTGGCAGAGCAGGCGATTTCAGCCTCCCAGCTGATTTCCGATGATGCCATTAAATCCATTGAATCCGTCATTGCCGAGATCGATAAACGACTGACTGAACAGGTCAATCAGATATTGCACCAAGAGGATTTCCAAAAACTGGAAGGAAGTTGGCGCGGTCTGCACCACTTGGTTAATAACACCGAAACCGACGAGATGTTGAAAATTCGGGTATTGAACATTTCCAAGAAAGACCTTGGCAAGACCTTAAAGAAATTCAAAGGCACGGCCTGGGATCAAAGTCCCATCTTCAAAAAAATGTATGAAGAAGAGTATGGGCAGTTTGGTGGGGAGCCTTATGGCTGCCTGGTGGGAGACTACTATTTCGATCATAGCCCGCCTGACATGGAGCTTTTGGGGGAAATCGCCCAGACTGCCGCAGCGACCCATGCGCCCTTTATCACGGGTGCGGCGCCGACGCTGATGCAGATGGACTCCTGGCAGGAGCTGAGCAATCCGCGTGATCTGACGAAGATTTTCCAGACACCTGAATATGCGACTTGGCGCTCACTCAGAGAGTCGGAGGATTCCCGTTACATTGGCATGGCCATGCCGCGTTTCCTTGCCCGCCTGCCCTATGGCGCGAGCACGGATCCGGTTGAGGAATTCGATTTTGAGGAAGATACCGGCTCAGCGGATCACCGCAAATATACCTGGTCCAACGCGGCGTATGCCATGGCGACGAACATCAATCGTGCCTTCAAGCTGTATGGCTGGTGTTCGCGTATTCGGGGTATTGAGTCAGGCGGGGCTGTCGAGGGGTTGCCAACCCATACCTTCCCGACCGATGATGGTGGTGTCGACATGAAGTGTCCGACTGAAATCGCCATCAGCGACCGGCGGGAAGCGGAGTTGGCGAAGAATGGCTTTATGCCGCTCATTCACAAGAAAAATTCGGACTTTGCCGCCTTCATCGGGGCTCAGTCGTTGCAAAAACCGTTTGAGTATGACGACCCGGATGCCACGGCGAATGCCGCCCTGGCGGCGCGTCTGCCCTATCTGTTCGCCAGTTGCCGTTTTGCCCATTATCTGAAGTGCATCGTGCGTGACAAGATTGGTTCGTTCAAGGAGCGTGCCGACATGGAAAAATGGCTCAACAAGTGGATTATGAACTATGTCGAGCCGAACCCGACCACGGCCTCGGAAGAGGACAAGGCGCGCAAGCCGCTTGCCGCTGCAGAAGTGGTGGTTGAAGAGGTTGAGGGTAATCCCGGCTATTACACCTCGAAATTTTATCTGCGACCCCATTATCAGCTCGAAGGGTTGACAGTATCGTTAAGGTTGGTGTCAAGATTGCCATCAGAGAAATCGTAGTGACACGGAAAGTGGCACGGAAAGTGGCACGGAAAATATTAAAGTAATAATATAGTGGGCTGGCTGCCGCGTTACGACGGTTCTTAGCGCGGTCAGCTTCAACAGAAAGCGGGATCAGTGGGCGTCCCAACGATACGTCCCATCACAACAAGGAGTGAATCATATGTCTTTTGATATGTATATGAAGATTGAAGGTATACCGGGCGAGAGCACGGACGACGCGCATGCCGATTGGATGGAGCTGCTGAGCTACAACCAGGGTTTGTCGCAGGCCGTTTCGGGAACCAGTGGCACTGGTGGGCGTACCGGTGGACGTGCTGATTTCCAGCACTTTACGATCACCAAGGCCATCGACAGTGGCACACCGGATTTGGCGATCTACTGTGCCAGCGGCAAGCATATTCCCAAGATCGAAATTGAGCTGTGTCTGGCAACCGAAGACAAACACACCTTTATGAAGTATGTGATGGAGGATGTGATCATCAGTTCGGTATCCCAGGAGGCCAATGGTAACACGGAGGGAAATCGACCCACCGAGCTGGTGACATTCGCCTATGGCAAGTTTGTGTGGGAATACACCCCGGTGGATCAAATGGGCGCGGCTGGCGCGGCTTCAACGCGCACCTGGAACCTTGAGACCAATAAGCAGGAATAAGCTGCCCGACAATGTGTAAGGCGGCGCCTCTAGGAATCCAATCAAGGCGGTGATGCTAAGGCGAAAAACAAGCAAAAAAGCGGAGTTTGCGGCGAGTAAATGTGCAATTTTAGCTTGCATGCGACGTCGTTAGCGCGATTTCAGTGGATTCTGGAGGCGCCTCCTATAAAAGGATTTTCTGTCTTGCAGATGTTAAATTGTGCGTCGAAGGGGAAAAGTTAAAAAATTTGTATAACACCTTAATGTTAACAATCTTGTTCTCATAAATGAACTCCGAAACTTGAGATATTAAGGATGCTTCTGAATGCGCTGGTAGACCCCAGATATGACCATGATGGCACGATTATTTGTGGGTAATTCAAGGAGGATACTATGGAAATGTTTGAAGGATGGGCTCCTCCCGGTCGTGTGTGGGGGCCGTGGGTTGAGATTGGCGAATTATTTGGTACTTACACATATAAGGTGGATTTCAAAACAATTTCAAATGCACCCTCAACTTTTGACGCAGAATTGCTGTATTGGGGAGCTGGGAGGAAGATATCAGAGATAGTCTCTGGCCCTGGAACACATAATTTTACTGCTGGAAATTGTTTATGTGTTCAACGTATTCGATTTCGCAGTCATACTCTCGGCCAGATAATTAAAGTAACGGTAGATTAAATGAAAAATGTATTACTTGTTTTTTTGGTTTTATGTGTTTCGATTATAGCCGGCTGTGGTAAAAGCGATTATTTGCGTGTTTCGAGCAATGATGGTGGTTTTATTCAATTAGATAAAATTGATATTCGTTCAATGAGTGAAATCGAAGATGCGAAAGGGAATAAAGCAATACTGGTCGAGCTTGCAGAAACGGGTCAATTGAAAATGCAGGTATTCACACAAAAAAATGTAGGGAAAAGTGTGTCGATGAATTACGGGTCTGTGACAGTGTTAAAAAATGTACATATTGTTGAAGCGAGTGCGATGGAAAAATTCCGCTTGTCTGTCAATGACAAAGATTTAATTGTGAAAATACTCGATTCTTATCAAAAATAAAGGAGCGAATCACATGGCTGTTGACATGTTTATGAGTATTGAAGGTATACCGGGTGAGAGCACTGACGAGGGGCATGCCGAATGGATGGAGCTGCTTAGTTACAGCCACGGTCTGTCGCAGGCCGTTTCGGGAACCAGTGGCACCGGTGGACGTACCGGTGGACGTGCCGATTTTCAACACTTCAGTATCTCTAAGTCCATCGACAAGGGTACGCCGGATCTGGCGATCTACTGTGCCAGCGGCAAACATATCTCCAAGATCGAGATTGAGCTGTGTTTGGCGACCGAAGACAAACACACCTTCATGAAATATGTGATGGAGGACGTGGTTATCAGTTCGGTTTTTCAGAAGGCCAGCAATGACTCAGAGGGAAATCGTCCCACCGAGATGGTGACATTTGCCTATGGCAAATTGATGTGGGAATACACCCCGGTGGATCAAATGGGCGCGACTGGCGCGGCTTCAACGCGTACCTGGAATCTTGAGACCAACAAGCAGGAATAGTGGCCACCCAATGATTTAAGGGCACTTTTATGAATTCTACCTGAGTCCGTGGCTTCAGGTTTTATTTAAACGGTGGTGGCAAGGTGAAAAACAGGTAAAAGTGCGGAGTTTACGTCGAGTAAATGTGCATTTTGGCTTATATGCGACGTCGTCAGTGCGATTTCAGTGGATTTTGTGCGGTGGCTCACTAAAGGATTTTCTGCCTAAGGGTGTAAACGGTGCGTCAAAGGAGAAAAGCATGGCGGTGGAAGGGGTTCTGCAAGCCAGTGAGCTGGAAGAGACATTAAACCAACTACAGGCGCAGGTGCGTGATGCTCCCTCAAAGGCAGAGCTGCGCATTTTTCTGTTTCAGTTGCTGGCGGTAATGGGGCAATGGCAGCGTGCCCTGACACAGTTAAATGTGGCTGGCGAGCTGGATGCTGCTGCCTTGGCGATGGTGCAGACCTATCGTGAAGCCATTCGCTGCGAAGTGCTGCGTGCTGAGGTCTTTGCCGGCAAGCGTTCACCCTTGTTGTTCGGTCAACCGGCGCAATGGGCGGCCAATCTTGTCGAGGCCCTGCGCTTGTCGGCGGAAGGCCATTATGTGCAGTCGAGTGACTTGCGTGAAAAGGCTTTTGAGTTGGCGCCGGCTTCCTCAGGTACCTGTGACGGCAAGCCTTTTGACTGGATTGCGGATGCCGATGTGCGCCTGGGCCCGATTGTTGAGGCCATTGTCAATGGCCATTATTACTGGATTCCATTTAACCAAATACAACAGATCACGATTGAAGAGCCGGTAGACCTGCGCGATATGGTCTGGATGCCGGCCTATTTCGTCTGGGCAAACGGTGGCGAATCGGTTGGTCTGATTCCAACCCGATATCCAGGTTCTGAGGCGTGTGAGGATGGCGCCATCCGTCTGGCACGCAAGACAGAATGGCAGCAATACGATGAAGGCCTTTATTTTGGTCTTGGTCAGCGGCTGTTGACGACCGATGAAAATGAATATTCGCTGATGGATATTCGCTCCATTTCGTTGGATACGGCAACGGAGCCTGATGACCTAAAGACCGGCTCGCTTGCCACCGATGGGGCCTGCGGTGGCTGAGTTAATACCGAAGGAGCGGCTGCAGCCTTCACTGCTGGATCGCCTTACCGACGATGATCCCCATAAAACCAAGGAGTCTCGTCAGCAGCGGGTGTTATCTGTCGGTGCACTGAGATCGGCTGTGCTACGGGATTTAGGCTGGTTACTCAATGCGGATAATTTTGCTGGGAAGCCGCTTGATGACTATCCGTTGGTTGCCCATTCTGTACTCAATTACGGTTTACCTGATCTGGCTGGCCACACCGCATCGAGTACCGATGTCGGCGCCTTGGAACGGGCCCTACACCAAGTGATTCTCGATTTTGAACCGCGCATTCTGCGCGATACGCTCAAGGTGCGTGCAGTGATTGCGGCGGGGGAGATGAACCACAATGCCATCACCTTCGAAATTGAAGGTGAACTCTGGGCCCAACCCCTTCCGGAGCGTATGTATCTGAAGACACAGGTGGATCTGGAAAACGGCAATGTTTCCGTTATGGAAAACGCCCGGGCGGGCAGTGCCTGATGGATCCCCGGCTGCTGAGATACTACAACCGCGAACTGCAACATGTGCGGGAAGTCGGCGCAGAGTTCGCCAAAGAGTTTCCCAAAATCGCTGGGCGCCTTGGGCTTGAAGGGCTGGAATGCGCCGATCCTTATGTGGAGCGGTTACTGGAAGGCTTTGGATTTTTGGCGGCCAGGGTGCAGCTCAAGGTTGATGCAGAGTTTCCCCGCTTTACCCAAAACCTGCTGGAAATGATTTATCCGCATTATCTGGCGCCAACGCCGTCCATGGCGGTTGTCCGGTTCCAGCCGGATTTAAGTGAAGGTTCGCTGGCGAATGGCTTTGTCATCCCGCGGCACAGTATCTTGCGCAGCCATTTGGGCGAGGGGGGGCAAGCCGCCTGCGAATATCGCACCGCCCATGAAACAGAGCTTTGGCCGATCCAGATCAAAGAGGCCGAGTATTTCAGTTATCTGGGCGAGCTCGGCAAGCCCGGTTTGCCCCATGTGCAGGGTGCAAAGGCCGGTATTCGCCTACGTCTACAGGCAAATGCCGGTCTGACGTTCAATCAGATATCACTGCAAAAGCTGTCACTTCACCTTCGCGGCAGTGATGAGCTTCCGATGCAGATCTACGAACGCATACTTGCCAATGGGGTGGCCTTGGTCGTTATGCCGGCAGACAAAAAAGCCTCAGGATATGAGGTGCTGGATCGGTCTCATATTCAGCGTGTGGGCTTCGAGGACGATCAGGCCTTACTGCCCTATAGTCAGAGATCGTTTAGCGGTTACCGCTTGCTACAGGAATATTTTGCCTTTCCAAGTCGCTACATGTTTGTTGAGTTCAGCGGCATAGGGAGCGCCGTTCAGCGTTGCAGGGATAGCGAAATCGATGTTGTCATTCTGCTGAACCGAAGTGATAGCGATCTCGAGAAACTCGTCAGTAAAGATAACTTCGCCTTGTTTTGCTCGCCGGCGATTAATCTTTTTTCCAAACGCATGGATCGTATCCACCTGACCGATACGAAGCATGAATACCATGCGGTACCTGACCGGAGCAGGCCCATGGATTTTGAGGTCTATCAGGTCAAGCGTGTGGTGGGATTTGGTACCAGTGCCGATCAGGAGCAGGAATTTCTGCCATTTTATGCCGCCAACGATCTCGGTACGGAGTCGGATTTAAATGCCTACTATGCCGTGCAACGTATTCCGCGCCTGCTTTCATCGCGCCAGCGCAGACAGGGTGCCCGTTCCAGCTATCTGGGCAGCGAGGCCTATGTGTCGCTGGTGGATGCCAGTGAAGCGCCTTATCGCACAGAGCTGCGTCAGCTTTCGGTAGAAACCCTGTGTACAAACCGGGACCTGCCGTTGCACATGCCCGTCGGTCAGGGAGAAACAGATTTCAGTATGGAAATGAGCGCACCAGTGGAATCCGTCAGGTGTGTGGCTGGACCTACGGCACCCAAACCGTCATTTGTCGAGGGCGAGACCGCCTGGCGCCTGATAAACCATCTCTCGCTCAATTATCTCTCGCTGGCTGGCAGCAGTCACAACGAAGGTGCGGCCGCTCTGCGTGATCTGATGACGCTGTATGGCGATACCAGTGAGGCGGCGATTAAAAAACAGGTCGAAGGGCTTAAGTCCATCACGACACAGGCCATCACCCGTCGTATTCCGCTTGCTGGTCCGATCACTTTTGGCCGTGGTCTGGAGGTCAGCGTAACATTCAATGAATCTGATTTTGAAGGCTCAGGTGTTTTTCTTTTGGGGGCGGTACTGGAGCAGTTTTTCAGCAAATTCGTATCGATCAATTCATTTACAGAAACGGTTATCAGGTCGCATGACCGTGGAGAGATAATCCGATGGCCAGCAAGGATAGGGAGGCGCCAGACCTTGTAGAGCTGCAACAGGCCCTACAGGATGCGCCGTATAATTTTGATTTTTTCCAGGCAGTTCGCCGTCTGGAATGTGCCTATGATGACAAACCAAGACTGGGACAGTCGCTGACGGCAAGCGATGATCCTATTCGCCTGGCACAACAACCGTCACTGCGGTTTGCCCCTTCGCCCTTGGATTCATTCGAACCCGGCGGTGAAAACAGGCCGGCCCGTTTATCGGTCAATTTCTTTGGTCTGCTCGGGCCGAACGGGCCTTTGCCTTTGCACCTGACGGAGTATGCCTTTGATCGAATGCATAATGCGGGTGATGTCACCTTTGCCCGTTTTCTCGATGTGTTCCATCACCGGATGTTGTCGTTATTCTATCGGGCCTGGGCCAATGGCCGGCCGGCCGTCGAATATGATCGTCCGGAGGCCGACCGCTTTGCATTCTATGTCGGCGCCCTTGCCGGCGTGAAAAAACCCTCAAGGCCGGATTATGATGCCGAATTGTATTTCGCCCAATTGCACTATGCCGGGCGAATGTCCGGCCAGACACGTCATGCTGAGGGCCTGGGCGCCGTGCTCAAAGGCTTCTTTCGCCTGCCCATCAAGATCACCCAGTTTATTGGCCATTGGCTTCCGTTACCGGAAGACTGTCGTTGCCGGTTGGGCGGCGTCAGCCAGATGGCGGCTCTGGGTGGCAGTGCAACATTGGGGGCGGAGGTTTGGGACTGTCAGAGCAAATTCCGCATCACCCTCGGCCCCGTTGGATTTACCGACTATCAGCGCTTTCTACCGGGTACAAAAAGCATTCAACGCATGGTCGGGTTGTTGCGCCAGTATATTGGTGATGAACTCTGCTGGGATGTGAATCTGGTATTGAAAAAAGACGAGGTACCTGGTTTAAGACTCGGGCAACTGGGGCAGTTGGGCTGGACAACATGGCTGATGACAGAAGGTGCCAGGCGCGATGCGGGGGATCTCACCATGGAGCCGATAAAACAGGCGGTGGAGACCGACACCTAAACAGAGGGATAAGGAATATATGTATAGAAAAACGCCCTCCATTTGGCCTGTTTGGTAATTATTCATATTGCCAGGAAAAAATAAGAGAAAACATTATGTCGTACTTTCTAACCCTCAGGTCAAACTATCCATGGAATGACCCATGTGATGCTAAAAATGAAAAGGGGGAGCTCCTTTTCAAAAATCAATGTGCGATAAGGCTTAGTTATGCAATGAAAAAAACCGGTATAAACTTTGTCGGCTTCCCTTCGGGTAGAAAATGCTGGGTACATAAAAATCAAGATCATATTCTAGCAGCTAAGGAGTTGGCGGACTGGATTGATAGAGGAATGGTTCCACAAATACAAAAATCAAAAGATATTGCGGGTAAAAAATGGCGTGATAAGGTCTCAGGTAAGAAGGGAATTATCTATTTTGAGGATTATTATGCCGCTAGCGATGGTTCTGGTGGTGATCATATTGATCTGTGGGATGGGAATTCTCTGACAGGTTTAGGGTCGTGGCTCAGAATTAGATTTAATATTGTCGTTCCTGGCTATTGGTCAGATTTTAGAAAGTCGAAAAAAATAAGATTTTTTGAGATCAAAAAATGAAAAAAACCGGATTATTTTTTTTAGGAATAATTGTTGGTCTGATAATTAGTTTCGCTCTTGTATACTTGTCCGGCACTCTGTTTGAGTATTTTAATATCCAATTGTATGAGTCTGAGTCTGAGCAGCAGAGAAATTTTAATATATTTTTGGTTATCAGTATGATGTTTTCTTTCCTTGCTGGCCTGCTGTTTGTCAAGAAGTTTTCTTAACGACGAACTCCTGAGGCCGCAAACAATTACTAGAGTCACCCATATGTGGCAAGCTCTATATTGCAGAAAATCGCCACTTCAGCCTGTTGCTGAGCATGGCGTTATACAGGATGTGTATCATGACTGATATCAGCCGAGTTGCCTTGTTTGGCAAACTCAACAGCCTGGATTACAAGGCTATAGAAAGCGCTACGGTGTTTTGCAAAATGCGCGGTAATCCCTATGTTGAACTGGTGCACTGGTTTCACCAGATTCTACAGTTGCAGGACTCAGATCTACATCGCATTATCAAACAGTTTAATCTCGAACCCTCGCATCTGGCGCAGGACTTCACCGATGCCCTGGATCGCCTGCCGCGCGGCTCTACTTCCATCTCGGATTTTTCATCACATATCGAAGAATCCGTTGAGCGGGGCTGGGTCTACGGCACGTTGATGTTTGGCGAATCCCAGGTACGCACCGGCCATCTCATCATCGGTATTTTTAAGACATCCAGCTTACGTCATGCCTTGCTGGGTATCTCAAAACAGTTTGAAAAGATCAGCCTCGACACGTTAACGGAGCGATTTGATGAAATTGTCGGTGGATCGCCTGAAGAGAACATGAGCGCCAATGATGGTTTTCAGGTGGGAGGTGGCGCCGTGCCGGGTGAGGCGAGTGGCGCCATGGCGCCGGCGCAGCTGGGCAAGCAGGAGGCGTTAAAACAATTTTCCATCGATCTGACGGAAAAGGCGCGCAAGGGCGAGCTGGATCCCATCGTTGGCCGCGATGCCGAGATTCGCCAGATCATCGATATCCTGATGCGCCGCCGGCAAAACAATCCGATCCTGACCGGTGAGGCGGGTGTTGGAAAAACAGCCGTAGTTGAGGGCTTTGCCTTACGCATTGCTGCGGGTGATGTACCGCCCAGCCTTACCGATGTGAGTCTGCGTACTCTGGATCTGGGCCTGTTACAGGCCGGCGCCAGTATGAAAGGTGAATTTGAACAACGCCTGCGCCAAGTGATTGAAGAGGTGCAGTCATCGCCCAAGCCCATCATCCTGTTTATCGACGAAGCCCACACCCTGATCGGCGCCGGTGGCGCTGCCGGTACCGGCGATGCCGCCAATCTGCTCAAGCCGGCCTTGGCGCGTGGCACCTTGCGCACGGTGGCGGCCACCACCTGGGCCGAGTACAAAAAATATTTCGAAAAAGATCCGGCACTGACGCGTCGCTTTCAGGTGGTGCAGGTGGATGAGCCGAGCGAAGAGAAGGCGATTCTGATGATGCGTGGTCTGGCCTCGACGCTGGAATCACATCATCACGTCCAGGTGCTGGACGAGGCGCTGGAATCCGCCGTCAAACTTTCCCACCGTTATATCCCAGCGCGGCAATTGCCGGACAAATCCATCAGCCTGCTCGATACTGCCTGTGCCCGGGTCGCCATCAGTCAGTCCGCTTCGCCCGCTGAAGTCGAAGATGCCTGTCATCGCATCGCCTCTCTGGAAACCGAACTGGAGATCATCGGCCGCGAAAAGGTTATTGGCATGGATGTCGGTAAGCGTGAATCCGGGGCCACAGAAAAACTTGAGACTGAGCAAGCCCGTCTTGGCGAGTTGGAGCAGCGATGGGCGGCAGAGAAGGAACTGGTCGATAAGATGCTGGAGATTCGTGCACAGCTGCGCGGTCATACCGGCAAGGTGGAGGGCACTGAGAGCGAACTGGAAAAAGGCGCCGATGAGGCATCCGAAGCGATTAGTGTCGAGACCGGAAGACACGAGGCCGAAGAGGATACGCCTGCCGTGCTGAGTGATGCAGAGCGCACCGATTTGTTGCAAAACTTGCAGGATCTGCAAGAACGGCTAATCACACTACAGGGCGAAACGCCGCTCATTTCCCCCAGTGTCGATAGCCAGGCCATTGCCGCCGTGGTGGCGGACTGGACCGGCATTCCGGTCGGCCGCATGGTGAAAAACGAAATCGATGCCGTGTTAAAGCTTGCCGAAACACTGAATCAGCGCGTGATCGGCCAACGTCATGCCCTTGAGGTGATTGCCCGCCGGGTACAAACCAGCCGTGCCGAGCTGGATAATCCCAGTAAACCCATAGGTGTATTCATGCTCTGTGGCCCCTCGGGAGTGGGTAAGACCGAGACCGGCCTGGCGCTGGCGGAAGCACTTTATGGTGGTGAACAGAATGTCATCACCTTGAACATGAGTGAATTTCAGGAGGCACACACCGTCTCGACCCTGAGGGGCTCACCGCCCGGCTATGTTGGTTACGGCGAAGGTGGAATACTCACCGAGGCCGTGCGCCGTAAGCCCTACAGTGTGGTATTGCTCGATGAGGTGGAAAAGGCCCATCCCGATGTGCATGAGGTCTTTTTTCAGGTGTTTGATAAAGGCTGGATGGAGGATGCGGAAGGGCGCTTTATCGACTTCAAAAACACCCTGATCCTGCTGACATCAAATGTCGGCACGGACTTGGTCATGAACATGTGCAACGATCCCGAGCTCATGCCGGAGCCCGAAGGCTTGGCCCAAGCCATGCACGCGCCCTTGCTAAAGGTGTTTCCTGCCGCGTTGCTCGGCCGCCTGGTGGTGATCCCTTACTATCCACTCAGTGATGACATGCTAGGCAAGATTATCCGGCTGCAGATGGGGCGTATTAAAAAGCGCATCGCAGAGAATCACAACATTCCGTTTGAATATGATGATGCGGTAGTGGATCTGATTGCCAGCCGTTGCACCGAAGTTGAAAGCGGTGCGCGTATGGTGGATGCGATTCTGACCAATACCGTCTTGCCCGCGATCAGCGAAGAGCTTCTCAAGCGCATGATGCAGGGTAAAAACATTGCGCGAGTGACGGTAGGTATCGATGAGGGTATTCTGCAATATCAGTTTGACTGAATAGTGTGCAATCATGGCGTGCCCTGTTGTGTGTCAGCGACGATGAAGGAATGACAGAAGATGGCTAATATCACCCAGGAAAATCGAGAAATAAAGCTCAAGACACCGTTGGGTGATGACGTCCTGCTGATAAGCAGTATGAGCGGCCATGAAGGGCTGGGCCAGTTGTT
>VAPF01029312.1_pt1 | contig 13818 bp, 16 predicted proteins | sample 3393931 | NCBI WGS metagenome assembly VAPF01 (sample SAMN08290437, study PRJNA428436) | hydrothermal vent metagenome | isolation source: Deep-sea hydrothermal vent chimney | place: Atlantic Ocean: South-mid Altantic Ridge | depth 2773 m m | reverse complement strand
ATTCGTCAACAAACAAAAGAGATGGCGTTTGCATTAGGTGTTCGTGGTTTGATGAATGTACAGTTTGCTGTGAAAGGTGATGATGTTTATGTGCTGGAGGTGAACCCTCGTGCGTCAAGAACTGTACCGTTTGTCTCCAAAGCAACGGGTGTGCCGTTAGCTAAAGTGGCGGCACGTTGCATGGCAGGCATCAGTTTAGTAGATCAAAATATTCATAACGAAATAATTCCTGACTATTATTGCGTTAAAGAAGCGGTTTTTCCATTTGCCAAATTTCAAAATGTTGACCCCACTTTGGGGCCTGAAATGAAATCTACAGGCGAAGTCATGGGAATCGGCAAGACTTTTGCCGAGGCGTTTGCTAAATCACAGTTGGGCGCGAGTGTTGATCTGCCTCAAGGGGGTTCTGCTTTTATCAGTGTACGTGATGCTGATAAAACTCAAGCTGTTGAAGTGGCTCGTAATCTCGAAAAACTAGGTTTTAAACTTTATGGTACGCGTGGTACAGTTCGTGTCATTAATGCCGAAGGTATTGTTTGTGAACAAGTTCATAAAGTAGGTGAAGGTCGGCCTCATATCGTTGATATGATTAATAATGGAGAAATTTCGCTTGTAATTAACACAACAGAAGGAAAGCAAGCTGCTTCTGACTCTTTTGAAATAAGACGAGCAGCCCTCCAGCATAAGGTTAATTACATGACAACTATTTCATGTGCAGAAGCGACTTGTTTAGCGCTTGAAAGCAGTGACCTTGATGAGGTTAACTGTCTGCAAGATCTGCATGAACAACTTAAATTTAAAGAGGACATGGCATGAATAAAGAGCCAATGACCATTCAGGGCGCAGAAAAATTGCGTGAAGAACTCAATGAGTTAAAACATACTGCGCGCCCTAAAGTAATCAATGCGATCTCTGAAGCACGCGCCCATGGTGACTTGAAAGAAAATGCAGAGTACCACGCTGCAAAAGAACAGCAATCCTTTATTGAAGGGCGTCTTGCCGATATTGAAGGTAAATTATCTAATGCTCAGATTATTGATGTAACGACGCTGAATGCAGCAGGAAAAATTGTGTTTGGCACAACTGTTGAGCTGCTTAATGATGAAACAGAAGAAAAAATTACATACCAGATTGTCGGCGTGGATGAGGCTGATATCAAAGAACATAAGGTTTCTGTAAGCTCGCCGATTGCCCGTGCACTAATTGGCAAAGAAGAGGGCGATGAAGTTGAAGTTAACACGCCTGGTGGTGCCGTTTTTTATGAAATTTTAGTGGTTAAATATGTTTGATAAAAAGCACCGTATGATTTGAAATTCATACGGTGTTTAAATTTTATGGAAAAGTAATACGAGGGTTATCGGGGTTACTTTTATACATCAAAATAACATTGCCGACTGATTGAATGAGTAGTGCTTGTGAACGGTTGATTATTTCACTTGTAATTTTTTTTCGTTCATTACGATCTTCAGCGTTGATTTTAACTTTTATAAGTTCATGATGAGACAAGGAAGACGTGATTTCTTCAAAAACTTGATCATTGAACCCTGATTTTCCAAGCAAAACAACGGGTTTCATTTTATGGCCTAAGCCACGTAAATAGCGCTTTTGCTGTTCTTTAATTTGTTTCATTAATTTAAATTACTTTATGTTGCCTCAAAAAATAAGTTCTGAAAGTATAGCATGCAAAACTAAAGGCTTCAGTGTTGCTGCAAGTCCCTTAAATGCTGTTAAGTTGGAACTTATTGTTATATTTATTATTGCAGGACTGTTTTGGTTATTACTTGATGGCCTGAACCTTGACGGAGTGTTACAGGTTATTTTACTCGGAATTTATAGCATGAGTGCCATGTTATGGGTTATCTTTAGAACAAAAAAAATTCTGAGAAAAATTTCAGAAGTACAAGAGAGTGGGAATAACGATTAGTTATGGCACGTAGTAAAAGTAGTGGGCAATGGCTAAAAGAACACTTTTCTGACACTTATGTGAAGCAAGCGCAAAAAGATGGTTTTCGGTCTCGAGCAGCTTATAAATTGCTGGAAATTAATGAGCGAGACTCTATATTGAAATCGGGTATCACGGTCGTTGATTTAGGTGCGGCACCGGGTGGGTGGACACAAGTTGTCTCTAATGTCTTGAGTGGTCAGGGTCGAATTATAGCGACAGATATATTGCCTATGGATTATTTGCCTGATGTTGATATCGTTCAAGGTGATTTTCGAGAGCAGGAGACGCTGGATCAATTATTAAAATGCGTGAGTGATACGCAAGTTGGGCTTGTTATTTCTGATATGTCCCCCAATATAACTGGGGTTGCTGCGATTGATCAACCGCGTGCGATGCATTTATCAGAGCTGGTGGTCGATTTTTTAAATCATATTCCTTTTAAAAATGGCCATTTACTGATCAAAGTATTTCAAGGGAGCGGTTTTGATGAGTTATTGCAGAATTTAAGAATAAAATTTAAAAAAGTTGTGATTCGAAAGCCAAAATCTTCTAGGCCACGTTCGAGAGAGGTCTATCTTTTGGCAAAGAACTACAAACTGTAATTTTCTGAGTGAATAAGTCGACTAAAACGGGCACAATACTATATTATGTTGTCAAAATATTTAAGTGATGTGGAGCGCGCATTGTGAATGAAATGGTAAAAAATTTAATTTTATGGGTTGTTATTGCTGTTGTTTTGATGGCGGTTTTTAATAGTTTTAGCCCACCTCAGGAAAGTACACAGTCTATGCCTTATTCACAATTCATCCATAGTGTTGAACGTGGGGAAGTGGCTCAGGTTTTGATTGAAGGCCGTAAAATTAGTGGCTTGACTCAAACAGGTGAACGGTTTGTGACGTACAGCCCTGGTGACCCTGGTTTGGTCGGTGATTTGCTTAAAGGTGGGGTTGAGATTAAAGCTCAAGCCGCAGAAAACCAAAGCATGTTGATGCAGATCTTTATCTCATGGTTCCCAATGTTGTTGTTGATCGGTGTATGGATATTTTTCATGCGCCAAATGCAAGGGGGTGGCCGTGGCGGTGCGATGTCTTTTGGTCGCAGTAAAGCACGTATGTTAAGCGAAGATCAGGTCAAAGTAACATTTCAGGATGTTGCCGGCATTGACGAAGCCAAAGATGAGGTGAGTGAGCTTGTTGAATTTTTACGTGACCCTGGAAAGTTTCAAAAGTTAGGGGGGAAAATTCCTCAAGGTGTTTTGATGGTTGGCTCGCCAGGAACAGGTAAAACGTTACTTGCCAGAGCCATTGCTGGTGAAGCAAAAGTTCCTTTCTTTACTATTTCAGGTTCTGACTTTGTTGAGATGTTTGTGGGTGTGGGTGCTGCTCGTGTTCGTGATATGTTTGAACAAGCGAAAAAACATGCTCCATGCATTATTTTTATTGATGAGATTGATGCTGTTGGCCGTCATCGTGGTGCAGGTTTAGGCGGTGGGCATGATGAACGTGAGCAGACACTCAACCAGTTGCTTGTCGAGATGGATGGTTTTGAAGGTAATGAAGGTGTCATTGTCATTGCAGCAACAAACAGACCTGATGTTTTAGATCCTGCATTGTTACGTCCAGGTCGTTTTGACCGTCAAGTTGTTGTGCCGTTGCCTGATGTACGTGGTCGTGAAAAAATCTTGACAGTTCATATGCGAAAAACACCAATTGATGATGATGTAAAACCCAGCATTTTGGCGCGAGGTACTCCTGGATTTTCTGGTGCAGATCTTGCCAACTTAGTTAATGAAGCGGCTCTGTTTGCGGCACGAGAAGGTGAGCGCACAGTGAATATGAATGCGTTTGAGAAAGCAAAAGATAAAATCATGATGGGTGCTGAACGTCGCTCATTGGTGATGAGCGATGAAGAGAAAAAGTTAACCGCTTATCATGAAGCAGGGCATGCTATCGTAGGTCGGTTGGTTCCTTCTCATGATCCAGTTCATAAAGTGACGATTATTCCTCGTGGCCGAGCGCTTGGTGTCACCATGTTTTTGCCGACAGAAGATCGACATAGTATGAGCAAGCAACGTCTGGAAAGCCAAATATCGACTATGTTTGGCGGGCGTATTGCAGAGGAATTAATTTTTGGCGAAGACTTTGTTACAACTGGAGCCAGCAATGATATTCAGCGAGCGACTGATATTGCACGCCGTATGGTGACTCAATGGGGGCTGTCTGATAAATTAGGGCCGTTAACTTATGGCGAAGAGGAAGAGGAGATTTTTCTTGGACGTTCTGTTAGCCAGCATAAAACAGTCTCTGATGAAACAGCGATAATTATTGATCAGGAAGTTCGACGTATTGCTGATGAAAACTATGAACGATCTGAAAAACTCCTGAAAAATAATATTCAAAAGCTTCATTTAATGGCTGAAAGTCTATTAAAATATGAAACAATTGATAGCAGTCAAATTGATGAAATTATGGAAGGAAAAAATCCAACACCTCCTAAGGACTGGGACAGCTCTGACGACTCTTCAAATAATAGTGATAGTGGTGATGGAAAAACGATTAGCGAAGTGAATGATTCAAAGCATAAACCTGCTGATGGAAATATTGGTGGCCCTGCCGAGCAGCATTAATCTTTTTATCAATAATTTAAAGGGCTATTTCAAACAGAAGTAGCCTGAAAAATCAAAAGAAAAAGCAATGTTTAACGCAGGGCATGTATTTAATTTTTCCCGTACAAGCTGTCAGCTTGATCTGAATTTACCCCAAGTTATGGGGGTTCTTAATGTTACCCCCGATTCATTTTCTGACGGTGGTCAGTTTAATTCGCTAGATCAAGAATTGGAGCATGCTTTATCTATGGAGGCCGATGGAGCGGCAATAATTGATGTGGGTGGAGAGTCTACTCGACCTGATGCAAACTCTGTTTCTGTTGACGAAGAGCTTGAGCGGGTCATTCCTGTGATTGAAGCTATCCGTAAAGAATCTCTGGTTCCTGTTTCTATTGATACAAGTAAGCCTGAAGTGATGAAGGCGGCAGTGAGTGCTGGTGCTGATATTATTAATGATGTTCGAGCTCTACAGGCTACCGGGGCTTTAAAGGTCGCAGCACAATTGCAAGTTCCTGTCTGTTTAATGCATATGCAAGGTATGCCTGGTACGATGCAGAAACAGCCAGTATATCATAGTGTTGTCGACGACATTAAAAATTTTTTTCAACAACGTTTAGCGGTTTGTATTAATGCCGGTATTTTACGTGAAAATATAATTATTGACCCAGGTTTTGGTTTTGGAAAAACACTGGAACATAATCTGAAATTACTAAAGAACTTGCCCAGCTTTTCAAATCTTGATGCTCCAATACTTGTCGGTGTGTCTCGTAAATCAATGTTGGGTACGCTGCTTGATGTCCCTGTAGAAAAAAGGCTTCATGGCAGTATTGCGTTAGCTGTGCTTGCTGTCTGGCAAGGTGCGTCAATAATAAGAACTCATGATGTAAAAGAGACTGTTGATGCTGTTCATGTATGCAGTGCTGTTAAAGAGGTTAATTAACAATTTTCGTGCTCGTTTCCAAGCAAAATAATTACAAAAAGTTATTACAATTAATCGTACCGTTTACGCGTAGGGGAAAATAATGAAAAAACGTTACTTTGGAACGGATGGTATCCGTGGGAAAGTAGGGGAAGAGCCCATTACTGCAGAATTTATGCTAAAACTTGGCTGGGCTTTAGGGCGTGTTTTAGCTAAAGGTGAGTCAAGCAAGGTTGTTATTGGAAAAGATACACGCACATCAGGCTACATGTTTGAGTCGGCTCTGGAAGCAGGGTTGTCTGCAGCGGGTGTCGATATCTTGCTTTTAGGGCCAATGCCTACCCCGGCTGTTGCCTATTTAACACGTACTTTCCGTGCACAAGCAGGTATTGTAATCAGTGCTTCTCATAATCCATATTTTGATAATGGTATTAAGTTTTTCTCTGCTGAAGGAAAGAAACTTCCTGATAGCACTGAACTAGAGATTGAAGCTCAATTAGATGAAATCATGAAAACTGTGGATTCAGCACATCTGGGTAAAGCTGAACGTATCGAAGATTCTGCTGGTCGTTATATCGAATTTTGTAAAAGTACCATTCCGGCAAAAATAGGGCTCCATGGTTTAAGAGTTGTTTTGGATTGTGCTAATGGCGCGACTTATCATGTGGCTCCTGCTGTTTTTGAGGAGTTGGGTGCAGAAGTTATTGCAATTGGTGTTGAACCTGATGGTTTGAATATCAATGAAAATTGTGGGTCAACTCAGCCTGATACGTTAAGTAAAGCAGTTTTAACACATCGAGCCGATTTAGGGATTGCTCTGGACGGTGATGGTGATCGTCTGATTATGGTCGATGGCAAAGGTGAAATCATTGATGGCGATGAAATACTTTTTATTATTGCAAACTCTTTTTTGAAGAGTGACTCGCTTGGAAAAAACTCTGTTGTTGTGGGAACCTTAATGAGTAATCTGGGGCTTGAGCATGCACTTGCCAATCTCGGTATAAAATTGGAACGCGCCAATGTAGGTGATCGTTATGTTATGGAGATGCTCAAGAAAAAAGGGGGAGTTTTAGGAGGCGAATCATCAGGTCATATTATTTGTCTGAATCGCTCAACAACTGGAGATGGGCTTATTGCAGCACTGCAGGTTTTGAATGAAGTCAGGCAAACAGGAAAAACACTTCATGAACTCAAGTCGGGTATGAAAAAATACCCACAAAAACTCATTAATGTCAGGGTCAATAAGAAATTTGACTTTCGCCAACACCCATTGGTTTCTGATGCTATAAAAATAGCTGAGGCTGAGCTTGCAGATACTGGGCGTATTTTACTTCGTGAATCAGGTACTGAGCCATTAATTCGAGTGATGGTGGAAGGACGTGATAATGATAAGGTCTGTATACAAGCTGAAAAGTTAGCTCATGCAGTTAAACTCGCGGCTGAAAAAAAGTCCTAATGATGTTTTTTTCCTTTGGTACGGCGTTTATTCCATGCTTGTATCACTTTTATGCGCCATACCAAATGGATCAAAAGATATCCGATTATAGAGCTGACAATGGCTAAAATAATACACCCAACTAACACTGGAAACCAAACGTTACCGAGCCCATTTTGAAAACTTTCAATGGTAAATTCTATCTCTATCGGAGTGATAGATGAGCCTGTGATCAATATGCCTATTTTAAAGGCTAGGAATAGTATAAAAGGTATCGTGACTGGATTAGTAATCCATACCAAACCAACCGCAATCGGTAAATTAACACGGACAACGATAGCAATAGCAGCCGCTAATAACATTTGAACGGGAACGGGAATAAAGGCTGAGAATAAGCCCACGGCAAATGCACCAGAGACTGAGCGACGGTTTAAATGCCAAAGGTTTGCATCATGTAAAAGAGAACCAAACAGCTTTATAAATCTATGCTTTCGAACCTCCTTGGGTTTTGGCATATACTTTTTAATTATTCTCCTTGGCATATTCTCTTTATATCAGAAGCCTGTATAGTATTTATTTCGTTAGAATAACAAAAAATTATAGGTGTTTGTATGCGCTCAGGGACGATCGCATTTTTATCAGGAATTTTACTATTACAGCAGCTTGATCAGTTGCCTGACAGTCTTTGGTGTGGGCTGTTGCTTTTGATCATTCCAGTGATATTCATCATACCACCGATTTTGAGAGTTGTTTCATATTTTTTTTGTGGTTTTTTGTGGGCATTATTGTACTCAACCATGATATTTTCCAGTCACTTGAATGAGTCACTGGAAGGTAAAAATCTTGTTGTTGAGGGATATATTTCATCACTGCCAAAGGTTCATGAACGGAGCACTCAGTTTGAGTTTGATGTGACTGATCTGATGTTTCAAAACCGATCACAATCACTGTCTGGCAAAATTTTGCTCACTTGGTACAACACCGCACCACAGCTTCAACCAGGAGATCAGTGGCGCTTTGTTGTTCGTTTGAAAAGACCGCATGGTTTTATGAATCCGGGAGGCTTTGATTACGAACGCTGGTTATTTCAGAAAGAGATACGAGCCAGGGGCTATATCAGAGAGAGCTCTGTAAACCAGCGAATCACATTCCAGGTAAGTGATTACCCTTTGCAGCGATTTCGCTACTATCTTGCAGACTCTATTTTATCTGTGCTGAGTGATAGCCCGTATAGAGGGATTGTTATGGCGCTTGCTATTGGTGAGCGCCAACATATCTCAGAGGAGCAATGGCAAGTGTTCACAGATACAGGAACAAATCATTTGATGGCGATATCTGGGTTGCATGTAGGAATGGTATCGGCACTCCTGTTTTTTGTTGTCAGGTATTTGTGGGGGAATTTTGGTTATTTGTCTCTGCGCTTTCCTGCTCCCAAAGCTGCGGCCACTGCGGCTATTATTGGAGCCTTTTGTTACGCAGCACTTGCAGGATTTTCTGTGCCTACTCAACGAGCCTTCATTATGCTTCTTGTTGTAATGCTGTGTGTCATCTGGCAGCGCCAACGTGCAGCCAGTGAGGTGTTATCACTATCATTGTTAGCCGTACTATTATTTGATCCAAACTCTGTTTTATCCGCTGGATTTTGGCTCTCTTTTGGAGCCGTCGGCATTATTTTATTTGCTATGAATGGACGTATTGGAAAGCCTGGAGTATGGCAAAAGTGGGGTTACATTCATGTGGTTGTGGGTGTGGGGCTGACTCCAATGCTATTGCTGTTATTCCAGAAGGTGGCACTGCTTTCACCTTTAGCTAATTTTGTAGCCGTACCCTGGGTCAGTGGAATCACGGTTCCATTAACATTGCTAGGAACCATCACAGTAGCTGTGATTCCTTTTGCGGGGGAAGTATTACTTAAATTGGCGGATATTTCCCTCTCTTTGATCTGGCCATTTTTAGCTTATATTGCCTCTATTGATGCAATGCTTTGGAATCAGCATGAACCTCCTTTATGGAGTATTCTTCTTGGGATTGTGGGTATTTTATGGTTACTCATTCCTATGGGATCGCCCGCTCGCTGGTTGGGTCTCATATGGTTAATGCCCATTTTTCTGGTTAAGCCCGCTTCGCCTGAAAATGGTGAAGTATGGTTTACTGTGCTTGATGTAGGGCAGGGGCTTTCTGCGGTTGTGCGCACTAAAAACCATACTCTTGTGTATGATTTTGGCCCTCGATTTAATCAGCGGTTTGATACGGGTAAAGCTGTTGTTGTCCCTTTTATGAAAAATCTGGGCGTTGAGAAAATTGATACCTTGATTGTGAGCCATGGTGATAATGATCATATTGGAGGGTTAAACTCTGTATTAGATCAGTTTCAAGCCCATCGTATTTTAACGAGCACACCAGAAGAGCTCGCATATGATCACACAGAGCATTGTCGAACTGGGCAGCGATGGCAATGGGATGATGTCTCCTTTCAAATAATTCATCCCGATAAAAATTCACTATTTTCAGGCAATAATGGCTCTTGTGTGCTTCGTATTGAAAATAAGTGGGGGTATCGTATTCTGATTACAGGTGATATTGAAAAAAAAGCGGAAGCCTACTTAGTCAAGTATTATGCGGTTGAATTACCCTCACACATATTGGTTGCACCACATCATGGCAGTAAAACTTCATCAACTCAGTCGTTTATTGATGTAATTAATCCTGAATATGTTGTTTTTCCTGTTGGTTATAGAAACCGGTGGGGCTTTCCAAAAGAGTCTGTAGTGGGGCGTTATCAAATATTAGGTGCTCAAATGTTTGATTCTGCCTCACATGGTGCGGTTACCTTCAGGACGGGAAAACTAAAAAATAGCGTGGAAACTTATCGTCAATCAGGACAACGTTACTGGCATGTTAAATAGGGATGTTGTTGCAATAGAAAATCCAGTATTATCTATTCTTTCATGTTATGTAAATAATCTCGAGGCCAAAATAAGATATGTTTGAACTCATCCAGTCCGGCGGTTGGTTAATGGTGCCAATCATACTTTGCTCTGTGATCGCTTTTGCCATCATTTGTGAACGTTTCTGGGCATTACAAAAGAAGCGCATTTGCCCCAAAGAGTTAGTACCTCAAATTCTAAAGCTCGCGAAAGATGATCAGCTTCATGAGCGACGTATCAGTGAAATACGGATACTTTCTCCGCTAGGTCGTGTTTTAGCATCTGGCTTATCCAATCTTAAACATAGCCGTGAGGTTATGAAGGAGAGTATCGAAGATACAGGTCGTCATGTTGTGCTTGAGATGGAGCGCTTTTTGAATACATTGGGTACCATTGCGGCAATTACACCACTGTTAGGGTTGCTTGGCACGGTGATTGGTATGATCAAGGTGTTTACAGCGATTACAGAGCAAGGTACAGGTAATCCAGCCGTACTGGCCGGAGGGATTTCAGAGGCGTTGATTACAACTGCCGCTGGTTTAACTGTAGCGATTCCCACACTGATTTTTCATCGCTATTTTCAAAGGCGTGTTGATGAGTTGGTTTGTACAATGGAGCAAGAGTCGATCAAAATGGTAGAAATTCTCCATGGCGAACGTGATATTGAGGAGAATCAACGGTGAACCTGCGCCAGTTCCGTCGAAAATCACTTGATATTAATTTAACGCCATTGATTGATGTTGTTTTTTTACTGCTAATATTTTTTATGGTATCAACAACGTTTAATCGAGAAACTGAAATTTCTGTTGACCTTCCAGATGCCACTGAGACAACATTGCCCACGGATGAACAATCTATTGAAATAACAATCAGTGAAGATGGTCGATACTATATAAATCAACAACTTGTAATTAATACGCAAGTTAAAACATTAAGGTCAGCTTTAACAAAAGTATTAGGTGATCGAAAAAGCTCACATTTAACAATTATTGCCGATGCTAAAACACCTCATCAATCCGTAGTCACTGCGATGGATGTGGCGCGCCAGTTGGGATTGGTACACATCTCAATTGCAACGCAGCAAACAAAATAATGCGGTGAACCCTCTTTGGTACAGCAAAAGTTGGATTCTCTGGTTATTACTACCCATATCACTGATTTTTTGGGGGGTATCAACGATACGCCGTGCTTTGTATCGCACTGGGATTTTCAAGGTCTCGCACTTTCCTGTTCCAGTGATTATTGTTGGAAATATTACGGTCGGTGGTACAGGTAAAACACCACTGGTTATCTGGCTTGTCCAGTATTTGAAAAAACAAGGGTATTCACCCGGTATTGTCAGTCGGGGTTATGGAGGAACGAAGAGTCACGAATCTCGTGCTGTTACGGTTCACTCGGATCCTGCTGCTGTTGGAGATGAACCATGGTTACTTGCACACCGTTGCCAATGTCCTGTTGTTGTCAATCGAAACCGTCCTTTGGCTGTGGAATATCTTTTAGGCAATTATAAGTGTGATATTGTTATCAGTGATGATGGCTTGCAGCATTACGCATTAGCACGAGATATTGAAATTGTTGTTGTGGATGGGGAACGTCGTTTTGGAAATTCTTTTTGTCTACCGGCGGGGCCACTACGAGAAATTAAGAGTCGCCTGAAACAGTTTGATTTAATTGTAAATAATGGCGGGCCAGTTAGAGGTTGTGAGCATTTAATGCGGCTTGATGGCGTTGAAGTGTGTGCTGTAAAAAATAGTGACCCTATCGTGCGACATCCACTCTCTTTTTTAAAGGGTCAAACAGTACATGCTGTTGCTGGCATTGGTTATCCGTCACGCTTTTTTAAGTATTTAAAAAGCTTTGGGTTGGCTATTGTTGAACATCCATTTCCCGATCATCACAGTTTTATGGAGAGTGACTTTGAATTTGAAAATCACTCTTCACCAATATTGATGACAGAAAAAGATGCAATGAAATGTCAAAAATTTGCAAAGGATAATTATTGGTATTTACCTGTAAATGCTTTTATGAAGCATGAATTTAGTCTACATTTAAATCATTTACTCACAAACGTATTGAAGAATAAGAAAGCTCATGGATAAAAAACTATTAGATATTCTCGTTTGCCCTGTATGTAAAGGGCCAATTTTATATAAAAAAGAGGCGAATGAACTGGTGTGTAAAGCATGCAGACTTGCTTACTCAATTCAGGATGATATTCCAGTTATGCTAGAAACCGAAGCGCGCCAACTTGATGCTGATGAAGAAGTTTAATGAGGTTTCGAGTTGTTATTCCGGCACGTTATGCATCTCAGCGGCTGCCAGGTAAGCCACTACTCGATATTGCAGGGAAAAGCATGATTCAGCATGTTTATGAGCGAGCCATTGCTTCAGGCGCTGATGATGTCATTATCGCTACAGATGATAGGCGAGTTTACCTGGCGGCTCAAAGATTTGATGCCCATGTTGTGATGACTTCTGATCAGCACCACTCTGGTACAGATCGTTTATCAGAAGTGGCTCGAAACCTGAAGTTTTCAAACGATGACATTGTGGTCAATTTGCAAGGGGATGAGCCATTGATGCCTGCAAGTTTGGTGCGCCAGGTCGCGAAAAATCTTGCCACTCATCATCAGGCCAGTATTGCGACCTTATGTGAACGGATCAAATGTGCATCAGAGTTGTTTGATCCACATGTAGTAAAAGTTGTTATGGATCACGATGGCTATGCACTCTATTTTAGTCGTGCGTCCATTCCATGGGATAGAGATGCCTTTTCAATATCAACTGAGGTATTACCTGAGCGCTCTGAGCACTATAGGCATATCGGGCTTTATGCATATCGAGCGGGTTTTTTAGAAAAATTTGTGAGGTGCGCACCCTGTCCTTTAGAAAAAATGGAGTCTTTAGAACAACTTAGGGCGTTATGGTTAGGTGAAAAGATACATGTGGCTGAAGTGCAGGAACATCCCGGCCATGGTGTGGATACTGAAGAAGATCTGGAGCGGTTACGAAAATTATTTCGTAACTGTTCCTAATCAATAATTTAATTTCAGCTCTATAAATTCAGAGCTTAATTCAGTTTTTTCTGCATTGGTGTAAACAGGTAGCGTGATCGTACTTGGAACACGTCGATGTGCCTCTCCATGTTGATCAGGCTGAATAATTCCAGGTTGTTGTGTGGATTTGAGCACTAACGCAGCTTCATCTTCCAGCACTTCAATAATAACATGCTCTTGATCTTGCCAATTGATATGAGTGCCAATCAACGATCGAAGTTGATGTGTCGAAACTGTTTTCATCTGTTTATAATATCATGTGCACGTTCATTAAGTATTAATTATAATCGGCATATAAATCAATCTATATAGTTTTTAAGTGGGGCCTCAGTGGTTAAAGTTCTTTTTGTTTGTATGGGAAATATATGTCGTTCACCAACGGCTGAAGGTATGTTTCAAAAATTGGTTAATCAATATGGGTTGTCGAACTCTCTTGAGATTGATTCAGCAGGCACTCATGCATATCATATTGCAGAGAGTCCTGATCGCAGAGCGCAGGTGGCTTCAGCAAAGCGTGAAGCAGATATCAGTGCTTATCGTGCTAGGCGAGTCGAAGAGAGAGACTTCGAATACTTTGATTATATTCTGGCCATGGATAGAGAAAATCTGGACAATTTAATCGAAGCCGCTCCATCTGAGTATCAAAATAAAATAGAGCTGTTTTTAGACTATGCCCCCGATCTGTCTGAAAAAGAAGTTCCTGACCCTTACTATGGGGGGCAGTCTGGATTCGAGCGGGTTCTCGACCTTGTTGAAGTGGCTTCAGAGGGGTTGTTGAGTAAAATTATACTGAAGGATTTTTAAATTTTTTGAATTCAAGCCATAAGTTGCCACTATTTTATTCATAAAAATTATGAGTATTTTTTGATGAATCTGGTAGCATCAATAACTGAATTTTTCTTTGTCATGTTTGTGGAGACTGAACATGAAT
>VAPF01077174.1_pt1 | contig 13825 bp, 8 predicted proteins | sample 3393931 | NCBI WGS metagenome assembly VAPF01 (sample SAMN08290437, study PRJNA428436) | hydrothermal vent metagenome | isolation source: Deep-sea hydrothermal vent chimney | place: Atlantic Ocean: South-mid Altantic Ridge | depth 2773 m m | reverse complement strand
TGACGGCGGAACGGGCCGAAACCGTGGCCCTCGGCGCCGGACTGACCAAGGAGAGATACATGCAGCTGCGCCGGGACATGGCCCGCCTGGTCAACGACCTCCCCATCGGTCCGTAACCGGGCGAAGCCGGGCCATAAAAGCGCTTGACTAAACGAAAATTTTACAGTGACGGGGGGCTTAAACAATTCAATTTATCAAAGTTTTTTGGTTGACCCCCATTCTACCATTCTACACGTCCCGAGGAGCCAAAATACCATCCGCTAAATTCAGCGGTTCATTTAACACAAGACCCCGTAGGTTGATTCCCTTGGGGTTTTGTCGTTTTTTCCATTTCTCAAGCAGTTACACGCCTCCGCACACTCTTGCCGATTCTCCGTTCCGCGGCAACCCCTTCGGGGCTCTCCCCGAACCCTCCATATTTGCGACCGAAACCCGCGGAGTTTTACTCCGGATTCTCCGATTCTCCGTTTCGTCTACGGAACCCTCAAGCGGGGGTGCTGGAATCACGACCGGTTCTGCCGGGGCCGCCTCTCCGTAGAGGAGGCGGTCGTCCTGGACAGCCTCCACGGTCTCCCTGCCGGTATTCCGGTTCTGGAGGTGCTCGAGGCGGACGTTCAGGCCCACGGCACCACGAGCCCCTCGGGCGACGGTGGCCCCGTGTACAGGGAATTCTCACCTTCGACGACCCAGAGCCCCGCCTTGCAGCCATTGACCGACTGGAGGGCTTCCACCCGGGTGGTCCGAGCCTCTACAGACAAGTTTTCGTGCCGGTATGTATCAAGCAGGATGTCGTTGTGGGAGCATGGGCGTATGCCGGAGAATCTGAGCAACGTTTTCGTCGCCTTCGGCTGGCTGGAAAGTGGCCGTCCAGAAACTCTATCAAGGGTCAATCGCAAAATTTCCTTTGAATTGCCTGTCCCACTTGCTATAATACTCGCTACTATATTTGCAGGAAGGTTCTTGGTCTGCCATCAAGCGGTGAGGTGCGATTGCATGATTTCGCGTGAACGGAATTATCCGGCTTTAGTGAAGGAAGTCCGAAGACAACTTGCCTTGAGCCAGGAAGGCCTGGCTCGGGAACTTGGCGTCAGTTACACCACCATAAACCGATGGGAGAACGGACAATCACAACCTTCAAAAATGGCCAGGGTCCTGTTTGACTCATTCTGCGAAAAGATGACTGAACAAGGAAGCCTAGAATTGCCTGAAAACCTCAGATAACGGGTGACGAATATGGCTCGCAAGGCGAAATCTAATCGAACGCAACAAGGGAATACGGGAGCCAACCTCGGATTCGAGGACAAGCTGTGGGCCGCCGCCGACAAGCTGCGCGGCAATATGGATGCGGCCGAACAAACACGTCGTCCTCGGCTCGCTCTTCAATGAGTCGATGCGCGTAGAGACTGTGCCGGTCGGTGGCGACGGCACTTGGACTGTGGGGTTTGTCGGCACACAGTCGGAGCGGTTTCGTAAGGAGACCCTCACCGACAGCGACATTAATACCCTCACTATCTTGTATTCCGCTTTCAGCTACGACGGGGACGGCCGCCTCGTACGACCGGGTTCGCAGCGGACGTGCGGCGGCAAGGCCGCGACGAAAGACCAAGTCGGGCAGTAGATGAACAAGATGGTGGTGACATGGACTACTTAGCGTGGAATGACGCAATCGGTGCGCGCTTCTTCAATTCCGATAGAAGCGGTGCACGCGTTTTCCTATACGTTACGACGGACGTAGTGACGGAAATCGGCGCTCCGTACGATGCTGATCTCAACGATTTCATTGCTGCAGTGAAGACCGGGGCCCCCTGGAATGCTCGTCACGGCAGGGGCATTTGTCAGCAGGCCCTGCAAGCTCTTGAGGACTGGCGAGCCAGGGATCTGGAGTACCCGCCGTATCTCAGCTACCTGGCCTTGTTTGTGATGGCCGATACGGTAGAGGTCGAGGGGTTTGCCCGGTTCTCATACTACCCAGGACTAAGACAACTCCTCGGCGAAGAGCCAGCTGCAGGCGGCTACCCTTCATTCGACAAAATGTACGCTCTCTGGTTTGACCTCGAGGGATGGTCAAATAGGGACAGGAATGGTGAGTATGGCATATTCAGGGCTGATATTATAGGCAAGAGGGAGTATGTTGGCCTCCCCAAAGCGCAGACGATATTGACCGACGACGAAAGACACAAACTCCCCCTGCTCTTCGCCGATAACGGTTTCGATTCCTTCTCCCCTCCCTCCGACCAAGAACTGTCACATCTGCTTTCGCATGAGACACATCACTATCTATTGCCGCACACAAAGCAACTTCTTGAGAATCGTGGTGATGCGGAATCCGCCGTGCGGGAAGTCCTGCTGGACGCGATTCTGGATGAACTCCACAACTGGGATGGAACAGTACCCCCTCAGCCAGAGATTGGGGCACGGACAAAAAGTTCATTGGGTAACCTTCGGTTAGCGATGGTGCTAGATCGTACGGCACAAACTGCGCGTTTCTTTCTGCGGTGTAGATCAAAGCGTGAGTATCCCGACGAAGGACTCCAGCTTATCGGCGAAGAGATACAGGAACCGTTGTATTGCTATGAGGACTGGCAGGGATGGTCAACGCCCCTGTCCGATTCTGAAACTCAGGCTGGTATTTTCGACTCTTCCCATCTCGATTGGCGGGACGGACTCTCTCTGATTGACCACGAACATACATGGAAAACAACGCTTTCCAAACGTTCCATTAGAGTTATGGTCAATGCAACGCCATTCGGCTTTGACGGATTCGTGGAAGACAGCCAAATACCACAGGGCAAGCCCTTCTATCTGGTTGCCCACAATGACCACGCCGATACGCTCCGAACATGGGGGAACGAGTGCTGTGAGGGCTTCTCAGAGGAGGATTTGATATCAGGCCTGCCTGCCGGATGGCGTCTTTATTCAGTGGGTCGGGCGAATTCCGATGCTCACATTCGCGACGATTTTCCATTCCTTGCTTTTCCTACTGTCATGCGAATTCTGCTTCATGGCGGTCTCAAGGTGAGAGGTAATCAATATTTTACCTTTGCATTACCCGATATTGAGGTCACCGGAACAGTTGAGGCTGTAAATGTGTTCTGCAATGACCACCAGCTGAATATCGACCCTGAGACAGGGATGTATAGCATTCCTGACGACCTGTGTGCTCGCGGACTCATCGTTGAGGTAAGGCGCGACGGAGTGTGCATCCGCAGGAGATCTCTCTACGCCGTAGAGACAGTAGAATGGCGCGACGCAGTGTCGAGAGCGCACCTCGATAAATTTGGTCGGAGCACTGATGGCGGGGACGCAGAGACATGTGTTGGTTCTATTGTCGATGGCGTCACGCCGCCGGAGTTCAACCCTGGCATTTTCCTTCCCCCGAGTGCTGGACATCGTGTTTACTTCGTTGGGAAAAATTCCGGCGAGATAATCGAATGCCCGAATGAGACTATCTCCGGCGATTGGCATCCGGTCTGGGCCGTACTAATGCAAAAGCGCGGTAAGGGGACCGCTATCTACTGTGGAACAGACCCCGCGAACGAAGCACCCGGAACGACAGGCTGCAAAAGCCAGAAACGCCGCAGGCTTTGGAAGGATATCCTGTGGCACAGGAGAAAGCGAATCGCATGCCCATCACATCCGACGCTTCGTTCCTTGTGGCAGCGATACAAGGAGGCGGCGCACTATGTCCGTTGATCCAAACCGCCTGCTGTTTGTCATCTCTGCCTGCGGCAGCATGACGTGGGCCCAGTACTGCGAAGCCGTCGATTTCCTATCAGGCTCCAGTTCTGGAAGAAGCCGGGCAATGGAGGCTACAGCAACTCGGAACGGTCTTCTCCAGTGCTTTCAAGCATTGGGTCATTGCGATGCGCTCTATGAGAACGGAAAGAGCACTATCTTCATCACCCCTCCTGCACTTTGCCGTCTTCCTCGCGCTGGCTTACCTGTTGCAGTCCTCACCGGAACTCGCTGCCCAGAAACGCAAAACCAGATGGCCGAAGAGGTGCAGGCGTGCACGGGGACTATGCAACGCAAGGTTGAGCGCCGCCCAGGGGCGCTCGGCTTGTTGCCGGACACAATTCTGGTCAAAGCGGAGTCGGAAAACGCAATGGTAGCTTTCTGTGCAGACCTTAATCTTCGTTATGCTGCAATCCCTCCCGCATGGACGCTCGTGAACTGGTGTGGGATGTTATCCGAATATGAAGCAACACTGGACTACCGGATTCCCGAAACGCTGAATTGGGCGCGTTATGATTTCAACGTCAACTCTTTTGTCTTCATTCGCACAACCTCTGACTCGCTCCCGCGCTACTCCCGGTACCGCAATCCCACAACCGGCCTTCCCATGCACGTCTTTTTCCGGGATAGACTTGGGGCCGAGGTTGATCTGAACTGGGGGCGGTACCTTCTTCTGAACTCAAAGAGCATCACGGTTACGGCGTATGACGAAAGGCGTTTCCGGCTTTGCGTACCGGTCAAGGTCCCTTTGCCGACTGTTGTCGCGAGAACCCTGTGCTTGTGTTCCGGCAAGTCTCCCGTCCACCGGACTAAGGAGTGTTTGGTGCAGGGCCTTGATTGCCAGGATTGGCTGATGTTTGAAGATGTGCCACCGCAGATTGCGGTGGCTGCCCTTTCGAAAGTGGGACAGTCTCCGGCACGGGTAGAGATACGATGATAACCTGCAATGACAGTTACGTTCTGGTCGAGGAGTGAAACGGCATGCATGAAGCCGGGATGACCGATGGGCGCAGGCTGGCGCTGGTCGCGGCGTTTTACCTCTCCAAGTTCGATGCCGCAGCCCTTGCTCGCCTTGGATACTCTACATTCAAGGAGGCGTTTGCTGACATCGGCCAGCAGCTCGGGGTAAATCCGCGGTCAGTCAAGAACAAGAGAGACGATTTTGATCAGGTTTTCAGCAACGCCCGTGCAGGTTGGCACCAGAGGGAGCTGGGCCCCAGTCGTCGGAAAATCCTGCACCTGTTGAATGATTTGAGCTTCGACGCTCTCACCGGATTCGTGAGAGACCTGATCCGGGACCCCGCGTATAGACAGTCACCGGAAATCATGGATGTCTTGGATGCGTTGAAGAAAGAACATCGCGGGAGTCGACGGTTTATCCCGCGCGGGGCGACGGGGCGGATGGCCGAGGAGCTTTTCATGGAATGGTTCGAGGAAGGAAAGACGCCGTTTCGCGGGATGATCGAAGGCAGAAGAGAAGATGGGTGCGGCTACGACTTCCTCATCAGGGACTGTGATACTGAGAGATTTGTCGAAGTCAAAGGTGTGGCTGACCGGGAGGGAGGCGTGTTGTTCACGGACAAAGAGTGGCACACCGCACACGACAGCGCCGAATACAATCTGGCGCTCTTCGTCAATCTCCGCGAGAGCCCGGAGCTACGTGTTTTCTACAATCCGTCTCTTCTGCTTACCCCTCGCAGAATCGTCAATCTCTCCGTTCGTATAGAAAGGCAGGTGTCAGCCAAACAATTGGTATCTGAGGAACATGCCCATGAATGATCCCATCGGCGCTTTTGAGAAGATCCGAGATAACTTTATCCTGTATCTGAAAACTGCGTTTGGCACGCAGTTCCCAGGACTGGAACGCGAGCGAGAGGCAATGCTCCGGCGGCCGGGGATTCTTAACCAGGAGCCTTGGATTGAGCCTTTGCCCCGTTACCAGACAGACAGGCTGCTTACGGATCTTGGGCCGGAAGATCTCCCGGCGATGGCTCCGGAAGCGTTGGAGCGATTCAAAGATCTGGCTCGTTGTGGCTTGGTGGGAAACTACCAACTGTACACGCACCAGGTATCCATGTTGCAGCGCGTCGTGGCCGGCCGAAATGCTGTCGTGACCGCAGGCACGGGTTCGGGCAAGACTGAAGCCTTTCTGCTTCCTCTCTTCGCATCTCTTGCTTCCGAAAGCCTCAGATGGGAAGCCCCGAACGTACAGTTGCCGCACGTTGACGATTGGTGGTCAAATGAGGACTGGCAAGCGTCATGCAAGAACAACAATCGAATTGTACGATCCTTCCGAGTGCCGCAGAGGGGACATGAGACAAGACCCGCAGCGGTCCGTGCCCTCATCCTGTATCCCATGAACGCTCTTGTTGAAGACCAACTGACGAGGCTTCGCCGTGCTCTTGATTCTTCCCAGACCCGCCAGTGGTGTTCTGAACACACGAACGGAAATAGGATATACTTTGGTCGATACACGGGCAATACACCTGTGCCCGGCCATGAGCAGAACCCACGGGGGAACCCGGACCGTCAACGGATCGAGAGACTGGCGCGAGAGCTTACCAACTTGGACCGTGGCGCTATGGCCGCTGCCGAGTACGCTGCGCAGAAGGAAGCGGAGGCAACAACCGAAAAGGACCGAGAAGCTGCCCGCGATATCGTCTACTTCTTCCCGCGACTTGACGGCGCTGAAATGCGCTCTCGATGGGACATGCAGCAATCCCCACCCGATATACTCATCACGAATTACAGCATGCTCAGCATTATGCTGATGAGGGAAGCCGATTCGCCAATATTTGAGCAGACCCGTCAGTGGCTTGAGCAGCCTGGCAACGTATTTCACCTAATCATTGATGAACTGCACCTGTACCGTGGCACTTCGGGAACTGAAGTGGCGTACCTCTTACGCCTTCTGCTTCGCAGGCTCGGTCTTACTCCTACTGATCCAAGGTTGCGCATCCTTGCCTCCAGCGCCTCCCTCAATCCCGCAAGTGCGGATAGCCTATCTTTTCTATCCGACTTCTTCGGCTGTGAGTGGACGGCTGAGCAAATTCTCGCAGGTTCTGAGCAGCCAATACCAGATGCGGGCGGCCCGCCTCTTGACAGCACTTCTTTTGCAGGGCTGGCACAGAGCTGTCAAAGCGGGAATGCCGAGAGTATCGCTGAATCATGTACGCAGTTGGCCGTGACACTCGATCCACAAGCAGGCGGCGACGACCCTCACGCAAGGCTCTGCGCGGCACTTGAGTCGCAACGGGAGAGGATTGCGGCACTCATGCTGGGCGCGTGCGTCGATGGTGCACGTACGAGAGCTATATCACTTTCCGATTTTGCGACGCGGGTGTTCGTTAATGCAGATGATGAGCAGGTCAAAATGGACGCTGTCAGGGGACTCCTTGTGGCCCGCGGAATGGCTGCCTCGCGGCAAACTGCGACATCACTGCCTTCATTCAGACTGCACTGGTTCTTCAGGAATATAGAAGGCCTGTGGGCATGTGTTCTACCAGGCTGCCAGTGCGAGGCTGACCATTTGGATGACGCACGGCCGACTGGCAGGCTCTTTTCGCAGAATCGAATTCTCTGCGGAAATCCCGGCCGACAGCATCGCGTGCTAGAGCTTTTGTATTGCGAACAGTGCGGCACTGTCTTCTATGGAGGTAGCAAGCTCCGCAACCCTGAAGGCGATGGAATCGAAATGCTTGGTATGGATCCCGACATAGAGGGACTGCCGGACAAACAAAAAGCGCGTTTTTTAGACAGGAGAACCTATGGTGACTTCGCGGTATTCTGGCCACACGGCAGAAGCACGCTGAATGCCGAGTCACAATCGTGGAGTCAGCCACGAGTCGTTGGCGAGGGGTCCGAACGTGGGCGGTGGGCACGGAAGCACCTTGACGCGATCAGCGGGCGCGTCACAGATGCACCGCGACAGGAAGGCTGCCCCATCTCTGGGTATCTATACGTAGTTGCTGGCGTTGATGGTACAGAAGCCGAGCAAGACTTCTCAGCCCTTCCTTCCTGCTGTCCGAACTGCGCCGCCGATTACAGTCGGCGACTATATCGCAAGTCACCCATACGCGGTTTCAGAACTGGTTTTTCGAGGGTTAGTCAGCTTCTCTCAAAGGAACTTTTCTACAGTCTCCCCGAAGGGGAGACGCGGAAACTTGTGGTCTTCTCTGATAGCAGGGAAGGCGCGGCGTCAACCTCCAACGGTATTGAAAGAACGCATTATCGGGATCTTGTGCGGGAAGCCATGTACGACGAGCTTCACCGTGTTGCAGTCGCCGAGGGCATGCTTCTCGCAGATATTGAATCCCACGGCTGCGCCCAGCGGCCAGAATCGATACATCTCGCAGAAGAAGACCCCCGGACAGTGGATTTCCTAAGCTCTGCACTCAGAAATGCCTCGAAAGCTATTCCCGATGGACTGGATGCAGAGGATAGACAACTTTTTGAAACGAGGAAGCAAGAATCCCAAGCGGTTCTAGATGAAGCCAGGCGGAAGTATCTGTCCAGGCAAGTGCACTTAAGTGTTCTTTTTGAGTCCGAAGATGAACGAGGCACCAATACGGGGCCTGGACTATTGATCACGCGTCTTAAGGAATTGGGAATTAACCCCGCAGGCAATGACGTTCTCTATCAGGATTTCCAATTCGATGGCAATTGGCATCACTGGACACGGTTCTTCGACTATGTGAACGACCATGATTGCTGGCAACCTGGGCAGTCGGCTGCGGCTGTTGAAAAGAGAGAGCTCATTCGCTCAAAGGTTACTACGGAAATTATGAACGTGCTGTTCAGCCGTCTGTACTTCGGTTTTGAGTCCGCCGGTCTCGGCTACGCATGTCTCGATCTCCCCGATCAGGATTGGGAGCGTCTCGCAAGCCGAGTGGGCTTGGAAACAAGCATCTTCCGCGACCTCTGTCATGGCTGTGTTCGCATTATGGGTGACCTCTATCGTTATCACCAGGAACGTCAACCAGCGCCGGACCGGCTGTATGATTGGATAGACTGGGTGCGGACACCGGCGCGGGCTCGACTGCGGAACTACGTACGAGCGTGTGTACAACTGCATGGTATTGATGAGTCTACGGCTCTTACAACTACATGGGACGCCATCTGTCAGACAGGAGGGCATGAGAGTGCCAAGCTCCAAGCTCACCGTTTGCTCGTAAGAATTGGCGTCCAAGACGATCCGCTCTGGACATGTCCGTCCTGTCAGCGTGTGCATATGCACCGTGCGGCGGGGATATGCACTGGTTGTCTTGTGGAGTTGGGTGTCATCCCGGATGCCCAGTGCCGGGACCTTTATGGCGGAAACTACTACGCGAGCGAAGCAGTCGAACGCCGCCGCCCCCTTCGACTGCATTGCGAGGAACTAACGGCTCAGACGGATGATCAGGCAGACCGTCAGCGATGCTTCAGAAATGTGGTTGTCCGCGTCGGCGCAGGAGGAATTCGTCCCCCGATTCCCCAGGTTGATTCCATTGATCTGCTCAGTGTGACGACCACGATGGAGGTCGGCGTTGACATCGGCAGCTTACAGGCCGTTGTGTTGGCGAACATGCCGCCTATGCGGTTCAATTACCAGCAACGTGCTGGCCGGGCTGGCAGACGCGGCCAGGCGTTTGCCACAGTGTTAACGCTCTGTAGGGGTCGTAGTCATGACGAGTTCTATTACAGTTGCCCCCGTCGTATCACCGGTGATTTGCCTCCTGTCCCATTTCTGTCCATGACAAGAGTAGAGATCGCAAAACGCCTTGCGGCGAAGGCCTGTCTGTTTGAGGCGTTTCGCGATGCGGACGTTCGTTGGTGGGATAGCCCGACCCCGCCCGACAGCCATGGAGAATTCGGGACGGTTGCCGACTGGCTGAATACGCCAGACCGTCGGCAGGCCATTGAGGAATGGCTTTCTACATCGCCACAGGTTCCACAGATCGTTGATGCCATTCTCGCTGGTACAGAGGGTGTTTCCGCTGATGAGATGGTCACGTACATCCGTGAAGGCCTTTTCGGGGATATCGAGCAATGCGCAAACAGCGTGGAACTCGCTGGCGCTGGCTTAGCTGAGCGACTTGCAGAAGGGGCGAGTCTCCCGATGTATGGTATGCCATCCCGTGTTAGACTTCTGTATCATGGCTTTCGGGGCCGCGATGCCTTGTCGATTGACCGTGATCTTGATCTTGCGATCACGGAGTTTGCTCCAGGTTCGCAGAAGACGAAGGACAAACGAGTGTATACGGCGATTGGCTTCACTTGTCCGCTTCTTTCTGATCCATCATGGCATCCCGCATCGGCCAACCCGTTTCCCCGGAGAATGTGGATGGCGCGGTGCGATCTCTGCCACTTTGCCGACACCAGCGACCAGGATACATGGTCCGATGGCTGCCCGGACTGCGGGAACAGCCGTGAAGGAGAGAACGCGTTTCGCGTGTTTGAAATCGTCGTTCCGGCCGCCTTCAGGACATCCTTTAGCCATGGCGTCGATGCGAAGGCAGATGACGAGTTTCTTCCGCACGGCACGAGTTCCGTAGCAGAAAAAACTAATGCGTCTCCGACAGTCGTTCTGGGTACAAACACCGGCCTCATTCCAACCTTTGGTGGTCATGTCTACCGAATCAACGATCGTGCCGGCCGCCTATTTACTGGAGCATTTGGGACGGCCCGATGGAGTCGGGGGGGCGTGACGCTGGAACATCAGTGGATTGATGAAAGATACCAGAACGGTGGAGATGACAACAGTGTGCGTTTCAATGCTGAAAACCAGAATGTTGACACAGTTGCCTTGGCGGCTCCGAAAGTCACGGACGTGCTGCGAATTCGACCCCAATCGATGCAACAGACCCTGTGTCTTGATCTGCTCGCCCGTAACAGTCTTGGAAGGTTGTCACAGCTCGGCCAAGGGGCCGCAGTGAAAGCCGCCTATTACTCGGCAGCATTTATACTACGTTCAGTTGTCGCTGAGGAGCTTGATATTGACCCAGAGGAGATTGACATCAGCAACGTGCGGGTCGTCGAGTTGGGTGATGGAACCTACGCGGGTGAAATTATTCTGAACGACCACCTGGAGAATGGGGCCGGCTTCACGGCTTGGCTGTCGCAGGATAGCAACTGGCGCAGGATACTCGATATAATCACCGGGCCGGAGCACGATGATGACACCTTCATTGGCAAGCTTCTCTCCGCTGAACATGCGCAGGGCTGCCAGTCAGCGTGTTATGACTGCCTTTGCCAGTATCGAAACATGAGTTACCACAGCTTGTTGGACTGGAGACTAGGCATGTCAGTGCTTCAGATTCTTTCCGACGCGACATACCCCTGCGGTGTCGATGGCGATTGTGATCCCCCGGAGCTCTCCGGCTGGTTGGAATTCTCAGATGTGCTTCGCACCACGTTCTGTCAATCGTTTCAATCCTGTGAACCTGCGGAATTCGGACCTCTCCACGGTTGGACAGTTGCGGGGAGGAACGTCATCCTTATCCATCCCCTTTGGAGCACGGTTCATCCAGGCGGAATCGTTGCGGAGGCGCTCGCCACACTCAGTCAAGACGATGCCGTTCGTCTTGTGGATACATTTAATCTGCATCGCCGTATGAGTTGGGTGTATCAGCGTCTGGGAACATGATGATAGGGGAAGTGCAACAAATGGACCTGGAACGCCTGGTTGTGAAGCAGTTTCGCCGCGTGTCGCCAGCGCGATACACGGCGATGCAGGCCTGCCTGCTGCGGGAGGTGTGTAGTGCATCCGGCAACGAGCCCCTTCTTCCGTTATCGCCGTTGGCGGAACTGGGGTCCGTGATTCATCGCCTTCTTGAGGCCGCCGGTCGCGGTCAACTGGATGGCGGACAGAACGGGAGCGTTGACGCCACTTGGGAAGAGCTGATTTCGCAGGCCGAAAAGAAAATGGCACTATCGGCTCTAAGACAGCATCAAGTGCCTCTGCGTAGAAATATCCCGGATTTCGAGGTCCGGAAGCTGCGGGCATGTCATAGAGCTGCCGAGATCGCGCAGGATGCATTTCGAGCCTACGACGGTCGCCCTAGGCAATCTCCTCAGCCTACAGGCTTCGAACTCTGGGTCGAGTCTGAAGACGGGCAGGTCGGGGGATACATTGACCGCGTGACGATGACGAAAGAGGGTGTCGTCTTGAGTGATTACAAGAGCGGAGCTATCTTGGACTCTGGAACCGGGAGAGGTCCCGGCGAACTCAAGCGGGCATACAAGGAGCAGATGGAACTCTACGCTGGTCTCTATCGGCTGAAGTTCGGAGCTTGGCCTATCGGGTTGCGGATAGTGCCTCTTCAAGGCACGCCGGTAGAGGTAGCTCTCGACCCAGAAGACGCGGAGCGGCTGCTTGCAGAAGCAAGCACGTTCTTGTACACAGCCAATGAACGGATTGCTAAAGTGATGAAGGGGAGCGTGGAAATCACCGCCCTTGCGGTGCCGCAGGCCGTGCATTGCAGACTTTGCTTGTTCAGGCCCGCATGCCGGGCCTATTGGATTGCAAGGCGACAGGAGTCACAGGAGAAATGGCCCGCCGACGTAAAAGGAGTTCTCCGAGAGACAACACGCCTGCGCAATGGGAAAGTGTGTATGAAAATCGCAGAAGATGATTCTCACACGTCATCCTGTATCACTGTTCGCAACTTGGCAGACTCCACGGATCGGCATCCGTTCCTGCATCGCACAACGATAGGGAAGTGGGTGGCAGTCTATGGTCTCAATCGTGACTATCGCACCGGTGACTATACCGAGACACAGAGCACTGTCATTTATGGGATAGATTGAGGGCCATGCAACACAAGACACACAAGACCAGCCAAAACTGGCCAGCTGAGACAAAATCCGTTATCAGCTTCTTCTCTGGATGCGGCGGTTTCGACCTTGGATTCTCGTCAGCGGGATTCCCGATTGGACTGGCTCTTGATGTGGATGCGATAGCTGTGGAGAGTTATAACCATAATCGTGACAAGAATGTCTGTCACGTCGCAGACCTAGCAGCAATAGACACTGAGACCATCGTCGAACTGTACAGTAGGAACTGCAGCTCGGTACCGCCACGAGGAGTGATTGGCGGTGCACCATGCCAGACATTCTCAAACGGGAATGTGCATTTCAATGGCAACGATGCAAGGCATCTGTTACCGCGTCGCTACGCATGCATGCTGCGTGTCCTCAACGAGGAATACGACCTTGATTTCTTCGTATTCGAGAACGTCAAGGGCATCACATCGCCGAAGCACCGGAAGGAATACACGACCATCAAGAGGCTATTCTCTCGCGCTGGCTTCAAGCTCTTCGAGGGAGAACTCGACGCAGTCGATTTCGGTGTGGCACAGCATCGCTGCCGTGTGTTCATCGTGGGTTTCAACAAGCTCAGGCACCTGGACATTGAGTTCAAGTTTCCGACAGCAGAAACAAGTGTTCCGCTGACCGTTGCGAGCAAATTGAAGGGACTCCCAGCGCCATTGCTCTTCAAACGTGGAATACGAAAGGACGATATCGCATTTCACCCAAATCACTGGACCATGTATCCACGGTCGAGGAAGTTCACCGATGGTTCCCTCACCAAGGGCCATAAGCAGGGACGATCATTTCGTGTTCTGCAATGGGAAAAGCCGAGCCTGACAGTCGCATACGGGAACCGTGAGATTCACATTCACCCCGACGCCCAGAGACGACTCAGTGTCTATGAGGCTATGCTTCTCCAGGGTTTCCCCGATGACTATGAGTTGCTGGGCACGCTCAGTGACCAGATCCGGCAGGTCTCCGATGCCATACCACCCCAACTTGGCGCAGCCCTGGGCAAGGCGATACATGATGCTCTGTACTGCGGACAGCCGGTTGGCGGACGTTCATCTACCGCTTTTTGTTGTAGCCCGCACGGGACTCGGCAGCCCTAATCAACTCAGTCCGTTGCGGGAGAGCATATTCCGTTGACTCTTGTGTAATCCCCCGGAGTTCTTTCGCTATCCGGGAAAGAGGGGGACGGAAAGAGGGGGACGTTGTGTCCTAAGTTGAAAAACAATTGGCAGCCGTTAAAGATTTCGATCGGATCACCTCATGCCACGCCAAGCACGATTAGATGCCC
>VAPF01020682.1_pt1 | contig 13887 bp, 11 predicted proteins | sample 3393931 | NCBI WGS metagenome assembly VAPF01 (sample SAMN08290437, study PRJNA428436) | hydrothermal vent metagenome | isolation source: Deep-sea hydrothermal vent chimney | place: Atlantic Ocean: South-mid Altantic Ridge | depth 2773 m m | reverse complement strand
CCAGGCTGCCATCAGGACGCCGCTGGAGGCCAGCGCCCATATTATGGCAGGATAAATGAGTAAAACATTAAATATTGATAAATAGGCAATTATTTTGGGAATTCCCAATGCTAAGTATATTGCACCAGTATTCGCTTGCAGTGCACGGAATATTCCCGCTATGGCAAGCGCCTGGATAAGGGGAATGCTATCTAACCACTTTTGCCCCAGAAAAACCTGAACCAGAGGGTCGGCCAAAATAGCGATACCTGTGCCAATCGGTATTGTAAAAAGTGCGACTAGAGAGAAAACATCAAGAAAGCCTTTTCTTAATTTCACGAGATTATTAGACATCTTGGCATATCCGGGAAATACAGCCCGGGTAATAGGGAATACCAATTCAGATGTGGGAAGATTGGATATCTCATAGGATACGCTGTATATCCCAAGCGCTTGTGTTCCAGCCATTTTTCCGACAACAAAGTCAATGCCGCGAATGTTGATGAAAATCAGAATATTGTTGATCAGCATCCACTTTGAAAAATGAAAAAGCTCCGAGGCCTTGGCAAGAGAAAAACGAGGTCGATATGGGTGCATCATGTAGCTTATTACCAGACCAACAAGCTTTGAGGTAATGATTCCGGCAACAAGTGCCCAATAGTTTTTGAAGATAAAAGCAAGCGATATGGTGACGAGGAAAGATACAATTTTTTGTATGAGCAGAAAATTAAACTCTTTCCTGAAGTTTAACTCCTTGCGAAATGCAACGATACCGATATTTTCAAAGCCCTGAATCAGTGTTGCTAAGGCAAGAAAATGCATTATCCCTGCGAGGTTCGGCTCCTCAAAAAAAGCTGCCGCCGGAATCGCCAGCAGGAAAAGGGCAATAGAGGCAAAAATGGCGTAAAACACGTTGAATGTCCATGCTGTATCGTAGTGCTGTCGGGACGCCTTCTGGTTCTGAATCAGCGCAAGGTCAAAACTGAACGCGCCCATAATTTCCAGTGCGGCAAAAATAGCCATTGCGATGGCCACAAGTCCAAAATCCTCAGGTACAAGCAAACGAGCCAGTATTACCGTACTAATCAGGCCAAGGCTACGCTGGGAAAATTTAAAAAGCACCATCCAACCGGCACCCTTGGCCATTTTTTTGTTTAATTCCTCCATTGATATTCCACCATAAGATTTAAACCACCCGCGTTAGATTAGTACAGCTCTGCACCAGAGAAGTCTGGAGAACGGCATGGGTTGCAAGCGCAAAAAACCGCACAGCATACCAAATAGATCACTACTTTACTTTGTTTATATGAGGTGCAAAGTACCACTAACAAATTGACACGTACTTGGATTATCGTTTGAATCGGGCCTGAGTTTAGGCTGGCCTTGGGTGACAATTTAAAAATGAGGTCTACACAGGAAAATCACAGGTTTTTGGTCGGCGATTGTTAAATGACTGTCATGAATTACTGAATTGTGGTCATGAGTTACACAAGCGGTTGGAAAGCAGATGAGGGAAGGCCGACAAAAGAAGAAAGTCGGGCTGGCTATGCTATCATCATTTTCGAAATCGGAGGTTTCACCCTGTGAGAGGTGGAATCGATTTTAAAACTCCCGGCATATTAAAGTTGCCGAGTATTTCTGCCGTTGGTGTAAGCCAAGGCAAAGTGGCGACTTCCGGCTGTTGCTGTGTGATGGAACAGGGCATAAAAGCCGTGTCGGAGTTGTGGATGCATTGGGCGACAGAAAACAAGATAATTTGGAGAACTGTATGAAAGTAGCATTTCTGGCAGGAGGATACGGTACTCGCTTGGCGGAGGAAACCGAAGTACGTCCGAAGCCGATGGTTGAGATAGGCGGGCATCCCATTCTTTGGCACATCATGATGCATTACCATTGCTATGGGTATAATGAATTTGTTGTTGCACTGGGTTACAAGGGCGATTACATCAAACGCTGGATGAAAGATTTTGCTTCGTTAAATGGTCATTTAACAGTGAAAACAGCCACCGGCAAGGTGACTTCTCACGGTGCAAGCAACCCGGACTGGAGCGTGCATCTAGCGGATACCGGTTTGACCACACTCACTGGCGGACGTATCAAGCGCCTGCAACCTTGGCTGGGTGAAGAAACGTTCATGCTGACCTGGGGAGATGGTGTTTCTGACGTGGATCTCGACAAACTGCTTGCATTCCACAAATCGCATGGCAAATTGGCGACAATGACAGCGGTGCGTCCGCCCGCACGTTACGGCCATCTGGAATTTGACGGCGACAAAATCATGAGTTTTACGGAAAAACCGCAAACCAGTGAAGGCTGGATCAATGGTGCTTTTTTCGTATTGGAGCCGGGTATTTTCGATTATATCGCGGGTGACCAGATCATGTGGGAAGAAGCACCGCTCGAAAAGCTTGCTGCGGACGGCCAGTTGATGGCCTATCGTCATGATTCTTTTTGGCAATGCATGGATACATTGCGCGAAAAACATCTTTTGGAACGTTTGTGGCAGGAAGGTTCTCCGCCATGGAAAACATGGGGATAATATAAAATGAAAGTATTAGTGACAGGGCATTCGGGTTATATCGGTACCGTGTTAGTCCCCATGCTGCTGGAGCACGGGCACGATGTCTCCGGGCTGGACAATGGCTGGTTTGAACACTGTGTGTTCACTGGCGAAGTGATTCAGATCCCCGGCATCAAAAAAGATGTGCGCGACGTGGAAAGAACTGACCTGGAAGGTTTCGATGCGATTATTCATCTGGCAGGTCTGTCCAATGACCCTCTGGGCGATTATCGGCCTGGCCTGACCGAAGAGATCAACGACAAAGCCTCCGTCAGGATCGCCACCCTTGCGAAAGAAGTGGGTGTTGAGCGATTTATATTTGCTTCGTCATGCAGTAATTATGGCGCTTCGGGTGATCAGTTTTTAACCGAAGACGCCGCGTTTAATCCGGTGACCCCTTACGGTGTCTCCAAAGTCAAAGTGGAAGAGGGATTAGACAAACTGGCCGACGACAGCTTTTGCCCGGTTTATTTGCGTGCATCCACTGCCTACGGTATGTCACCGATTATTCGTTTCGATCTCGTGCTCAACAACCTGACTGCATGGGCTTTCACAACGGGTCAGGTGTATTTGAAGAGCGACGGTACACCGTGGCGTCCCATTGTGCATGTGGAAGATATCTGTCGTGCCTATGTGGCCGCCCTGCACGCACCGCGGGATGTGGTGTTCAATCGTGGCTTCAACGTAGGTACTACTACGGAAAATTATCAAATCCGTGAGCTTGCGGAAATCGTGCAGGATGTCGTGCCCAATTGCCGTGTCGAGTTTGCCGATGATGCTGGACCGGACAAACGCTGTTATCGGGTTGACTGCAATCGCATCGCCACCGAACTTCACGAATTCAAGCCGCAATGGACGGCACATCAGGGGGTTGTGGAGCTTTATGAAACTTACAAAAAAGTCGGCCTGACGCTCGATGAATTTGAAGGAGAGAAATTCAAACGTATTGCGCATCTTCAGAAGTTGGTGAAAGACAAAAAACTGGATGAAACGCTGCGCTGGGCTTAATTCCTTAGCTAAGGAATGAAACGTTCAAGTCAGGCGTAAAATTCACATCAAATAAAATGAACGGTAGAGGCATAATTGCCCGGCAATGCCGTCGCGAATATATTAACAGGTGAAATTAAGGATATGAGCACTGAAATAACTGTTTGCAGGTCATGTAACAAACCCGGTCTTGAAAATTTTTTGGACCTGGGACGAACACCGCTGGCCGATCGTATACTGACTCCGGCTCAACTGAAAGAACATGAACCGGTATATCCGTTGAAAGTGGCTTTTTGTCCCACGTGCGGACTGATGCAAATTACGGAAACGGTAGAGCCTGACGAATTATTCTGTGATGACTACCCTTATTTTTCGTCTTTTTCAGACTACCTGCTTGTACACTCAAAAGAAAACGTCCTGGATATCATTGAACGGCGGAAACTGGGAGCCGACAGCTTTGTGGTTGAGCTTGCCAGTAATGATGGCTATTTGCTAAAAAATTATGTTGAACACGGCATCTCTGTTCTGGGCATCGACCCGGCAGACGGACCTGCTGCGGCAGCGGAAAAAGTGGGTGTGCCGACCCGAAACACTTTTTTCACCAAAGAACTTGCACAGGAACTGGTGCAGCAAGGATCGCAGGCTGACGTGATTCATGGTAATAACGTACTGGCACATGTCGCAGACACCAATGGTTTTGTCTCCGGTATGGCAGACCTGCTCAAAGAAGATGGCGTCATTGTTATTGAAGCGCCTTATGCCAAAGACCTGATCGACCATTGTGAATTTGACACCATCTATCATGAACACCTGTGCTATTTTTCCGTAACAGCATTAAACAATCTTTTCCGCCAACACGGGCTGTACCTGAATGAAATCAAACAGCTGCCCATCCACGGTGGATCGCTGCGACTTTATGTGGAAAAACAGGAAAATGTGGGTCAATCAGTAAAAGACCTGCTGGCGCTCGAACAGGCAGAAAAAGTTGATAAAATTGATTTTTACCGGGATTTTTCCACCCGGGTGGAGAAAGTAAAAACCGCACTGCTGGAATTACTGACGGAGCTGAAATCCCAGGGTAAAAGTATCGCTGCCTACGGTGCAGCGGCGAAGGGCAGCACACTGATCAACTACATGGGGATTGGCACAGACCTGATCGATTTTGTCGTGGACAAAAACATACATAAACAGGGTCGTTTCATGCCAGGGCAACACATCCCTATTTTTGCCCCTGAAAAAATAATGGAAGAGAGACCGGACTACGTGCTTATTTTACCCTGGAACGTTACCGACGAGATTCTCAAACAACAGCAGGAATATCGTGATCAGGGCGGCAAATTTATTGTGCCCATTCCTAAGCCAAAAATTATCTAGGCGAATATCATCTGCGCTGCACTACATTGGCTGCACTCAAACCAGTGTAGTGCAGCAAAACAGATAAAACACTAATGCCATTAAGTTAACAAATAACGATATAGCGTAGGTTGGTGGTGAGCTTGCGAACCCCAACGTTGCCAATGCTGTTGGGGTTCGCAAGCTCACCACCAACCTACGACAAACAGAAAGTTTGGCTTAACTTAATGACATTGGATAAAACACCCTTTTAGAGATTGCAAGACAATGAATACAGAACACACATGCCCCAGTTGTAGCGCAGATAACATGCAGGTTTTTTACGAGCAAAAATCAGTGCCCTCAAACAGCTGCATATTGTTAGACAGTGCAAAAGCAGCCGTTGAGTATCCGCGTGGCGACATAGAGCTTTGTTTTTGCCCCGAGTGTGGGTTTATCTCCAATATGGCATTTGACGCAAAGCTGACCGAATACTCCGGGCGTTACGAAGAGACCCAGGGTTTTTCAGGCACCTTTAATAAATTTCATCACGCACTGGCAGAACGGTTAATTGAGCGTTACGACCTGCATGACAAGGATGTTCTGGAAATTGGTTGTGGTAAAGGCGAATTCATTACGATGCTGAGTGAACTGGGAAACAACCGGGGTGTTGGTTTTGACCCCGGTTATCGTGCTGATCGTAACGCCAGTGAAAGCGCACAAAAAAATGTCACATTCATCACTGATTTTTATTCAGAAAAATACAGCGATTATCAGGCCGACTTTTTGTGCTGCAAAATGACCCTGGAGCATATTCACCCGACCTCTGATTTTATCAACACCGTACGCCGCTCAATCGGTGACCGGGAAGACACCATTGTGTTTTTCCAGATACCGGAATCAACACGCATCCTGCGCGATTGTGCGTTTGAAGATATCTACTACGAGCATTGCTCCTATTTCTCTCCGGGGTCATTGGCCAGACTGTTTCGATCAAAAGGGTTTGATGTGATCAGCATCGAAACAGAATACGATGATCAGTACCTGACCATTGAAGCCAAACCAAACAACGGTAGTTCACAAAGCGCTGTGCTTGAACAGGAAAACGACCTTGAGTCATTGAAGGAACTGGTGGCGACCTTCCCCAAACGACTTGAGGAGAAACTGTCCGGATGGCAGAAACAGCTAGATGACATGCAGGCAAGCGGCAACAAAGTGGTGCTGTGGGGCTCAGGATCAAAAGGCGTTTCGTTTTTGGCAACACTGGATGCAGGCGACAAGATTGAATACGTGGTGGACATCAATCCACACCGGCAGGGGTATTACATGTCCGGCACCGGACAGGAAATTGTCTCCCCGGATTTTTTGAAAGAGTACCAGCCGGATGTGGTTATCGTTATGAATGCTATCTATTGTGATGAAATCGGACAGGATCTGAAAAAGTTGGGACTTTCTCCGAAAATCATTGCCGTCTGATGACGGTATCAGCAAGAGATCAATAATCATGGCCGATTCACACGAAGAAAAATGTCCCGTTTGTGACTCATCAGATATCGATGCCTCCATCGATATTTCTGACGTTCCCATTTATTGCAATGTGCTCTGGCCCTCCCGCGAAGTGGCTCTGGACGCAGCAAAAGGGGATATCTCGGTGGGTTACTGCCGTGATTGCGGGCATGTATTCAACACATCTTTCGATCCCTCACTGATGTCCTATACAGAGGAATATGAGAACTCACTCCATTATTCCCCCACCTTTAACGAATATGCAGAATCCCTGGCATCGCGGCTGCTTGAAAAATACCAGCTCACCAATAAAAGCATCATTGAAATTGGTTGCGGGAAAGGCGACTTCCTTTCCATGTTGTGCTCGCGAGGAGAGAATCGCGGTTATGGTTTTGACAAAAGCTTTGAAGCCGACCGGGTGGCATCCGATACACACAAACACGTCACGTTTATCCAGGATTTCTACGGCGAAAAATATGCCGACTATGATGCCGACCTGATTGTTTGCCGACACGTACTTGAGCATATCCAGTACCCGCAACGTTTCCTTCAGGATATCCGGCAGGTGATTGGCGACCGTACGGACACAGTGGTTTATTTTGAAGTGCCCAATGCGTTATACACACTGAAAGACATGGGTATCTGGGATCTCATTTATGAGCACTGCGGATATTTTAACGTTAACTCGTTATCCCGGGCATTTGAGCTTGCCGGGTTTGATGTTTGTGAAGTGGGCGAATCTTTCGGCGGGCAATTTATCTACCTGGAAGCAAAGCCGTGCACCAGTGAGAGCACTGTTAACGCATCAGAAATCCCCCCGCGCTTGGTACTGGAAGACCTGGCCACCTGCGTGACGGCATTTGAAGGTAACTACAACGCCAAGGTGGATCACTGGCGCAAGACGCTGGACGCGCTGCAAAAAAATAATAAAAATGCGGTGATCTGGGGGGGAGGGTCAAAAGGCATTACGTTCTTGAATGTTCTGAAAACGGAGCAGATTATTAGCCATGTTGTGGATCTGAACCCTCATAAACATGGATTGTTCGCGCCGGGAACCGGGCAGGAAGTGATCGGTCCTGACGCATTGAAAGCATTGCGCCCTGAGCATGTCATTATCATGAATGCCATTTATAAAGATGAAATTACGGGCATGCTTGAAGAGCTTGGGATTGCCGCAGAAATCAGTTGCGTTTGATCCATTGTTTTTGTTTGACGAACCTGTTGTGTTTTATTCGGGTGTTCAGTGTGCATCATAGAATGTGGCAGCAAGAAATATTAAGCAGGTAACGCAGAGATCGCAAAGACGCAGAGAACGCAAAGAAAAACACTAAAAACTTTGCGTCCTCTGCGTTTACAGCACATTGCTTTAACAGAGCGATAGACTTCCCAGCAAACTCTCGCTTTCTCGGTACAAGGCGTGTAATAAATGCCTAAATCTCAAACGCTACGGGTATATATGAAAAAAACAGACCTGCTTGTTATTGGTGGAGGTGTCATCGGCCTTAATATCGCGTTGGCCTTTCAACGTCGTTATCCCCAACAAAAAGTGGTTTTGCTGGAAAAAGAAGCACAGTTCGGTGCGCATGCCAGCGGAAGAAACAGTGGTGTATTACATGCAGGGTTTTATTACACAGCAGACAGTCTGAAGGCCCGTTTTACCCGCGAGGGAAACCGGCTGCTGACCGAGTATTGTACAGAGCGAGGCCTGCGCATAAATCGTTGTGGCAAACTGGTCGTCACACAAAACGAAGCTGAATTGGAAACGCTGGACGTATTATTGCAACGCGGGAAAGCCGGTGGTGTCACCATGCATGAACTTACAGAACGTGAGGCCCATGACATTGAACCCCGGGCAAAAACATTCCAGCGAGCCCTTTTTTCACCCACCACCTCATCCGTTGATCCACAGGAAGTCGTGGAATCCATGGCCAATGACGCCAAAGATATTGGCATTGAAATCCTCACCGGAACGGCTTATCTGGGGCGGAAAGGGCAGGAAATCCGTACCACCCAGGGGAAAATCCTGGCAGGTTATGTCATCAATGCCGCTGGTTTGTACGCCGACAAAGTCGCGCAGGACTTTGGGTTTTCAGAACACTACCGCATTATTCCTTTTAAGGGGCTTTATCTTTACAGCGACGAACCCGTCGGTGCATTACGCACACACATCTATCCAGTGCCGGATCTTCGCAATCCTTTTCTCGGTGTGCATTTCACCCTGACGGCAGACGGCCACATTAAAGTCGGGCCGACCGCCATCCCGGCTTTTTGGCGGGAGCATTACAAAGGCTTTGAAAATTTTAATGCGCCAGAGCTTTTTGAAATCACAATGCGTGAACTGGGCCTGATGCTGAATAACGATTTTGGTTTTCGCAAGCTCGCCGTTACCGAACTTTCAAAATATTACCGGCCCCGTATGGTGAAGCTGGCATCCAGTCTTTTATCCGGAGTGGACAACAAAACCTATCGCCGATGGGGACGCCCCGGCATTCGTGCCCAGTTGTTTGATTTGCGCAACAGACGCCTGGAACAGGATTTTTGCTTTGAAGGTGATCAGAATTCCTTTCATGTCCTCAATGCCGTATCGCCAGCATTCACCTGTTCCATTCCTTTTTGTGAATATTTGATTGATCAGGTTGAAATATGTCGTTCGCGCTAACAGTCCGGTAAGTTGGGGTGAGGCACGAACCCCAACATGTTTATAACCCGGAGTAAGATACTTTTTTTGGCATTGATCATCGAAGTCAATCGTTTTTTAGGAGGACACTTTTTTTTCAAGAATATGGAATGTTGTTTTAACTTCATTCTCAATCGCTACGGGTATATGTCTATTTATATAGCTGCCAGAGATTCGGGGGGGCATGGTGCCAATAGGAACGCATCAGTTTATCATTATAGATAATTTATCCATACCTTATTAAAATGGAATGCTAGCAGGAAAAGTTATAGGCCCGAAAAATTTTGGCAATGGGAAGTTAGGTTATGTTGTTGGGGCACATAACGGAGGAAATTTAGAAGCTATTTACTTCGAAAAAAGTGATCTTGAAGCAAGACAGGTGACAGGCCTTTCTGTGACCACCGCCTGCATTATTGATGTCACCGTCCTAGTCATGATTTTCACCATGATCTACATCACGCCGTCACTTCTCCGCTGTCCAGGATGTCAGCCTTGCCTCAGGTTGTTCAGCTAAAGGGAACCACTTCAAACCGTCTAAATAGGCAAGAATGAATTTTTCATTGTGCATATAACGCAATATTTGTATGAAGGTTGATCAGCGCGCTCATTGTGTCGGGTGGTGTTTGTTTGCGGTTGAAAAATTTGACCATGAAATAATAGTTTTGATCACTGGCGGATGTTTTGGGTATTGGTTTGTCGTTGTACATGCAGCCTGAGTGGAGTACATTCGTTGCGCCTAGCGTGGATATTTTATGCATGATCGCGCAGGATATTCCAAAGGCCTCACGTCCAGTTGTGAGGCGCAACTGAGGAACGTTCTTTAAGTGGGGAGAACAGATTCACGAGGCACGTACAATGATGAAATATTCAGCTCAATGAGGTTGCAAAGGATAAGCGCTGAAATACCCGGACGCTTGCGAACAATACCTCATCACAAGGAGGAAACATGACCAACCAAGCCACTATCTACACGAATACCGATACCAACCCGACAATCGAAAACGCCGACAATTCCCGTCCCAATATCGCTGTTTGTTTTTCCGGAGGTGGTTCACGGGCACTGACCTGTGCCTGGGGACAGTTAATCGGCCTTACCGGTACTCAATTGATCAATAAAGTGCGTTATATCTCGTCCGTGTCCGGCGGTACCTGGGCGTCATCCATATATACCTTTTTACCAGAGAACATCAGTGACGATGATTTGTTGGGGAAATACGTTTCACCGCAAAACCTTTCTCTTGATGACGGCACAAACAAACTTAACGTCAACACTCTCAATCCGCACAGTCTTGGCCGAGCCCCGGCGGGTATGTCGCTCATCGACTTGGCGGCATCGGTACTGGTATTTCTTTGGTTCAATAAAAAGTCAGATCATAAATGGCTGTGGGCTGATATCGTGGCCAACTATGTCCTTAAACCGTTTGATTTGCAGGATGAAGGGGAACACTCATGGTCTTCATCGAAATTTTTTACCTTGTCCGCGAAATATGCCGACAATAACTTTCCCTTGAACGCGCCGTCGTTAAATGATTTTTTCTTCGTTCGTCAGGGGCGACCCTTCCTGATTATGAATGACAATATTATGCAAACCGTTGCACAAACGGAAAAGGGGGGCACCAGCATCGTTCAATTGCCCAATCAGGCAACGCCAGTATCGGCCGGATCAAAGGGGCAAACCCCGCAAGCAGGTATTGTCGGCGGTGGTTCCGTGGAGTCCTATGGTTTTACTTCGACGCTGGATCAATCATCAGCAGATATTTCCCCAGTGGAAATTAGTATCTCCCAACCTTATTCATTGATCGACTCTGTCAGTACCTCCAGTGCATTTTTTGCCGAAGCCGTGCTGAGTCTGCTCAAAGGAGAGCTGGATGATGCGCAAAAGAAACAGGCCGTCATAGATCACGTAAAGCAGCAACTGAGTGATGCCCACAAAAAAGCACTTTTGAGCAGAGCAGAGGACGATGTGCTTAAGCTCGGTCTTATTGACGACGTGATTGAGCATTACGCGCTACAAGGCGTTGAAGACGCGCTGGCAGATGTGGGCAGTATCGTTCCCGCCTATAACTACTGGCCCATTGGCAGTGAAAGTCAGAACACGGTGTATAACTTCACCGACGGCGGTACACTGGACAATACCGGCATCGTCGGCATTCTGTCGCAAACGGACACGGGCCATGCGGGGCAGGCTGACATTAGCTTGATTGCTTTCGATAATACCGATGTGCCTCTGGTGAAAAAGGGCAATAACATCATTGCTGGTGTCCAGGCAGCGCCGCTGTTTGGTATTGACTTCGACGTGAATAGTAGCACTTACCAGCCGTTTACTGCTGCACAGCAAGACCCCAGCAATGCCGACTTCATCGCCACCAGTTTGATTCAGGTGTTTGATAATTCAGCCGATGCATCCGGTACCACCCCTTTTGATCAATTGGTTAAAGGGCTTTATCGTGCCAGTTGCGGTACGACGACGGAAGAAAATACCGACCCCGCCTTTATGGAGCTGACATTGACCACTGTGGCCAATTCGTTAGCCAATATTTCAGCCGCACGTAAGGTTACGCTGCTCTACGTACAGAACGCCAGAATCAACAACTGGCAAAACAACCTGGGTGACCCAAAGCTGAAGAATGAGATAGAAGCGGGGCAGAAAGCCGAGTGGCCCTTCGATGCTTTCGCTGATTTCCCGTATTACAGCACCTTCACCAAAATCGGATTGGAAGCGAAGGAGTCTAACTGCTTGTCCCAGATGTGGGCCTGGGCTACGAGTGATGATGAAAGTCCGTTGACGGCCCGGTTGCAATCGTTTGTGAATGGGGAATAGTTGTTAAATATACCGACGAGGTATGCAGGGTCAGGTCGCGGGTTGCGAACATCAGGAAATTTACAACTCGCAACCCGGCCCCTTATTTTTTGCTGCTCGGCCTACAAGCTGTATATTTTATAATTTAGCAAAGGTTTTCATCAGGTCAGAGGCTTCTTTGTGAGGGGTTGCTCCGCAAGCGCTGCAAATCCAGTAAAATTCAGCAAGATCGATTCGCCTTTCCCCAAGCTCATAATGGGCAACAAATGAGTGCTCTCTTTCCAGCCGTTTAGCAAGATCTCTTTGCGTCAGCTTTGCTTTTTTTCTAATGCTTACAAGCCTTTCAGAGATGATTTTGGCGTGCTTGCTATGGATGGTTTTTTTCATGCTCTGATTTTACGAGCAATTCTTGTTGCTTCGATTTTCCGAGCGTGATATGTTTTGATTCACGGAAGGAGTCGATGAATTTGAACACCGAAATTCCAAAAATAGCAGGAATTAGTCCCGAATTGCTGCATCGCTATGTCGAAATGCGGCGTAAGGTTGCTGATGAAACCGAAACCATACACAGCATAACCAGTATGCTCGCTTTATTTGAAACCAGTGGCGATGAGAAAATTGTTGTCGATCCGGTCGCGCTGGGTAAAATCAATCAGATACTCAATACCAATATTTTGAATATCTGGGAAATACTGGATGATTTTATTTATATTGTGCAGGCAAAGTTGGAACTGGAAAAGCTGGAAAGCAACATGTAGGGCCAAAAAGTGGCTTTTTTTGAAGTTGCTTGCTGGGTAGGTTTGTTTTTCGCGTGAGCACTATAAAAGGTGCCCACTTTATCTCAGAGAAAAGAAGCTCAGTTTGAATGGCAGACTTGAGAATGGAGAGGTATCTCTAAACTGGGCCGGACATGGGTGCTGACGAAATGGTGTGCATCAGTTGCTGGATCGATCAAGGGCAATTATCATGTTGCAAACATAATTTTAAGAGTGATTTTCCCATGTCTATGACAGATATGCATTTTGTTACCAATAATTCGTTACAGGGTCCGTTTCCACAAGGTCTGCAATTGGCAATGTTTGGCATGGGCTGTTTTTGGGGAGTGGAAAAAATGTTCTGGCGGTTGCCCGGTGTGTATTCCACGGCAGCAGGCTATGCTGCCGGTGCTACACCCAATCCTACTTATGAAGAGGTGTGTAGTGGTCAGACGGGCCACAATGAAGTTGTGCGCGTAGTGTTTGACCCGGAAATGGTGCCTTTTGCCACATTATTGACACTGTTTTGGGAGGGGCATGACCCTACGCAGGGCATGTGCCAGGGCAGTGATCGCGGCACACAATATCGCTCAGGTATTTATGTGTATGATGAAACGCAGCGGCAGCTGGCAGAAAAAACACAGGCACGTTATCAAAGCCAATTAACGGTGGCTGGTTATCCGTTGATCACCACTGAAATCATCACCGCACCATCATTTTATTTTGCTGAAGATTATCATCAGCAATATCTGGCGAAAAACCCTGATGGTTATTGTGGTATGGGCGGCACCGGGGTGAGCTTTTCGGCGTAAACAGGTGATTGTGGTGTTGTATAAAAACAGTTTCAGCTTGAAGGCAGGCTCGCTTGTGGTTACACTTTTTATCCGCTAAGGGAGGAGGGGCAGGGACGTTATGTGTCTCCTAAACGATACTGAGAGGCAGACATGGTAATTGATGCATTAAAAGGGTTTGACGAGGAAGTGCCAAAGTGGGATATCGCTTTGGCTGCGCTGGCAAAAGAAGAAGCAGAAAAGCTGGGGAGAGGCCTGCGTATTGCCGAGTTTAAACGCCTGGCTGATGAGCATGCGATACGTTTTGATGACATTATGGTGACCATGTTTGAGTTGGTGATCAATAAAGAATGGCGTTACGAATACCCGGATGGTATGGAAAAAACCATTGCTCGTGATGAGGTGGAAAAACTGTATGTGGGTGGACGACTAGCGGAAGCCGATGTCAATGAATATGTTGGTTTGTGGTTGCCGCAATAGTTTGTTATGTGCGCCACTTT
>VAPF01001861.1_pt1 | contig 13890 bp, 11 predicted proteins | sample 3393931 | NCBI WGS metagenome assembly VAPF01 (sample SAMN08290437, study PRJNA428436) | hydrothermal vent metagenome | isolation source: Deep-sea hydrothermal vent chimney | place: Atlantic Ocean: South-mid Altantic Ridge | depth 2773 m m | reverse complement strand
GGCACAGGGTTTAGTTCTTGGTGGCATTCTCGACGGGCTTTACGCCACACCCGCCAATGGCAACGCATTTATCTTCAACTGGTTAACACCCTTCAGCATGCTGACCAGTGTCGGTGTGGTGCTGGGCTACGGTTTACTGGGGGCAACCTTTCTACTGCGTAACAGCAGCGAACAACTGACAAAATATGCGCGGCGCTGGGCACTAACCTCCGCAGCCGGTATGTTAATCTCTCTTCTTTTAATATTTTCATGGTTATTTATGTTGTACCCGCAAATGGAACAGCACTGGTTAAAGTCCACACCGCTGATAATACTAGCGGCTTTACTCGTTGCCATGATATTTGCCAGCATCACCCTGTTTCGCACATTGCGTAATATTTCAAAAAATCAGAACAACTGGCGTACCTCCCCCTTTTTCTGGAGCCTGGTCATTTTTGTACTGGCATTCATCGGACTTGCTATCAGCCTCTATCCATCGCTGATTCCCGGACATTTGAGCCTACAGGCCGCCGCCGCTTCAGATCAAACACTGATTTTCATGATCTTTGGAATTGGCATGTTATTCCCGATATTGCTGATTTATAATGGCTACCAGTACATGATTTTAAAAAAACCGCCCAACGTTGAAAAAAATCCAGTTAAGCGGAACCACGGACGCGAATAAAAACAGGCGATGACAACATTGTACAAACGCAACATTATAGGCATACAGTCCATCTGGCTGCCGGTCTCTGTGCTGGGTGGTTTATTACTGCTATCGCTTATCGTACAACTTGCACTATCACTGCTGTTCTATAACCGTATTCTGCCGGTAGACCAGCATGTTAATCATCTGGAACAGATACAACTTTTTCTTTACAAAGTCGAACAAACACTGACACGTCAACTACCCGAAGATGAACGTCTCAACGCAGTAGACAAATATGAACTAAAGCAAGCTTTACAAAATCTGCTTGAACAAAAAAATAACCTGGCAGACTCAACACCCGCTGCCATACGCCTGGGGCAGCAGGTGCTTGATAGTAAAAACGCCAGACCGCGCGACATTTTACTTCGTTTACTTTTTATAATGCGCAAAACGTTTCAGCATGAAGCTGCCAAGCATGTAATGCTCACGCATGCGCTTCATAAATCCGCATTGCTTGAAGTAAAAATAGGCATCATCGCGCTGATTACACTGCCACTCAGCGCGCTTATTATATTAATCCTGATGCGGCGGCGTATTTACGTACCCCTGCAACAAATGGGCCTGCTGATGAAATCACTTGGTAATCAGCAGTACCAACGCATTCCGCCTGAACGGGTAGACCCCATGTTTCAGGCATTGTTTGAAAACTACAACAACATGGTAGTACGGCTCGCAAAACTGGAAGCCGAACATGTACTAAACGAGCACGAACTACAACTACAGGTAGACAAAGCAACTCGCACCCTGATTGAACAACAACGTAATCTGTCCAACACAGAAAGGCTTGCCGCACTTGGCGAAGTCACAGCACGAATGGCACACGAACTACGCAACCCTCTGGCAGGTGTGCAGATGGCCTGTAGTAACCTTAAAGCTGACATGGCTGGCAAACAACAGTACCAGATATATCTGGAACGATTAACATTGATGTGCAGTGAAATAAACCGCATGATTGACTTGTTGAACAGTTTGCTAAGCCAGGCGCGTCACGACCCGGAACCTTTGCGCGAAGTTAATATCGATACCACCATTCAGGATCTGCTGACACTGGCTCGCTATCAAATGCCAACAAACATCAAACTACAATATCAACCAGTTCACAACATTGTCTGCCGGCTGCCAGACATACAGTTTAGACAGGCTTTATTAAACCTTATTCTCAATGCGCGACAGGCAATGGCTGAAAAAGCCGGCAACATCACTTTGCACGTTAGTCGTGAAGCGGACACACTCATTGTTCGTGTCACTGATGACGGACCGGGTTTCCCGTCAGAAATACTTGATAACAACATCCGTGCGTTTTCCTCGCAACGCAGTGGCGGCACCGGCCTGGGACTTTCAATGGTCAAACGTTTTGTTCACAACCAGGGCGGCGAAATATTGCTCAGCAACCTGTCGCCATCAGGTGCCTGCGTCACCCTTAAACTACCTTGCACATAAAAACACCATGATTGAAACTATTCTGATTATCGAAGACGAACAACTACTAGGCAGTGAGCTTCAACATCATTACACAGAATTAGGTTACGAAGTAATCTGGCTGCAAAGCTGCGCCGATGCACGACGCAAATTGCGCAGCAAAAAATTCGACCCCTCACTTGTTTTATCCGACCTCAACCTGCCCGATGGCAATGGCCTTGATCTGCTGGAAGAAAACAGTGCCAGCCTTTCTTCATGTGAATGGATTTTTCTCACCGGTTTTGGCGATGTACCAGATTCTGTTCGCGCCCTACGTCTGGGCGCTTTTGATTTTTTAACCAAGCCATGTCCACAGGAACAACTCGACATAACCGTACGCAGCGCCTTACGAAGTGTCGCCGCACAACGTCGATTACAAACAGAATCAAAAGATGCCAGCCAGCGTTATTCTATCGAGACTTTTATCGGCAACAGCGCCATCGCCAGGCAAACACAACAAATGTTAAGGCAACTCAGCAAAGCCCCTTTCAGTGCTTTAATTCTTAGCGGAGAGACCGGCACCGGCAAAGGCCTGGCAACACGCATCCTGCATTATAACGGTGCCCGCGCTAAAGAAGCACTGATAGAACTCAACTGTGCCGCGCTGCCCAAAGATTTACTTGAATCAGAACTATTCGGTCATGAAGCAGGTGCTTTTACCGGTGCCACCAGTCGGCATCGCGGGCTGGTCGAACAGGCGCAGGGCGGCACCCTTTTCCTTGATGAGATCGGTGAAATGCCGCTGGACTTACAGGCGAAATTACTCAAAGTCATCGAGGATAGAAAAATCCGCCGCCTCGGCAGCGAAAGTGAAATTTCGGTCGACATCCAGATCATTGCCGCCACCAACCGTAATCTACAGCAAGACATAAGTCAGGGTAACTTTCGCGCCGACCTGTACCACCGCCTCAGCGTCTTCGAATTACGTCTACCCACGTTGCGCGGACGCCCGGAAGACCTGCGTGAATTACTGCCACACTTTATTGCAGAGTTTAATCTCAAGTCAGGAAAAAATGTCAGCCAGATACCAGCACATATATGGCACATGCTGGAAAACTATAACTGGCCGGGCAATGTCCGTGAATTACGCAACGTGCTGGAACGCTGCGTCATGCTTTCAACAAATAAACTATTACCGGAACAGTGGTTACAGTTGCAGGCAAGCCCGTTAAAAAACAGCACAACAAATATGGCTCATAACATTAACTTAACACCCTCTGCCGATTCGAATAACGGCACCATAGCCGAGACACAAACAGCACCCACTGAAATTTTATTCTCAGAATTAACACCTGAAATCCACTTTCCAACCGATGGCAGTATCGGACTCGATGAAATGATAAGCGAGATCATCGACACCATGCTAAAGCAATACGACAACAATGTTTCCGAAGTCGCACGCGCACTTAAAACCACCCGCGAAAAAATACGTTACCGCATAGAAAAATATCAACTACGTTGAAAGCTATTTATTGGCCATAAAAACGCGACCACTATGGCGCTAACAATAAGGCAAACCGCTAGCCTGAAATAAAATCATAAGCTATTCCCGCTCCTCGCAGTTCCTTGCTCGCGCAGCCGCGGCGCGTAGACATTAGTACGCACGCCATAGTCTTCAGCGCTGATATAAACAACGATTATCACCTGCGGCTAAAACTGGCAAAAAAAATCAAAATTCTGATGTAGAAGCTAAAGGGCACCTCTATTAATTGCTTGTGCCCTGAATACATTTGTCATTCACGCAAGCAGCACGCTTGTAAACGACACTAAACCATCTTTAGCTATTTTGTCATCAGCCGCATAAACCACGCTACCGTGACGCACAGGTTTTAACAAACAATAAAAAATGTGATTTGTGAATATTACACAGTCGCATTGTTCTGCCTGGATAAAAACAACCAACACAGCTGTTACAGCCATACCCACAACATTTAGACATTGTTTATCAATAAGTTACAAACATGGCACGATAGATGCTTGATACCAGTTAAAAGCATGAAAATTTATTTTAACTAAGACAACTTTATCCGGAGTTACGCTATGAACACGACACTAAAATTAAAAAACAAATCTGTTGCATCCCTGCTTATGGCCCCCCTTTTCCTGTCATCAGCACTGCTGGCAGTAACACAGGTGCAGGCAGCACAACCTGCAAATACTGAAACCATCACCGAAGTTGTCGCTGTTGATAGCTCAAGATTAAGTGAAGCCTCAGAACAAATCGGACGTGCTGTTGTGCGTCAGCTGGTTAACGCACACGAAGCACTTGCATTAGGCAATAGAGACAAGGCTCGTAAAGATCTACAGGCAGCAGGAAGCCTGAATTACTCTGCCTTACGCATGATGCCATTTGCCGTAATCAACGATGATATCTTCAACGCCAAAGGTAAATTAGCACTGGGTGAAACCGAGCTGTTCTACGATGATCTTTTACCAATTTATACCGAGCTTGACGAACTGGCAATGTATGCACCTGAGAAAGCCCTCAAAGCAAAATTGCATCTAAGAAAGGCCGAAAGTTTCGCGCATAAAAACAAAACAGAAGCCTCCATCAAAAAACTGGACGAAGTAATGAAGGTTGTTTCTAAAACCGGTATTTATCTTCCTGTCATTTATGTCAACGGACAAATAAAAGCAGCGCTTCATGATTTGAAACAACCTGAAAGTGATGGCCGTACAGCAATAAAGGCGGTTGATAATGCGATTGAAAGTCTGAAGCAATATTCCGAAGAAGTTGTAACAACACCAGGCACATAAACCGATGTTTACTTCTACGCAAACAACAAACATCGCGATAAATATTTTTAAAGCTCAAACTGATATTCCGGGAGCAAACCATGACCACAGCTAATACCATGAAAACACAGGAACTGCCTGTAGAACAGGATATAAAAAAACCTCTGGGCCTGCAAAAACGTTTTATGCAGCTCAGAGAGGAGCTCTCAAAAAACATCATTGGTCAGTCAGATTTGATTGAAAAAATCCTTATCGCACTACTGGCCGATGGTCACCTACTGGTAGAAGGCGCACCGGGTCTTGGCAAAACCAGAGCAATCAAAGAACTGGGCAGCCGACTGGAAGGCGATTTTTCACGTGTCCAGTTCACTCCTGATCTGTTGCCCGCCGATTTAACAGGCACTGACATTTATCGCCCCGCAACCGGTAATTTTGAATTTCAGCCAGGCCCATTATTTCACAACCTGATTCTTGCCGACGAAATTAATCGCGCACCGGCAAAAGTCCAGTCAGCCTTGCTCGAAGCAATGGGCGAACGACAGATCACTGTTGGTCGAAAAACCTATCCACTACCAAAACTATTTTTAGTGATGGCAACACAAAACCCTATTGAACAGGAAGGCACCTACCCGTTACCAGAAGCACAGATGGATCGCTTTCTGTTACATGTCAGCATTACCTACCCGCAGGCAGAAACAGAGCACGCCATATTACGTCTGGTACGCGAGGAAGAAGAGCAGGAAGAAACAGACCTGACAAACGATTTTCAGTTACTTCAAAACGAAATATTTAACGCCAGAAAAGCCATCAGCAAATTACATATTGCCGATGCATTAGAAGAGTATCTGGTGCAACTGGTACTGGCCACCCGTCAACCGGCACGTTATGGCGATGACCTGGCGAATGTCATTCAGTACGGTGCCAGCCCACGCGGCACCATCGCCTTAGAGCGTACCGCACGCGCCCATGCCTGGCTTAACGGTCGCGACTATGTTGGCCCCGAAGATGTCCAGGCGATGGCCGTTGATACTCTGCGTCACCGTGTCGGTCTAAGTTATGCCGCAGAATCTGCCGGCATGACCCGGGAAAACTTTATCAACACACTGCTGCAAAGAGTGCCACTAACTTGAGTTAGCAACGCCTTTACCTGTTTTTAATACGCACCTTTTTACTACAACCGGAGAAGAAAAAATGAAACTTAAATCAAACATAAACATTGCTGTATTAAGCGGCATCCTGCTCACTGCAACGGTCGTACCCACGGTGATGGCCGCACAGCAGAAACCTGATAACCCCACAAAAATGACCTGCGAAGAATTTTTAACGCTGGAAGACAGCGTACAACCCGGTGTCGTGTACTGGTCAGAAGGTTACAACAAAAAAGGTCAGGCGGATGAAGTGGTTTTTGATATCGCTGCAACCGACGAGCTAGTACCCGTCATTATTACCGAGTGCCAGAAAACACCTAAAGCCTCTTTCTGGCAGAAGATAAAAAAATATTTTTAATCACAGCGCACACTCAGCCACTCACTTTCAGGAACAGCTTATGACCAATAAAAAAATAATGGCAAGCATACTGCTAACAGGCATAACAATTTTGTCTGCGGGTTGCACGACCACCGGAACAGGTGAAGGTGATATGAGCGATGCATATTCAAATAGCCAGTCAACCATCCCGGTGAAATTCACCTGGAAAAGCTCGGATAAAAGCCAGCAGGGCACAATGACTGCAACGGTAAAGAACGATGTTTACCAGGGACCTTTCTTTCAGATCACATCACAGACCAAAGAGGAAACATTGTGGCCGTTGTGGAATGGCTGGAAAGAAGGCTGGGACGGCTGGCCTTATTCTTATAACGACGGTGCCTACATCGCAGACTACGATACCACCCAGTACATCACGCTGTACTCAGGCAAGGTGGTGGCCAACCTGAAAGATGCCAACGGTCAGAGAATGCGTTGTCGATTTAATCTAACTTTTCCAGCCGCAGGTTTATCTGGTGGTGGCGAGGGCGAATGCCAGTTGCCGGGTGGCCGTAGCATTGATGCCGTATTTGATGCAACACAAATATAAACATCATGAAACCGAGAATGAAAGCATGTCTACAAAGACCTTAATCAATGAAATCACCGGCCGCAATGCAAAGGCACTGCCCGCCGATGTTGCGGTTAATCGAGATGATCTAATTCGCTCTCGTGCCGCCGCACGCGGCCTGACGCTCAAGCCTTACAGCGGAGGCAACTCAACGCTGACAGGTCAGCATCAGTCACGGTTTCGCGGACGTGGCATGGACTATCTCGAATCGCGACATTATCAGCCCGGAGATGATATACGCAATTTCGACTGGCGTGTTACCGCCCGCACCAATCAGCCGCATATAAAACTCTATGTCGAAGAACGTGAGCAACCCGTTATCCTGTTAGTTGATCTTTCTGCCAGCATGTCACTGGCAAGTCGTGGCGCTTTCAAGTCCGTGGTCGCCGCCCGCGTCGCCGCACTGCTGGGCTGGGTTGCCGTGGCGCAGGGCGACCGCATCGGTGGCCTGGTCTACCGCAGCCCGAATGAACATTTTGAACTAAAACCACAGGGTGGTCGCCGCGGCATCCTGCGCCTGATCGACTTGCTGGTACAGCTGGGGCAGCCGCACACTAATTTCGACAGTGAACACGCCGGTCTGCCGGATAACATTCTGCAACGAGTTTCGCGCATGGCAAGACCCGGCACGCAACTTATTATTATCAGCGATTTTTTTCAGCAGAGTGAAAACAGCCGTGAGTACCTGGAAAAATTAACCCAACATAACAATGTTCTCGCCATTCAAATTGTTGACCCGCTTGAACTCGCTGCCCCACCAACAGGGGAATACGGCATAAGCAATGGTCTGGTTAACTGGCGAATGAACCTGAACAGCCAATCACAGCGACAGCATCTTAATGACGTGCTGAGCAGCCGCCAGCAACAAATCAAAACCTTGTTTGACGAAATAAACGTACCGCTGCTGCAACTGCTAACCGATGACGATGTCAACGCCGTATTGCATCACCTGTTAACACGAAAACCCGCCTATTACCTGGGCAATCTGTTGATGCAGGGAGAGGCCGCCGCATGAGCGCAGCATCTCAACCACTGATTACACCTACCGCAAATAATCCTTTACAGGGGTTGCATGATATTCATTTGCCAGCGGCTCCAGACTGGTGGCCACTGGCTCCCGGCTGGTGGATTGTGTTAGGCATCATTCTGCTAAGCACATTGTTTATCACTCTATACTGGTGGCGAAAACATCGCTGGCAAAAAAATATACTGGCGGAAGTTAACAAGGTTGTCGAGAAAAAAAACACTGATCTCAGCCTGCAGCTGGCAGGACTAAGTGCCATCATGCGCCGCGTTGCGCTACGCCGTTACCCGCGTGAGCAGGTGGCCAATCTGCACGGCCAGGCCTGGCTGAAATTTCTTAAACGTACCAGCACCAGTAAAACGTTTGACCTGAACACCATACAACCACTGGCCGAGGGGCCCTATCGAACAAAACCGGGCAGTAATCTTCTAAAAATTAATGACCCGTTAGTACAATCAATTCAAAAATGGATCAAGGAGAACCTGACATGACCGTTCAATTCGTCTGGCCGCTGATTTTTCTAATCACACCGCTGCCGCTATTATTTTACGGGTTCTTGCCACGCGCTAAAGGCAGCACACCGCAGACAATAAGAATGCCGCTGTATGTAAATTTACAAACACAGTTGAGCGGCAGCAACAATAATACGGCCACACCACGCTGGCGCATATGGCTGGCAATAATCATCTGGTTATTACTGGTGACCGCAGCGGCGCGTCCGCAAACCATCGGTAAGCAGGTTGCCCTGCCCGTTCAGGGGCGAAACTTAATGCTGGCGGTAGACATCTCCGGCAGTATGCAGGAACAGGATATGCGACTGGGAGACCGGCTTGTCTCACGTCTAACCGCAGTGAAAGCCGTGGCCGGTAATTTTATTGAACGCCGCGTAGGAGATCGACTCGGCCTGATCCTCTTTGGTCAACAGGCCTATTTGCAGGCACCACTCAGTTTTGATCGCGACACCGTAAGAACCTTACTAGATGAAGCCGCCATCGGTCTGGCTGGAAATGAAACCGCCATCGGCGATGCTATTGCTGTCGCCATTAAACGTTTGCGCAAACAAGCCAAAGGCAACCGGGTTTTAATTCTGTTAACCGATGGCACCAACACCGCTGGTCATATCTCACCGCTGAAAGCGGCCGAACTCGCCAAAGATGAAGGTATACGCATCTACACTATCGGCGTTGGTGCTGATCGCCAGGCCAGTGGATTTTTTGGGCGCAGTGTTAACCTGGGTAGCAGCATTGATGAAAGCACACTGCAACAGGTTGCAAAAATAACCGGCGGTAACTATTACCGGGCACGTGATTTACGCGCACTACAGGCCATCTATAAAAAACTCGACCAACTCGAACCAAAAGCGAAAGACACCACTTTTTATCGCGATGTACATGAATGGTACGCATGGCCGCTAGGTCTGGCACTGCTGTTATCCATGTTAAGCGGAATCTTTATCACCGGTTTATTTCGCCAGTCTGCTGCAACACAAGCTGAAGTAAAAGGCGCAAAAACCAGCGCTGGATCTAATTCTAAATTTGCGACTAATGCCGCCGCTGCTTCCGCCGCAGATATCATTTCTGCTCACAAGGAGAGTTACCATGTTAGCTGATGCTATCAACCAGTTTCATTTTATCGAGCCATTATGGTTGCTTGCTTTAATCCCTGCTGCTTTCATTTTGTGGCAGATATTAAAACATCGTCGCAGCAACGATTCCGCCTGGCAAAAAGTTATTGATACAAAATTTCTGCCCTTCCTGCTGGTAAAACAGGGAACCGGCAGTAACATGCGCCTGCCTGTTTTACTCTTAACCGCCGCATGGATTTTAGCGATTTTAGCGATGGCCAATCCCAGCTGGCAACGTCTACCACAACCCGTTTTTCAGCAGCTTGAGGCACAGGTTGTCGTACTTGATCTATCACCCAGCATGATGGCAAAAGACGTCAAACCATCACGCCTGATACAGGCACATTACAAAATAAAAGATATACTGCGACAAAGTCAGGGCAAGCAGACCGGTCTTATTGCTTATTCAGGTGATGCCTTCACCGTCACGCCTTTAACCGATGATGTCGCCACATTAAAATCCCACCTGCGGGTGCTCGAACCCTCATTGATGCCAGCAAGTGGCGACCGTCCTGACCTTGCTCTGCAACAGGCAGGGAAATTACTGCGCCAGGCCGGTTACCTTCAGGGACACATTATTCTGCTGGCCGATTCTGCCGGCAGTGGCAAAACCGGCACTCGCAAAACAATCGCCGCCGCTAAAAAACTCGCCAAAACAGGCTATCAGGTTTCCGTACTGGGCATCGGCACAACAATGGGCGCGCCAGTTCCCGGCGCACGAAGCCGCAATGGTAAACCTGTTTTAAGCAAAGTAGATAATGCCGCCTTACAAAAAATTGCCAATGCAGGTAATGGCGTATACGCCGCTTATACCAGTAACCAGCAGGACATCAAACAGGTTTTGCAGGCCACTCAAACATCGACCCTCGATGGCTACCAGGGCAAGAAAAAAGATAAACAGGCTCAACGCTGGGTACAGGAAGGTCCCTGGCTGGCGGTTATGTTATTACCACTGGCGTTACTGGCTTTTCGTCGCGGCTGGTTTCTGGCGCTGTCCTTCATTGTGCTGGGTCAACTGGTTAGTCCACAACCCGCCATGGCCTTTGGCTGGAACGACCTGTGGCAACGTTCCGATCAGCAGGCATCGAAAGCCTTTCAGAAAAAAGATTATGCGAACGCGGCAAGCATTTCACCGGATGCCGATTTGCGTGGTGCTGCCGAATATCGCGCCGGCAACTTTAAACAGGCCGCTGAATCTTTTAGTCAGAAAAAAGATGCCGGTTCTGCCTACAACCTTGGCAATAGTCTGGCTCATCTCGGGGATTATAAAAAATCCATCGAGGCTTACGACCGCGCACTCAAACAACAACCACAAATGAAAGATGCTATTGAAAATCGAAAACTGGTTGCCGAACTATTAAAAAAACAGCAGCAACAAAACAAAAAACAACAACAGAATAAAAAGAAAAAACAGGGTAAGGATCAAAACAAAAAATCTGCCGGGCAGGGAAAAAGTGGCAAAAAAAATAGCCAGAATAATAGCGGCAAAGGAAAACAGGGAGAGAAAAACAGCCCGTCCGCCAAAGCGGGTCAAACGGATAAAAACAAACAGAACGCGAACAACAGCGGCAAAAATAAATCACAGCAGACAGCGTCCAAACAACAAAACGCGCAGAACCAGCAGCAACAAAACAAAACTCAGAAAAACGCAAGTTCAACAGCATCAAATGAAAAACAGACAGCTGAAAAACAGGCTGAGAAAAAAGACAACAAGTTCGCCAGCGCAGGAAGCAAAGAGCAGCAAAAACAAGCGAATGAAGCAGTAAAAAAAGCGGGCGAAAAAAATACCGAGTCAGTTAAACAGGCTAAAGCAAACGACAAACCTGCAAACAGCAATGCGCTTCAGGCCTCTTTAAGCAATGACAAACTAACCCCGGAACAACGTCAGTCAGTTGAAAACTGGTTACGCCGCGTTCCTGATGATCCAGGTGGATTATTACGGCGCAAGTTTCTTTACCAGTATCAACAGCGCCAACAACGATAGAGTCGAACACAGTAACATTCGAGTAGGAGTAAAACATGAACGCCAGCAATACTTTTATAAAACAAAACCAGCAATTACACTACCGGGCTAGCCGCCTGGTGAGCAGCCTGATTATCAGTCTGGCACTTGCTTTCATGTTTTTTGCAGGCAATGCAACAGCAGGCACGCTGGCGGCAGGACTTGAGCGCAGCACCATCACCTTCGGTGAAACCGCGACGCTGATTATTAATTTGCCGCCGTCTATCAATGCTCAACCGGATCTTAGCCCACTAAAAAAAGACTTTGATATTGTCGATACCGGCAGCAGCAGCCAGATACAGATCTTCAACGGAAAACGCACCGAGCAAAGACAGTTAACTATAACGCTGATGCCACGTCATCACGGCAAAGTAACTGTTCCCGCGATTAAAATTGGTAACGCTCAAACCAGACCACTACAACTGACAGTAGATGATATCCCCGTTGCCAGCCATTTAAAAAACAGCAATGCTGTCTGGCTGGAAATTGATACACCAATGAAAAAACAAAACGTCGAGGTAATGGTACAACAGGAAGTACCGGTCACAGTAAAATTATTTAGTGCTTTACCATTAAATAATGTCAGCATCAGTGAACCCGCTCCGGAAAATGCTATCACCGAAAAGCTTGGTGACGACATTCAATATAACACCCAGATAAACGGTCAGTCTTATCAGGTGCTGGAACAACATTATGTTATTTTTCCCGAGAAAGCCGGCGACTTAACTATTCCACCTGTCGTTTTACGCGCCTCAACACCAGACCACAGGCGCCAACAAAGATCATTCGGTGGCAGTCTGTTCGATGACCCGTTTTTTCAGAACTCTTTTGCCGGCCACTCACAAATACAGAAGATGCTACAGGACAGCGGCATGCTGTTCGGTACTCGCGGAAAATCCGTTACCGTGCGCAGTGACGGACTCAAATTGTATGTCGAACATATCCCGGATGTGGCGCAGGGAAAACCCTGGTTACCTGCACGTAAAGTTAGCCTGACAAGTTCCTGGCAAGGCAAACCACCCGCTCTGGTCAGCGGCGAACCCAGCTCATTAACCGTAACGGTAAAAGCGGAAGGAGTTATCGGTACACAAATACCTGCACTTTCTATTGTCGACAAAAATGGCAGTTATCGTGTTTACTCCGAACCCGCAAAGGTGGAAAGCCTTACCGATGGTGAGAGGGTTACCGGTACCCGTACCCAGACTTTCACACTGATTCCTGAAAAGGCAGGCAAGCTCGAACTTGCCGCCATAAAGCAGCCATGGTGGAATACAAAAACGCAACAGATGCAACTTGCAGAGATACCCGCGATGAACCTAACCATCGCCCAGGGTACAAACAATACCAACCAGAATTCAACACCTGCAACAGGGAATACACAAGCGGCATCAACAGTACCAGTAACAAACTCCAGCGATGCACAGACATCGACTAAAGCAGTCAATGTCAATCAACTGCTAGCATCTATTGTGAGCAACTCATCTATCGTGCGCGACCATCGGTTAACCGGCGGACTTATCGCTTTAGTCATACTATTACTGATCGCTGTATTCTATTTCTGGCGAAAAAAACATACCACTGTATCACTTTCTGCGGAAATCGAAAGTACAAAAGAAGTAAACGAGCAACAACAAATAATAAATAAGCAGCGCATGAAAACAGCATTGCAGGAATCAATCACAGCGTGTAAAACCGGCGATACCAAACTGGCTGCTGGCGCACTTTTACAGTGGGCAAAACTAGCGTGGCCCGATATTGCACCGGTTTCTTTACTGGATATAGCAGGCAATGTTATAGACGGCGGCGACAACATTCGTCAGTTACATCATTACCTGTATCAACCCCCCGCACAAAATAAAAACTGGACGGATGCAGAATTAGCAGAGTTGTTACGCCACGGCCTGCAACGTAAAATTTCTCATAATAAACCATCAAACAAAAAAACCTTACCACCACTCTATCCGGCGTAAGTGGTGACTACATTTTTATTAACATTTAAGAAGCAGGCGTTAAGTTTTAACGGTGTCAAACCTGCTTTCAAACCAAATCTTTGCCAGGTACTTAGAGCGCCATTAAAATGCAAACAAAACAGAAACTAACTTTAGGGCACCTCTATTAATTGCTTATGTCCTCTGCGTGACCTGAAGCATGTAGATGCAAGACGTGAGCCGCAGCAGAATGGTTATTCCATTCTCAAGGCTCACAACACAGCAGATGCATGCTTCAGGTCGCGCCCTACGGGGCTTTACACCCGGCTCAGACT
>VAPF01055612.1_pt1 | contig 13959 bp, 11 predicted proteins | sample 3393931 | NCBI WGS metagenome assembly VAPF01 (sample SAMN08290437, study PRJNA428436) | hydrothermal vent metagenome | isolation source: Deep-sea hydrothermal vent chimney | place: Atlantic Ocean: South-mid Altantic Ridge | depth 2773 m m | reverse complement strand
CGCTGGCGTGGCAGTAACAGCCTGTACAACCCGGTCACCAATATAAAATACGGCGCATATTATTATCAGAAATTATTAACACAGTTTGATGGTCATTACGCGATTGCACTGGCCGCCTATAACGCCGGGCCACAACGGGTAAAAGGCTGGTTACCCGAAAACAAAACCCTGCCCGCCGATATCTGGATAGAGACCATTCCCTATAAAGAAACTCGCGAGTACGTCATCAATGTTCTTGCCTACGCGTTAATCTATCAACAACGTGCACAAACAGGTGACACTTCGCTAACTGACGCAACGCTAAACACTTTATCGATGAATGACTTCACCCGCGACGTGTCACCACTGCGGTCTACGCCATAGCGACTAACAACTCGAAGCCTGCGTTTTGAAACGCAGATAACGGCGACCTGAGCAAATCACTATTGCAACTTTGTTTCATCCTAAGCAGGGATAACCGTAAACACAAAATCTTTTTCGCACACGTTGACACTTAAGGGCACCTCTATTAATTGCTTGTGCCCTCTGGCTTTACACACGGTCACACCGCCACCGCCATGACATCATCCGGAACATCATGCTTACCGTCGATGGAAATCAGTATCGGCTCTTTTATCTTCGTGATCTGGTTATAATTCAGCAGCCGTTGCAGTATGGTCTCGGTTATCTTGTGACCGGCAGCGAACAATACTTTCCCGTCGACCGTTTCGATGTTTGACAGCAGGACGTTGCCTGCACGCAAGCCGTTTAAAGTGGTGTCGACAGTTGTGTTCTTGTGTAACACGCCATCATCATTAGCAAGCATACTTGCTAATGCTTTGAGCACCACCGGATCGTAAGTACCATTCTCTGCCGCCATTTTCTTTAGTGCCGGCAAGTAATCCATACCCAGCGATTTATGCGACCCCAGGTCGGTTAATACTTTTAATATACGGCTTTCCTGTGGAATGTCTTCCCCAGCACGAGTATCAACGGGGAAACCTCCACCGTTGAATCTTTTTTGCTGGTAGAGCACAATTTCAGCAACACGCTCGAGACGGGGGATATTGGCAATCAGATTTTTACCAACCTCAGGCAGGCGGGTCACCATGTCTTTTTCCTGTAGTGTTAGCGCCTCATTGGTACAGGTTCTGGCCAGCGTTTCTGGCGGCAACGTAACATAAGCGATATTACTTAACATCGCTGCAAGTTTAAGATTCCAGGTATCTTTCAGCTGCATCATGCTGGACAACTTATCAACCATTTCCTGTAATACAACTGTCTTACCAAAAGCTTCTGGAGCAACCATAGAAAGCATATCCATCAGCAACTTGACCGAACCATTCAATGTGCCTTCAAGCAACTCACGTTCTGCCGTAATCAGGCGATACTGATCAACCGCTTTTTCCAGTGCATTCGACATCAACTCATGCGTGCATGGCTTGGTATAAAAACTAAACACAGCGCCCTGATTGACCGCTTCAACAGCTGTTTTCTGGTCTGCATTTCCAGTCAGCATCAAGCGTACACTTTCCGGTGCCAACTTCTGCGCCGCCTGAAGAAACTGCACGCCATTCATCTCAGGCATCTGCATATCAGACACGATTACCGCGAACGGCCCGTCATTGGCGATCACCTGCAATGCCTCGGCACCGCCAGCAGCAACGCTCACCGAATACTGTTTACGAAATTGTCGCTTCAGCGCACTGAGGACATTTTCTTCATCATCAACAAAAAGAATTTTATCACTCATCAAGCTACTTCCTCTTCAGGTTCTCGGCACAATTTTTGCCAGTCAGGTATACGTTCAACCACGCCGATTTGGTCGAGGTATTTCATACCCTCATCCGAAAACATGGCCTGTTCAGAAAAATCTTTTTTGGCACTCAGACAGGTATCAGCAACATAAACGGCTGTCAGTGCACTGAATCTCACATCAGGAAAACCGGCGGGATCATGGTGGTAGGCAATAGCGGTTACCACATCATCATCAATACCCCACAGGCCAAGCACATACGCACCAACTTCTGCATGCGTGGTATTAAACACGTGTTTTTCAGCAAGCAAAATCCCCATATCATCCTGCCTGGCAAGATTGCGGGCACGCAGGTAGTCATCGGGTGAATTGGCGGCCAGCACCATGGTACCCATCTCATGCAACAACCCGGCGAGGAATGCCTGATCCACTATCTTGCTATCCACGCCTTCAGCTTTGGCGATAGCACGCGCACACCTTGCAACCTGCTGACTACGGCTTTTAACAGCATCGAGCGACAGTGCTTTGACTACTTCAGGATCAAACTGCGAGAATACACCTTCGGCCAGCACCAGCGATTTAAGCACATCCAGACCAAGAAAATTGGCTGCTTCAGCAGGTGAAGTAACATCACGGCCAATGCCAAAATATGCCGAGTTGACTAGCTGTAAAACCTTACTGGTCATGCCTGGATCCTGCTCAATAAGTTTACCAACCGAGTTCAACGAAACCTCCTCCGACTGTAACTCTTCCACCACTTCGGCATAGATACCAGGCAGGCTGGGCAAGGATGTCATGTTAGTGATAATGGCACGGAGATCACCCGAAGCCAGCAATTTGCGCAGGGCGAATGCCCCGGCCAGACTGCTTTTTAACAGTTCAGGCTCACAGGGCTTTGCCATGTATTGATGTGAAGGCCCAACCGAGCGCATCACCAGTTCCTGATCCGAATGGCCCGACAACACAAATCTCACAATATCAGGATAACGGCTTTTGACTTCATTGAGTAACTGCGCACCATCCATGCCGGGCATACGCATGTCGGTAACAACCGCGTCATAGGCTTGCTCAGCCAACAGCTCCAGCGCCTGCACACCACTCTCGGCAAACACCATGTCCCACTCATGCCGCTGCTGCCTCAGCATGCGCTTGAGCCCCTGTAATATATTCGGTTCATCATCCACAAACAGTATACGTTTTTTCATCAGGCGACTCCTTTCATGTCATTTTGTTGCTCTGCTATTTCTGCGGAAATTTCTGCTTCTGTTTCAACGCCATCGGCAGTTGCATCCATCGGCAGGCGAATAACAAACGTCGTACCCTTACCCGATTCACTGTCGACAGTCACACTGCCTTTGTGTTTATCAACAATCACTGCATAAGCAATCGCCAACCCCTGCCCAGTACCTTTACCAACACCTTTGGTAGTAAAAAACGGTTCGAAGATGCGTTTTTTTACTTCATCCGGCATACCGCTGCCACTGTCGGCGATGCATATTTCGACATCATCATCAACCTGTTTTGTACTGATGGTAATCGTACCCAGGGGATCGCTCTCATCGCGGCTGTCTGCGATAGCATGTGCCGCGTTGACAATGATGTTTAATATCACCTGGTTTAACTCACCCGGGTAACACGGTACTAATGGCAGGTTTGAGTCAAACGCAGTAATCATCTCAGCGACATATTTCCACTCGTTGCGCGAGACGTTGATGGTGCTTTCGATGGAATTATTAAGGTCGATGCTCTCCAGGTGATCGGTACCGGGGTGAGAGAAATCTTTCATCGAACGTACAATCTTGCTGATACGATCGATGCCCTCCAGCGACTGTTTTATCGCACTGGGCACTTCTTCAGCCAGGTAATCGACTTCAATTTCTTCACTCAACACCTGCGCCTGATCGATCAGCTCGGGCAACGCCTTGCCTTCGTTAGCCGCAACGCCCAGTTCTTTATAAGCTGCCACCAGTCGCATCAAATCAGAAAAAGATTCCTGCAAGAAACGGGTATTGTCACCAACAAACTGGATAGGCGTATTTATCTCATGCGCAATGCCGGCAGCAAGCTGGCCAACCGAGGCAAGCTTTTCAGCATGCAGCATCATGTTCTGCGAAGTCTCAAGTTCTTTATGCGCCTGTTCAATCTCTTTATTGCGGGCGATTAACTGTTGCTCATTTTTTTTCTGCGTTGTTATATCTACGCACATGGCAATATATTTATAAGGCTTGCCTGCATCGTTCAAAAACGGCACGACGGTGGCAGCCGCCCAGTAAAATGTGCCGTCTTTTTTCCTGTTACACATGTTGCCTTTCCACACGCGGCCATTTGCGATGGTGCGCCACAGGTCACGATAGAATTCATCCGGATGTATATCTGACTTTAATATATTATGATTTCGGCCAAGTAACTCGTCACGATCATATTGTGAAATATCACAGAACTTGTCATTCACATAAGTGATATTACCCCGCACGTCGGCCATGCTCACGATGGCATGTTCATCAAGCGCCTGCTTCTGAAAACTTAGCTCTTTATGTGCCTGGTGAATTTCAGTATTACTGATCAATAATTTTTCTTCCGTTATTTTCTGTTCGGTGATATCGGTGCTGACAACAACATATTTATAGATCTCAGCATGTTTGTTAAAAAATGGAGTGATCGTCGTTTTTGTCCAGTACGGTGAACCATCACTGCGTAAAAAGCTTATGATGCCGCACCATATATCACCGCGGCCTATTGTTGCCGACATCTCAATAACAGACTCTTCAGATTGCTTACCCGACAGACCCACCATAAAATGTGCACCAACAAGTTCATCTTCAGTAAAACCAGACACCTCAACATACTTTTTATTGACGCTTTGTATTATCTCAGACTGATCCAACACACAAACAATGGCATGCTCTTCCAGTGCAATTTTCTGAAACGCCAGCTCATGCGTTATCTTTTCCACCTCATCTCTTTTAAGCTGTAATTTTTGCTGCCATTCCTGACGGTGTGAAATATCAAGAACCATGGCAACAAACACCGGCCTGCATCCCATCAGCGACAACTGCAAATGAATTTCCACCGGGTAACACGAGCCATCTTTGCGCTGATGCCGGGCGGTGAATGTTAATTGCTCCTTAGTCTGATCAAGCAAGGATTTAATGACAGACCTGAATTTTTCTTCACTAAGGTCTGGTTTGATAGCTGCCGCTGTCATCTCCGACAATTCTTCCATGCTATAACCAAGATTTTTTCTGGCGCCTTCATTGACCCGAATAAACTTTAAGGTGTCAACATCAAATATGTAGATTTCATTTAACGAGTTTTCGAGAATGCGCCCAAGGCTGACAGCCATCTCCTGTGAGGCGACACGTTCCTGCTCGGTGGCTTTATATTTTTCGATGGCTTTATCAATATCAAGCTTGAGCTTGTTGCGATGCACTTCGAGCTCTGCCTGGCTCTCTACCCGCAGATCGATCTCTGATTTCAGCTTGCTCTCGGACTGTTTGATTCCGCGCATCATGAAAAAGCCGATTATCGCACTCAGCATGAAGATGACAGTAGACACTATGAGCACGACGCGGATATCGCTCAGCACCGTACGGTTTGCCATCTGCAAGGCTTTATGTGATTGCTCGCGGTAATAATGAAACAGTTTTTCAAACTGCTGAAATATTGCCGCCCTTACTTCGTTGAATTCCGGTGTCATATTAAGAACCCTGGCCTGAGCCTGCTCACCATCCATGACCAGTTGCCGAATACGACTCTGAGTACTCGAACCTGCCAAAATTAATTTCCCTAACTCTGACAGGTAACGTTTTTCCCTGCTGTCCAGTTCCATCGACTTCAGACGTTCGTACGTTTTGATAAAATCATCCGCCTGTGAAAGATGCTGTAGCTGAAGGTCATCCAGTTCGAATGGGTCACTAACAATCAGCATATTCTGAAAGGTGCTTTCTCTGTCCCTCGCAGTGTTCCACATATTTAGCGCCAGATTAGTTTTGAGCTGGTATTCACCTGCCGTCATCACCAGTTTTTTGTTGACCGTGTCCATGTGATACCAATACATGATGGTAGTAACTGCCGTCACAAAAATCGCGCCTAACACCAGGGTCAGGAGAAGATATTTGATATCATATTTTATGCCGAACATGTTTTTACCTTTCATTCCATATATCGTAACGTGACAAATATTCTGCTGATAGAAAACTGTCACAGATACAATTGAGCGCACCTGTATTGCAAACAAACCTGATCAGGGATTTCCGCCAATACTGTATATCTCGACAATAAATGAAATATCTTTAGCTGCTCATGCAATACTCAGTAAAGAAGGGGGTTTGACAGATACGGCTGATCTGTCAGAGGTAATATTGAGCAATTCAGCTGGAAACAAGCTTGAAAAATTCTGAATCTCAATCTGTCGCATCCAGACTTGTTCAGAGGTTCCCTAACGCCCGGCCGTTATGCTCTATGCTATTCAATAAGCAATCCAGGCGGCAAGCACAATCCACAACAATCCTTTACCAATAAAAAATACAAGTCCTGCGATACCGATACGCTGCAACCAGTTTATAGACTCAACAGATTCTGACATCCCGTGAATTGCCCTGCTCACCTGTTTCATGCCGTCCTCCAACGTAAAAAGCAAGGTGCCATGACGGCACCTTGCTGCGTTTTAGCACTGTTTATACAGAAGCCGTATCAACTTATCGACCATTGCAACCCAGACCTTTAGCAACCGCCGCCCCATATTCCGGGTCAGCCTTTGTGAAATGCACGATCTGTCGCTGCTGTATATCCTGCGGCACAGCCTGCATCGCATTCACAATATTGCTGATCAAACGCGCTTTTTCTGCCGCATCCATCAGACGGAATAAATTGCCGGCCTGCGTGTAATAATCAGCTTCTACACGATGATCATAACGATCTGCATCACCATTAATACGCATCGGCGGCTCGCTGAAGCTGGCATCATCCACCGCCCCGCCAAAACTGTTTGGCTGATACACCGGCTCTGCGCCGCCGTTACCATCAAAACGCATCTGGCCATCACGGTGATATGTGTGCACAGGGCAACGTGGTTTATTGACATCCAGCGCCGCATGATTGACACCGATGCGATAGCGATGTGCATCCGGATAAGCCTGCAAACGTGCCTGCAACATCTTGTCCGGCGAAACACCGAAACCCGGTGGCAGATTACCCGGACCAAACGCAGCCTGTTCAACTTCAGCAAAATGATTAACCGGATTACGGTTCAATTCCATCTCACCGACTTCAATCAGCGGGTAGTCGGCATAAGGCCAGACTTTAGTCAGATCAAACGGATTGATGTCATAGCTTTCTGCATCGGCCTCCGGCATGATCTGTGCTTTCAGTGTCCACTTCAGACTATCCCCGCGTTCGATCATTTCATGCAATTGCTGGCGATGATAATCGGGATTCTCCGCAGAAATTTTCGCAGCATCTTCGACGCTCATATTCTTGATGCCCTGCTGCGTTTTAAAATGCCACTTCACCCAGTAACGCTCACCGTTGTTGTTCCACAGGCTGAAGGTGTGACTGCCGAAGCCGTCCATATTACCCAGTGTTTGCGGAATACCGCGATCACCGAACAACCAGGTCACCTGATGCAATGACTCCGGGCTTAACGACCAGAAATCCCACTGCATATTGCCGTCACGAAGACCGGTCACCGGATGACGTTTTTGTGAATGGATAAAGTCGGGGAACTTGCTCGGATCCTTGATGAAGAATACCGGCGTATTATTACCAACCAGATCCCAGTTGCCTTCTTCGGTATAAAATCTGACCGCGAAACCGCGCGGGTCACGTACCGTATCCGCCGAACCCAGTTCACCGGCCACTGTGGAAAAACGCACGAACAGTTCGCACTCATTACCGACTTTTTCAAACAGTTTGGCACGGGTGTATTTTGAAAGATCAGCGGTCACTTTAAAGGTGCCGTAAGCGCCTGCGCCCTTGGCATGCACTACTCGCTCCGGCACACGTTCGCGATTGAAATGCGCCAGTTTCTCGAACAGATGCACGTCCTGCATCAGTACCGGGCCGCGCGGGCCGGCGGTGATTGAATTTTGATTATCGGCAACCGGGCAACCGGCTGTCGTCGTCATTACTTTTTTCTTGTCACTCATGATTATTTCCTCAACGTTGATGTAGCTTGTTTGTAAGCCCGGCACCAAACCGGGCATGCGCTTACTTTCCGCCAAATAGACTCATTGGTAAAATCGTTTATTTGTATTAAACTTATCGTTAAAACCTATTATAAACATTAATCGTGAACAGACCTGGATTATGAACCTGAAAGACCTGACATACATCATCGCGGTTGCTGAAACAAAACACTTCGGCAAAGCGGCACAACGCTGTTTTGTCAGCCAGCCCACACTCAGCGGACAAATCAAAAAACTGGAGGACAGTCTGGGTGTGGCTATTTTCGAGCGCACCAAACGCTCGGTGGAAATCACCCCCATCGGCAAAGATATTGTTGCCCACGCGCTGAATATTCAGGAACTGGCCGACGCCATTAAACAAACTGCCCGCGCACATCAGAATCCTTTACTCGGCGCACTACGCATCGGTGCAATCCCCACACTCAGCCCGTATTTAATCCCGTTAATTTTATTGCCGCTGAAAAAACACTACCCGCAGATGAAGCTGATACTGTCGGAAGAATTTACCGAAGTTCTATTGCAGCGCCTGCGCAAACACGAAATTGATGCCGCGCTGCTGGCCACCGATGTCGATGACACCGAGCTGGAAATGATGCCATTGTTCGACGAACCCTTCTGGCTGGCGCACCCGTACAAACACCCGCTGTACAACAAAGAAAAAATCACCCGCGCCGATCTGGATAACACCGAGCTATTGATCTTATCGGAAGGTCACTGCCTGGCAAGACAGACCATGGATGTGTTTCATCTGAAAGACCGGCAGCAACAGGGCGAGATGGCCGACCTGCGCGCATCGAGTCTGGAAACTTTACTGCAACTGGTCAGCGCCGGTTTTGGTTCGACACTGGTGCCCGCGCTGGCACTGCGCGGGGCGTGGACAAGTGGCAGCGGTATCGCCACCCGTGAATTAAAAATGAAAGCTGCCAGCCGCCGTATCTCGCTGGTATTCAGAAAAAGTTATCCGCGAAAAAAAGCGCTGCAAGCATTTGCCGGTGTTATTTTTGACAACCTGCCCAACACGGTACGCGCCTGCAAAGCGCCCGGGGGAAAACGGAAAAAACCGTAGTGTGGCCAGAGCTTTTTTGTCCACTTGCTTATGAAAGGTGTAACCGCGTGGGCAAAAAAACCTTGCCCACCCTACCGGAATATTACAGCTGTAGGCCTGCATAAGGAACGTTGCAGGCACTCCAGACAAAGCGCCGGCAACGCTATCGCTTATGCCAGCCTACAAAAAACTACCAACTTCGAGTTTAAAAAACGTGACAAGTCAAAACGCCTTTTAAAAACCAATCACAGCAAGATCCAGCTTGCCGGCTTTGACTGGCGGACACCAGAAATACGCACCGCTAACCGGTCGCGCAAAACTAAACAGCGCATCCGTCACGCTATCATCTTTGCCTAACATGTGATCGAGTATCACTTCAAACGCGGAAAACGAATGGCCGAAAGCAACAAATACCAAGCCCGCATCCATCGCCTCCGCCCACGGCATGGAGCGGCGAAGCATAAAAGCTTCAGGCTCAAAATTTTCCTGCGCGCTGCGTTTAACATGCGCAGACGCCGGCGCTTCATCAAACTCTTCGTTATCGCTGACATGCCTGCCAATAGCATCGTCCTTTTGCTTCACAGTCATGCTATCCAGCACATCAAAATCATGCAACCACTGTTGCACCGCAACAAAACTGCTGCCATCCAGACCCTCGCCCTGATCCTGCACAATGGCCGCATGAACAGCTTCCTCGCCCTGCGGATTTTCCGTGCCGTCCTCGTAACCGCTAAGATCACGGTTGGCATCGTATTGAAAAGAATCGATGACATTGGTGATGGCAAATCCCGGAGTCAGAATATTTTCTATCTGCCGCGAACGATGAAAAATCTCACCACGATCAGTACCGCGTAACCAGCACCATATCGCAGCAGGTGTCGACGGAACATCGATACCGCTGCCGGTTTTTGCCTGCATAGTACGTAGACCGAGGACATTTTTCCCCAGTAGATCAAGCAGCGACTGGCCGATACCGACGACCATATTCTCGCTCACATCTTTTGCCACCAACGCCTGTAACGCCGCTTTAACATCTGCTTCCGAGTCGACGGAGAACTCCAGATATCTGGCCAGTTTGGTGCCTTCGGCAAGAATGCCGGCTTGAGTGTTCTGCATATTTTATTCCCGTTTTATTGTTTTCAGCTACGATATTTTTATCTGCTATAAACTTTTAAACCATTTACGCATAACACCTTTGTTTTCGTCAAGGAGGCAGAATTTTATTTCCCTGCCAACTCAACGACTATGAACTGAAAGTCCATAGGTTATACCAATGACTGGAAGTCATTCTTTATTGCCCTATTATATTTTCTCGCAGAGACGCAGAGAAAGCTGAGAAAAACAATGACTTTTTTGCGCGCTCTACGTCTCTGCGAGAGCAACAATGTTATCAAATAATTGCTTCCTCAGAAAAATTTGTGGGTAGTTTCCGGCACAGGTAGCGCCCCAAGGGCATTTGTCACTTCGTTCGGGCACGTTTTTCGCGGACTGGGCTTTTTCGCTTTTTCTTGAATACCCCGCCCGCTTGCGGCGGGGTAGTTTATTGTTAGTGCGAAGCACAAACAAAAAAACTCTGCGCCTCGGCGGTGAAATAATTATCTAAAAACTATCGCCCCAGCTATCGCGTTTACGACGCCAGTTGATGCGGGTAAGAATGAGACCGACAATCAGGCTGCCCAGCGAAACTGCACCGCCGATGATAAACCACTCCTGCGTGACATTGCTGCGCAACTGCTGGTTATCTTTGTCTAACATCGATGCCTGGTCTCTCGCTTTATCCCGCTCTTTTTTCAACTGCTTGTTCTTTTTAGACAGAGCCAATGGATTGGCAGCGGTAATTTTCAGATCATTCAGCGAGTTACTTAAATTAGTTCGTTCATTTTGCAACGCACCCTTCTCATTTTTTAATTTTCTGATTTCAGCTTTCAATGCTGCAATCGATTTTTTTAGATTCTTAGTATCCTGTCTCATTTTCGCCAGTTTTTTATTCACCGAAACCAGTCGATCACGACCACTGGGAACATCCATCACATTATCTGCTTCTACCCAACCTGTTTTTCCACCAGGAATTTCAACCTCGATAAACTTATTATCGTCTGAAGCACCCAGTATGGTTAGCGCAGTACCGCTCTTAAGAAATTTTATAATGCGGTGACCGTTAGATGCACCTGAACGCATCGGCACTTGTAACTCATCACTGACGTAGCTTGTTTTGGCCTGAGCCGGCATGGTTGCCGTCATCACCAATATCGCAAGTGCAGACAAAACAAAAGAACGCATAGAAAAAATTCGATTATTAAACACTTTATTTTTAATCACTTTTAACACCTGAAAACTATTAAACGGTTTCACCTAAAAGGCAAAACTTTATGGGTAACGTCGTATTATGACGAAATTGACACTTCTCGTCACTTTAAATTGAAATTTTAAAATCCCGAAGAAGCATCAATCCTTGTAAGCAAACACACTAGCCTCATTCTCGACATGGTGTTCTTCCAGCCAGGAAAGTTTTTCATGCAGAGTCACCACTTCACCGACGATGATCAATGTTGGCGGTTTAATGTCTTTGCTGGCAATCACATCAAGCAGGGTTTCCAGCGTTGCGATATATACACGCTGCTGCGGCGTGGTGCCCTGCTCGACCAGCGCCACCGGCGTACTGGCAGGCAGACCATGCGCCACCATTTCCTTACACAGAGTTGGTGCGCCGTGCAGTCCCATGTAAAACACCACAGTCTGTTGTGGATGCGCCAGCGCTTTCCAGTTGAGATCAACAGAGCCGTCTTTTAAGTGACCGGTAACAAATACACATGACTGCGCGTAATCACGATGCGTTAGCGGAATTCCCGCATAGGACGAGCAACCATTGGCGGCAGTAATACCCGGCACCACCTGAAAGGCCACGCCTTCTTGTGCCAGTAACTCGATTTCTTCGCCACCGCGGCCGAAAATAAACGGGTCACCGCCTTTCAGACGCAGCACGCGTTTGCCTTCTTTAGCCAGCCGCACTAACAACTGGTTAATGTTTTCCTGCGGCATGGTGTGCTTGTCACGTTCTTTGCCAACGTAAACGATCTCTGCGTCACGACGTACCATCTCCATAATTGCTGGTGACACCAGGCGGTCGTAAACTACCACATCGGCCTGTTGCATAAGACGCAGTGCGCGGAACGTCAATAGATCGGGATCACCGGGGCCAGCACCAACCAGGAAGACTTCGCCAGGCATTTCGGGATTTTCCGATTGTTTATCAATCGCTTTATCCAGCACCTGCTTCGCTTCTTCTTCGTGACCGGTAAAAACCAGTTCGGCGACTTTGCCTTCGAGAATTTTTTCCCAGAAAGCGCGACGTGATTCAACATTGGGAAAAGTGGTTTTAACTTTGTCACGAAAACCTTCCACCAGTTTTGCCAGCCGGCCATAAGCGGCGGGGATACTGCCTTCAAGTTTGGTACGAATCAGACGCGCCAGCACCGGCGATGAACCGCCGGTAGAAACCGCGATAACCACCGGCGAGCGATCAATAATTGACGGCATGATAAAGCTGCACAGGTCTGGATCATCTACTACGTTCACCGGCAGACGTAATTGATGCGCCAGCTTTGATACCTGCTCATTCACCGAGCGTTGATTTGTCGCGGCAATAACGACTGCACATGTTTCCAGATCCAGCTCTTCAAATTCACGCTTTACATGCTGGATAAAACCATCTGCGTTTAACGCCTGTAGTTCTTCACAGATGTCCGGCGAAACCACGGTAACATCGGCCTGTGCTTTTCGCAGCAGGGCAACTTTACGTGCAGCGATTGAACCACCACCGACCACCAGGCAGGGGCGGTGTTTGATCTGAATAAATATCGGTAAATATTCCATAACGATGATTCTTTAATCTTTTAGAAAATACGGGAGAAACGTTTGTTGAAAAACAACTAGGGATTAAGCAGTTTGTCGAGTTTACCGCTTTGATTTAACGCGGTTAAATCATCAAAACCACCAACATGAAGATCATCGATGAAAATTTGCGGAATGGTACGGCGACCGGTAATTTCCATCATGTGATCAAATTTAGCAGGGTCTTCGTCGACTTTAATCAATTCGTAGGTCGCTTTTTTGCTCTGGAACAAACGCTCGGCGGCAGTGCAATAGCCGCAGAAACGTCCGCAATAAATGATAATTTTTGGCTGTGACATAAAACTCTACAAACCTTCGATAACGTTTTTCAGCATAGTCTGCACCTGCGATGCAACACCGCCCAGGGCTTCATTTTTAACAGCCATCATCGACGCCATTGGATCAACCGCCGCAACTTCCACTTTACCGTCAGCGGTTTCCTGCACGATGACGTTACAGGGCAACATGGTACCAATTTTATCTTCAGCCAGCAGTGCCTGGTACGCAAATTTTGGATTACAGGCACCTAAAATAGTATAACGCTGGAAATCAACATCGATCTTCTTTTTTAATGTGGCGCTCACATCGATGGTAGTTAATACACCAAAACCTGCATCAGCAAGATGTTTGGTAACACGCTCGATGGCATCGTCAAAATTGTCATCAACAATCTTGGAAAAATAGTAACTCATGATAAAACTCCGACTTTATTAAATGTGATGTGGGCGCGTATTATAACTGGTTGATGATATAGATGAAATCTAACTTGTGAGATAGGCATTTCCCCTGTTAATTACCGGTTTTTATCAAAAAACGAAACCAGCCTTCAACCTTCTAACCCGTAGGGTGGGCAGTTTTATTTGCCCACGCAGTAAATACGGCTTGTTATTCAGCGTGGGCAAATAAAACTGCCCAGCCTACTGTTAACTTTCAAGCGGCGGTGGCGCCACGCGCAACACTTCTTCGACCGTGGTTTCACCTTTGGCGACCTTGTTTGCGCCACTCAGTCGCAACGGCTGCAAGCCATCTTTAATCGCCGCGCGGCGCAGGTCATGGATATCGGTGTCTTTGGTTATCATCTGCCGGGTTTCATTGGAAAACTT
>VAPF01057625.1_pt1 | contig 13989 bp, 10 predicted proteins | sample 3393931 | NCBI WGS metagenome assembly VAPF01 (sample SAMN08290437, study PRJNA428436) | hydrothermal vent metagenome | isolation source: Deep-sea hydrothermal vent chimney | place: Atlantic Ocean: South-mid Altantic Ridge | depth 2773 m m | reverse complement strand
TGACCCGTTTGATTGATGATCACCAATCGGGTTTGCAGGATCACAGTGCGGCTCTGTGGTCGTTGTTTATGTACGAGTCATTTCAACGTCAGGTTTTGGGCGGAGCATGAAAATAATTTTCGTTATGTTAAAAATATTACATAGGGAACTGTTGTGAAAATTATAGATATTGTTCAATTATCTATGCCAGTTATTGGGGGGTTTGTAAGTTTATTAACTTTTTGTTTGGCAATTTGGCTCTACCGAACATCAAGAAAAGTGAAAATTGCCATATTTTCACAGCGTGTAGAAAAAGATGGTAAGACGACGGCAAAAATTGAGGTTAAAAGTTTGCGGCAGAGGCACGTTGTTATTGATGCCGCTCGGTTCCCATTGACCGTTTGGACAAGACGAAAAAATCTACGAGTTACTGGGCTTATAAAAACGTTGCGCCTGAAGGATGAGATTTTAGATTCTGATCAAGATATTGATTACGTCAGTCAAATGGCTTCGTGTAATGCTGGAAAGTTACCCGTTAGACTTGTTGAAGATGAAATTCGCCAAATCGAATGTATAGATTTAGATGACATGATGGCGCACTTTTTTCATTATAAAGAAAGTTTTGTCAATAAATCATTCTTTGGGATTTTCATGTTTCTTTTACATGTCGAAGTTTGTACGACAAATGGTCGTGTTTTCCGGAAACGTGCACATTGGGAAATTCGTTACCATTTATGGGAAAAATATAAAAATGATCCTCGAACATATGGTGGCTTAGCAGGCTAAGCGAATGCATTGGGATAGCAAAAAATGCCACTTGTTCCTTGTTCCGCTTTTTGTTGCTGGTGATGTTTGGCATTATGCGCACTGCAAAATAACAGCAGATGAAAAACCGAGATTTAGTCAGCAATGAAAATATTACACGTACTGGATCATTCCATCCCGCTTCACAGTGGGTACACTTTTCGTACTGCGGCGATTTTGCGTCAGCAGCATGCCATGGGCTGGGAAACATTCCACCTCACCAGCCCAAAGCATTATCTGGATGCACCGGCGGAAGAGGATATCGACGGGTTGCATTTTTATCGCACTCCCCCGGTTTCAGGTTGGTTGGCCAAATTACCCATCCTTAATCAGTTGGCAATTATTCCGGCGCTCACCTGTCGGCTGGAGAAAGTATTGGCTGAGGTAAAGCCGGATATTTTGCACGCACATTCTCCGGCATTAAACGGTATTGCCGCGTTACGGGCGGGGCGTCGCCTGGGGATTCCAGTGGTTTATGAGGTGCGTGCGTTTTGGGAGGATGCCGCCGTTGATCATGGTACCTCCAGTGAGGGTGGTCTCCGCTATCGTTTGACGCGTGCCATGGAAACCTATGTGTTACGACGTGCCAATGCTGTCACGACCATTTGTGAAGGCTTGCGAGGTGATATCGCCAATCGGGGAGTTGCAGAAGATCGTATTACGGTGATTCCCAATGCGGTGGATGCGGAAAAATTTGAAGTGGGTGGTGTGGCGGACCCTGCGCTGTTGAGTGAACTCGGGCTTGAGGGAAAACAGGTGCTGGGTTTTATCGGTTCTTTTTATGCGTATGAAGGGCTTCCGTTGCTGATGGAAGCCATGCCCAAAATGTTGAAAACAAACCCAGATGTGCGCCTGCTGCTGGTAGGGGGTGGGCCACAGGATGAATTGTTGCATCAACAGGTGAAGGATCTGGGACTGGATCAACAGGTTATCTTCACTGGCCGGGTTCCTCATGATCAGGTGCAGCGCTATTACAATCTGGTGGATATTTTTGTTTACCCACGTCTTTCCATGCGCCTGACAGATCTGGTTACGCCACTAAAACCGTTGGAAGCGATGGCGCAGGGACGGGTTGTATTGGCGTCCGATGTCGGGGGGCATAAAGAATTGATTGTCGATGGAAAAACGGGGTGTTTGTTTCGCGCAGGTGACTCCGTTGCGCTTGCCGATGCTGCCATTGAATTGTTTGATAAACGCGAACATTGGGTTGATTTACGAAAGGCCGGGCGCGAATTTGTGGACCAGGAGCGGAACTGGCCTGTCAGTGTGGCGCGTTACCGTGATGTTTACGCCACTGCGATGGCGGGAAAATAACGATGTCTGCACATCATCCAAAAGAGCAAACGCTCCATGACATGACCGGGTTGAATGTGGTGATGGCGGGTCCTCTGCCACCGGCTATTGGTGGTATGGCAACGGTCATTGGTGATATCAGTCAATCCAGCCTTGCTGACCGGGTGGCACTTGTGCCTTTTAATACAGCAAAACAAACCTCCGAAGGGCGATCCTTGCTAACGGGAATTGTTGCCCGTATCAGTTTGTGGAAGCGCTGGGCATCCGCATTGCGTGGCAAAGGTCAATCTGTCGCACATATTCATACCTGTAGCGGGCTGACCTATTTTCTGGATGGGACATTGTTGATTATTGCGCGGTTATTGGCACAACCGGTGGTATTACACATTCATGGTGCCCGTTTTGACCGTTTTTTGGATGAATTGCCAGCTCCGCTATTGTTTCTCGCAAGGTGGCTGGCGCGCCGGGCCAACAGGGTGGTGGTGTTATCGGAAACCTGGCAGGAAACCCTGGCCGACAGGCTGCCCGGCGCACAGTTAAGCGTTATTGCCAATGGTGTTCCTGTGCGTGACGCGCCGGTGGAAGCAGAAAATGCTGCGCAAACGGTGTTTATTTTATTTCTCGGCAACCTGTCGCAACGCAAGGGTGTGTGGGAATTGATTGATGCCATGCGCGCTGTTCCCGTCGAGGCCACTCTGGCATTGGTGGGCGGGGAGGATGACCCGGGCATTTCAGATGCAGCGCAGACCCGTATCAACGAGGCCGGCATGACTGATAGCGTCAAGCTGATTGGACCGGCTTATGGCGAGGACAAACACCGCTGGCTGGAAAAAGCCGATATTTTTGTCCTGCCCTCACATGCGGAAGGTTTGCCCATTGCTTTGCTTGAGGCAATGGGCGGCGGTATACCGGCGGTAGTGACGGCGGTGGGGGCAATGCCTACGGTCATTGATGATGGAGTTCAGGGAAAAGTGGTGCCGCCGGGTGATGTTGATGCTTTGTCTGCCGCATTGACGGCGCTGGTTAATGATCCGGCGTTACGACGAACGATGGGAGAGGCAGCTCGCAAGCGATGTCTTGCCGATTATGGCGTAGAGCGTAGCGCAGAAAATTATCTGCGATTGTATTCAGAAATAGTCAGTGTCAATAATATAAATTAAGCACTAAATCACTTTGTTAGCCCTTTATTACTGAGAGCACGGTCATTCCTGACCCATTACATTCCCAGCCAAGCACTCCAATAGACCCGGAGGTTATGTTGTCGTGGCATTGACAAATGGCGTGTTATAAACACAGAGGGCACAGAGTGTTTAGTGTTTTTCTCTGCGGCCTTTGCATCTTTGCGATCTCTGCGTCAAATACTCGCTGATTTTTAAAAGTAGTGTGTTTTCAGTACTTAATTCCATCATCCTAAATGAACACTATTATTTCAAGCTGTTTTTAGCACCGGTATTGGGGTGCTGGCAAGTTGGGTGTTGTTAACGCAGAGGAAACAAAAAATAAAGTTTTGTGGTTATAACAACGAAAAAAAGGCCGGAGAAGAGATAAAAAAATGGTAAAATGCGGCACTTATCTATTTATGTCTTGCGCACTCTGCACGGCGACAAACTCACACTGATATGAAAAACCTGTACACCTCATTAATATCCGGTGCTGTATTTCCCTTGCACGAAAAGCTGAAGGGGCACACCACGGTCAGCGTCAAAAAAGCCATGGAAAACAGCCAGTGGTGGTCTCGCGAAGCATTGGAAACGTACCGTGTGCAGCGTTTGCAGGCATTTCTTTCTCAGGTTTACGCACATGTGCCTTATTACCGGTCCCTGTTTGACGGGCTTGGGTTTGATGTTTCATCGGTGAAATCCGTTACTGATCTTCAGCAGTTACCTTTTCTGGACAAAAAACTGATCAAAGAAAATCAGCAGGATTTAAAAGCCGATAATGCGACTCAGCTTTCACCATTCAACACGGGTGGATCATCTGGAGAACCGCTGGTATTTTTTATTGGACATTCCCGCGTGAGTCACGATGTCGCCGCCAAGTGGCGTGCGACACGTTGGTGGGATGTGGATATTGGGGATAAGGAAATTGTACTTTGGGGGTCACCGATTGAACTGGGTGCGCAGGACCGGTTTCGTCTGTTGCGTGATCGCATGTTCAGATCAACATTACTGCCTGCCTTTGAAATGTCTGAAACTCACTTGAATGAGTTTATCGCTGCCATACGCGCCATACGTCCGCGCATGTTATTTGGTTATCCATCGGTGCTGGCACATATTGCCCAGCATGCAGAAAACAATGGTTTGCCGTTAGATGATCTTGGCATCAAGGTCGCCTTTGTGACCTCAGAGCGATTATATCAAGAGCAGCGGGAAAAAATTGAACGCCGTTTCGGTTGCAAGGTTGCCAACGGTTATGGTGGGCGTGATGCCGGTTTTATCGCCCACGAATGTCCAGAAGGAGGAATGCACATCACCGCCGAAGACATCATCGTCGAGATTGTGGACTCGCAGGGCAAGGTTGTGCCGGAGGGGGAAAGTGGCGAAGTGGTTATTACCCACCTGTTCACCGATGATTTTCCCTTTATCCGTTACCGCACGGGTGATGTGGCTTCGTTGAGCAAGGAAACCTGTTCATGCGGGCGTGGACTGCCCATGCTCAAGGAAATTCACGGCAGAACCACTGATTTTATTATTGCTGCGGATGGCACGGTGATGCACGGGCTGGCACTGATTTATGTATTACGTGAAATGGAAGCCATAAAGTCATTTAAAATTATTCAGGAGACCCTGGAATGGACTCGTGTGGAAGTGGTGGGTGACGAACATTTTTCAGAGCAGCATGTTGCAAATATTAAATCCGGCTTTAAACAACGCCTTGGTGAAAATGTCAGCATTGATGTGGAAAGAGTGGAAAAAATAAAACCGGAACGTTCAGGGAAGTATCGTTATGTTATCAGCAAGGTTGCGGTGACATAAGTGTGTGATTTGACGTGAATACGATCATTGATTTGATGGATGGAGTATGAAATTGGGATTGGGGAAAAAACTGCTTGTTGTTGCCATGTTTCTGGTGGTGGTTGTGCTGGCACTGGTGGCTGGGTTTGCGGCTGAACACTATTTATCAAAAGATATTCCGCAGCCTGATGTGGCTTGGGAAGGCCCGGTATCAGGTGAAAGTCGTTATGTGTTTTATCCCAGATATTTACCCGAGAACTGTGAAGAAACGTTGGCCGCTCTTGATAAGGGTGAGCTGAAACTGGATAACACTAGCCCGAAGGGTATTGGTCTGAATCCAGAGTGGGATCTGGGCGATAATGTCTCCGGGTATTCCTATTTTTATCTTCATTCTTTGCGTTTTATTGCATGTCTCATCAAAGCGGGAGGAGAGGGAGATATTGTTCGCATGTCTCAGGCAGACACCATCTTGCGTAGTTGGCTGGCAAGCAATCCACAGAATGCCCCGGCTTCCGATTGGGCATGGACCGAACATGCGACATCCTGGCGCTCCGTTGCGTTTTCCTGGTTTTTGCTGACAGCGCAGCGAGTGAATTACCTTGATGCGAATAATATGGCGATGTTTACCTCTGCAATTGACGAGCATGTAGCGTTTGCCCGACGACCCTCGGTCTATCGTCCCGATCACAATCATGGACTGAATAATGCGCTGGCTCTACTGGCATTGGCCATGATGGAAGATGATCCGCGGTTGCAGCGTGAGTTATTGCAGTTGGGATTTTCTCGGGCTGAACAGCAAATGGCGGACAATGTTTCTGCTGACGGTATCCATTTTGAGCAATCCGGTTTTTACCATTTTTACACCCTTCGTTCATTTCTTGAAATACTGCGGGTTGCCCGAAACATTGGCTGGCCAATGTCGAATCAGTACCAACAAAAACTCGCTAGCATGATTACTGCCGGTTTCTATATGGCAGGGGCGGATGCTGAGGTGGATGGTATGCCTTACAGCAAACCGGGAAGAAATATGACAGCGCTATTTGATATGAACCCTGACCTTGTGCGTAACGGGCACCTGCTTGATGCAAAGAGCAATGTGATAGATGCTTCTCCACGTAAACGACTGGGTGTTTTTGCAGAGGGCGGATACAGTTTTTTTGTGGCCGAACAAAAAGACGATATCGAGATTGTTTTTCATACACGTATTTTGGAAGCCCCCCATGCTCTTCGGGATGCGCTGGGAATCAGCGTGCGTAATGGTGATGGGGTATTAATACCATTTACGTCTACCATGTATACATCGGAAAACTATCCCCACTGGCGGGAATATTTCTGGAGTTCGGCTTCACATAATGGCGTGACGGTAGAAGGTGTGGAGCAAGTACCGCTGAGTCGTCGCCGTGAGGGTTTACCCGCGTTGCTGACGGATTCCTGGAAACTGAATGCTATGGTGGAATCTGCAGGGCTTGCGGATTGGTTTGCGGGATTTCGTCGGCGGCATCAGCTTGACCGGCGAAGTCTTCAGGAACGTGCGGTGCCCAGCGGAGGGGTCGTCCTGAATTCTGGTAGCAAGGGCGTTGTGGACTATGTTACGGCAAAGCACACCCTCTACGAGGGAGTTGAGCAGATAAGGACGGTGGTAAAAGTAGGAGCGCACCTGCTGTTGGTCTGGGATCGTCTTCGTGGTGACACAGTGAATCGTTATACCCAACAGTTTCATTTTTTACCTGACAGCTCTGTTGAGCTGAAAGAGAAGACCGGGATCATTAAAAGAAACGGGAAAGTGATTGCCCGGGCACAGCAATTGATGCCGGTTGATACACAGGTGTGCAAGGGCAGGGAACAGTCTGTTCCCTGTGGTTGGTACACTGATACGTCTTCTTTACCTCATGCCACACCCGTTTTGCTGCATTCAGCGACTGATGAGCAGGTGGAGTTTTTATGGGTATTGCAGTCTGGAGAGGCGGCATTGACAGCGCTCCGAAGAGATGACGGCAACGGTGATGTTCGCAGAATACAGGTTGATGTGAATGGCTCACAATACACGATAGAATTGACGGAGCAGGGAGTGAACGCCAAACGTGTATCATCAGTCCTGTGACGTTGAAGAAAACGGCTACCCTTTGATATGAACACAAACGATACCTCTTACATGCCTTACTTGGATATTGTTGCTATGGCTCCCAATGCGTGGGATGGGCCGTGGATGAATCGACAACAGCTGCTTTCAAGACTGGGAAGCCAGCACAACATCATTTATAGCAACGGCTTGTGGAGTGTGTGGGACAGAGACCAGGCAGCGTGGAAAGAGGCGTCTGTCAGCGGTGACTTTTATGCCCAGGATCAGGTGCTGGTGGACCAGCCCCCAAAGTTTTTATTACGTTGGCCCAGGTTTTCGGCGCTTGATGGTCTGGCAATCCATATGGCTGTGCGCCGTTGGAGGCGTGTTTGGGGGGTAGAGAAAAACGCTCTACGAGTTGTCTATTTGTTTCATCCGCAGTTTTATCCTTATGTCAAAAAAATCCAAGCCGATTTTGTGGTTTACCATGCCTACGACCTGCTCAGTTTGACGCCTGAGTGGAATCGTGAACTGGAGGAGCAACAACGGGCGCTTTTAGCAATGGCCGACCTGGTGGTGGCATCATCGGATGTTATTGCTGAGGAGCTTACTGCAATTAGCGGGAAGTCCGTCGAAATGCTTCCCAATGGCGCGGATTTTAATGTTTTTTGTGGTGCGGCTACAGGAGATCGTTCAGAGCCTGATGATCTTGTACATATTCCCCACCCACGAATTGGCTATGTAGGAAACCTTAACCTTAAGGTCGATTTTCCATTAATTGCTTCACTTGCAAAAATCCATCAGAACTGGAATTTTGTATTTGTGGGTGGCAAAGGGAAACTTGATGCCCATACACAAAAAGGATTTGATGAGTGTGTTGGGTTAAAAAATGTCTATTTTCTTGGTGCTAAAGATTATCGTGAGATACCCAGTTATGCTGCCAACATGGATGTCAATCTCATGTGTTATCGAGTGGAGGGTGACGTGTGGACTCGTGGCATATACCCACTGAAGCTGCATGAATATCTGGCAACAGGAAAGCCAGTGATCAGTTCCGATATTCCCAGCGTCATTCCTTTCGAATCGAATGTCGCCATTGCGCGCACCACTGATCAATGGCCAAAATTGATAGAAGCGGCATTGCAGGGCAACGGTGCAGGAAGCACAAAGCAAAGACGCACAGTGGCAAAAGAGAACAGTTGGGATGCGAGAGCAGGGCGGTTGAATGTTTGTTTGAAAAATATGGTTAATGACCAATAAAACGTATCGATTTTTTTGATACTGTACTGCTTATAACGTCTGTGACAGCGAGATTCTGATAAATGAGAGACATAGCTGTAACGCTTATCGTTTTTGGTGCATTGCCGTATATTATGATGCGGCCTCACATTGGTATATATGCGTGGTCGTGGATTGGGTATATGGCCCCTCACCGACTGGGATGGGGGTTTGCAACCAATTTACCTTTTGCAGCATTGATCGGAGGGGTAACACTCGTTGCCCTGTTATTTTCGAAAGAACCAAAACGTATTCCACTGACACCCGTTACGGTGACCCTGATATTGTTTTTGGTATGGATGATCATTACAACGCTATTTGCTACCCACCCGGACGAGGCGATGGCAAAACTATCCAAAGTTCTCAAAATACAACTGGTGATTTTTCTTACCTTGATGTTGTTTAATCATCGCGAGCGTATCCATAATTTGATTTGGGTGATTGTTATTTCGTTGGGGTTTTATGGTGTTAAGGGTGGGATTTTTACATTGACAACGGGTGGACAATTTCACGTTGTTGGGCCACAAGGCAGCTTTATTGAAGGTAATACTTCGCTGGCACTGGCTCTGGTGATGGTGCTGCCGCTTATGCATTATTTGTATACTCAGGAAGATAACAAGTGGATCAAACGGGGGCTTATTGTCGCAATGGGTTTTTCTGCATTAGCGATATTGGGCTCTTACTCTCGGGGAGGGCTTCTTGCTATTGCGGCGATGGGAGGCTTTATGCTGATCAAAAGCAAGAAGCGGATGATGATGATAGTCGTGCTGGTCTTGTCTATTCCCGTGGCTATTGCATTTATGCCAGACCATTGGATGGATCGTATGCAAACGGTGCAAACCTATGAAGAAGATACTTCCGCCATGGGGCGTATCACCGCGTGGATGTTTGCAACTGAGATGGCAAAGGCCCGGTTTTCGGGTGGTGGCTTCGAGTCTTTTACACCGGTTAACTATCATCTTTATGCGCCTGAAGTTGTCGAAATGTTAATGGAAAAGGCAGGTGGACGCTACCAGGGGGCCCATAGCAGTTATTTTTCAGTATTGGGCGAACACGGTTTTGTTGGGTTATTTCTTTTTCTAATGTTGGGTTTTGTGTCGTGGCGTACAGGCTCGTGGGTCATGAAATACGCGGCTGATTCGGACAGTTTGGCGTGGGCAAAAGAACTTGCCGGAATGATTCAGGTCAGTTTGGTAGGATTTGCGGTGGGCGGTGCTTTTCTTTCACTGGCTTATTTTGATCTCCTGTACCACTTGATGGCAGTGCTGGTCTTGCTGAAATTACAAGTAGCGCAATCTCTTGCTGGGGGAAACACGGGTGGGCAATCGAGGTTATCACGAGATAACCAGAAAATGTCAATGCAACGCAGAGGTGGGTATTAATGGCGCACGAAGACTCCTCAAAAAGCAGTAATTTTGAACGTAGCTGGAAAAAGCGTTTTGGCCAATATGCTGACGCACGAGATGACGATGCGGGCATTGCCGGTTGGAGTCAGAGTGGTTTGGAAACCCGTGTTCGTACCTTTGATGCTTTATGGGCTTCGGCAGCGGAAGAGCGTTCGTGGCTTGATGCCGGTTGTGGTGCAGGCACTTACTCCCGATTTATGGCGGGCAAGGGAAAACAGGTTGTCGGGCTGGATTATTGTTACCCTGCGGTAAAGAAGGCGGTAAACCGGAGCCTTGACGGTGTGGTCTGGGGTGTCGCTGATGTTAAGCAATTACCCGTTGCGGCTGGGAGTTTTGATGGTGCCATATGTTTTGGTGTCACTCAGGCGTTATCAGATTCGAATGAAGTATCCCGGGAGTTGGCTACCGTTGTCAAACCGGGTGGTGAAGTGTGGATTGACGCGCTGAACAGTGCGTGTTTACCGCATCTTATCGGTCGTGCGAAGCGCGCACTTTTGCGACAGGATATGCATCTGCGTTATGAATCACCACGCCAGTTGCGTCGAGCCATGGCCGATGCAGGGTTAGTGAAGCTTACACGGTACTGGATTCCAATTTTGCCCTATCGCTTTCATCGTTATCAATGGTTTTTTGAAACAAGAGGAATGCATTGGCTTTTGCATGCGTTACCGTTGCTTGGGTCATTGATTAGTCATGGCTTTGTGGTAAAGGGGTATCGAAAGCAATGAATGGTTATTTTGTATTTTCCATAAGCAGGATAAAAAAATGAAAGCACTGGTTCGGGCGGCAAGTTCTGTTGTTTCCTCAAAAGGAGCCAGCGCTCGATTGCTCATCCTGTTTTATCATCGTGTACATCCGGTTGCTGATCCGTTACGCCCTAGTGATGTTGATGTGGATACTTTCGATTGGCAAATGGAAATTTTGTCCCGGTATTTCACGCCGCTGGCCCTGGATCATGCTGTAGAACTTCTCAGACAGGGAAAGCTGCCTGCTAATGCTGTATGCGTTACTTTCGATGATGGTTATGCTGACAACGTTGAAGTGGCTTTGCCTGTGTTGCAACGCTGGGCTGTGCCCGCAACATTTTTTTTGACGACCGGTTTTTTTGGGCACGGCTGCATGTGGAATGATCGTGTTATTGAATTGTTGAGAAACGTAGATACACAAAAACTATCTTTGTCGAATCTGGGGCTGGGTGAATACAAAATAACAAGCTTGAGTGATCGATTGGAAATGGTGAACTCGGTGCTTAGACAATTAAAACACTTGGCATTTGAGGAAAGGGATCAGCAGGTTCAGCGTCTTGAAAACGAATTAAATATTAATGTTTCATATTTCCCCATGATGCGTGAGGAACAGGTGTCAGTGCTGATAAGGTCGGGAATGAGCGTGGGAGCACATACGATTAATCATCCCATCCTTAGCAGGATTAGCTTGGACGAAGCGAAGCAGGAAATTGAATCAGGGAAACGACAGCTGGAAGCGCTAACTAAAAAAGAAGTCACGTTGTTTGCTTACCCCAATGGGGTGCCGGGCAAGGATTATGACGCTGAGCACGTTGGCTTGGTGAAGGCAGCGGGCTTCGATGCCGCTTTTTCAACAGCTTGGGCGGCGGTACAATGTACAGATGATTTTATGCAGCTGCCACGTATAGCGCCGTGGGATAATACGCGACTGCGTTTTTATTTACGTCTGTTGCGCAGCTATCGTACGGGAAATGCCGAGCATGTTGTTATGAATGCCAGACAATAGAGGGTCGCCTGATCGCCTGGCTGCCTGGATAGCTAACACTAATCTATAAGTGGACGCTTTCCGACAATGCTTTAAAATATAATTCCTCCATTTTATCGTCTTGCAAAGGTCTTTTGTGTTCTGTTCCGGTCAGGGAATCCCAGATTAGCCAGGGTATTTCAAAGTGCCTTTTGCCAGAAACATTTATAGAGACTTTTCCTTTTATAAAAAGGGAGATATTTATATGTTTATCGAGTTGGTAGTTAATTTCATCGCCGAATAGTGGTGGTAAATGATCACTTGTAATATAAATAATAGAATTTGGGTCAATGGAATGTAGCTGGTTTATGTATTTGGCGATGGCCTTTGTTCTGTAAAAAAACTGGTTTGATATCTTTTTAATCCTGTTGTCTTCGTGGCTTACCTCGATAATGTCAGGTCTCTCACTTATATTTCTTTTGTATGGGAAATGACCATACATACCTAACACATAGTTAAATAGCGGCGTGTTTTCATTTTGTACGGATTTTTTTATTTTTTCTATATTGTGGTCCAGTAAATCGCCGTCAAAAATTTTAGCATCACCTTTTCGTTTTTTAAAATTCTTACTTTCTTCTAAAAATGAAACTTCGTCAAAGCCAAGGCTTTTATATGCTTGGGTTGAATTGAAATACCCCGCTCCGGTGGCTATCGTTGCGATTGATTTATAGCCGTTTTGGTTTAGGTGATCCACAAAGCTACTCATTTTTTCCCCATTCATCACATTGAATTCTATGCTGTCGATTTTTGCTAAGGCTTTTATTCCTGTAAGTAATTCAAATTCTACCTGTGCTGTTCCTCCTCCATATGCTGGTGATATGACATGAGAAAAAGAATTTTTTTTGTATAAGTGGGGTAGCAATTCGACGGCTAATGGAGATTTGTTGAACTGGAGGCCATTGATTAATCTTGGGTCAATAAAGCTTTCCAAGACAATAATATGAATATTTTTAGGGTTGGCTATTGGTCCGGGATACAGAATGCTTTGTATGTTTATGTCGCTGGACATATACTTTTTTAAGGTGAGAAAGTTTTGTTTTTCTTGATGGCCATAAAATATAAAGCTCGAAAACCTTCCGTTTTCTCTTATTGTTCTCTCCTGTGACCAATTTATATAGGTATATGTTTTTGTGTGATATTTGATGAAAGTGTCTGATGAAAGTATGGCCACTGTAGTCAATAGAAAAAATAATCTATAAGATAGTGAGCATATAATCGCTTTTGGCGAACAATTCTTATTGTCTTGATAAATTAATAAAATAATGGCAATAGGGATGAATAAGGAAAATAAAATAATCCAAAATACCATTTCAGGGGAAAAGTCAAAAATGGTGTAAAAATTCTGAAAATCTGAAGGGCGGGGTGATCTTTCTAAAAAGCCATAAAAATTGTCAAAAAATGCATAAATAATAAGAATTGGTATTGCGGGAACTACATATTTAACAGTTTTTATTTTGATTTTCGGGAAAAATAACATTATTGATAATGTTAATAAAAAAGGGATTTCAAATTTAAAAAGCTGGAGGCTGGCTTCGCCTCCAATAGGCGTCCAGTATTCCGAAAATTCTATATATAGTCCAATGATAGAAAATACTACGAGTAAATATATAGGTAGCGTTTTTAGGTAATTCTTATTTTCTTGTTGCAACACTCATTATTCCTTTTTAATATCAAAATATCATTATTCAAATTGGCTGGAAGCGCGCTTGCTTGCGTGCAGAGAGATTAAGTCCAGCAAATCTTTGTATATCTATAGCGTTAATATTTAAGTCTGAATCACATGGTTCATATGGTGTGGCATGTTATTGATGCACCATTAACTATGGCCCTTAACTCATATTACAGTATCAAAACGTGTCGTTAAATTTATTTTCCAGCATGCGTCGTATGGTCATCCCGGTCGTTACCGACAACAATGCTTGTTCTTCCTGTTGGGCTTGCCAGTAGGAATGTCCTTTTGTGAAGGTGAGTACATTGAAGTGCTGCTGATTTTTTTCCAGAAACAGGCACAATGTTTTAAAACGGGATTGATTCAAGCGGTTTGGGGCAAGTTGCGTGTACTGTACATCTCTATGTTTTACAAACTCAGAGGGATGCGACAGGATGACAACAGGGCTGATGTTTTTGCGCACGGCATTGTTGAGAAGATGGCGTGTTTCACTCCAAGAGGAGCCTGTGATAGTTAACGATTTCAAATGTTTTTTCTGTCGAAATGATAAATCGCAGTAGGAAAGTACCGGCATTTCCAAGACTCCTGCAATAGAATGGCGGCCAGAAGAAAAATGCAGTTCACTATTAATGGGTGGGGATATTGCCACGCCAATGTTTGAGGCCAGCGGCACTCCGAGTTCCTGCATAACGTGGTAAACAGTTTTATCAACCTGCAATCCCCCCGTTCGAATGGCAATGGGTTTTGCTATTCCCCAGCGTGCGAAGGCCTGCATAC
>VAPF01026018.1_pt1 | contig 13994 bp, 12 predicted proteins | sample 3393931 | NCBI WGS metagenome assembly VAPF01 (sample SAMN08290437, study PRJNA428436) | hydrothermal vent metagenome | isolation source: Deep-sea hydrothermal vent chimney | place: Atlantic Ocean: South-mid Altantic Ridge | depth 2773 m m | reverse complement strand
TTGTAAGGTGATAACACTCATCAGTTCCATTTTATAAAAATAGAACTGATGATAACTAAACGTAAAGAACTTGTGTATATTATTTAAATTTCATTCCTTACCGAGCGCCCCCCGCACAGACCCGGACGTGCAGTTTTCCCGCATCCGGTTCCTCGGTTGTACTCGCTTTCGCGGCAGGCTTGCCTTTATGCATAGACCGCATGCTGTCGTTGTTTCTCCACTATCCTCGGTAAAGCCACACCCAGTTTCTTCAGCGCAACATTGTATTTAGGCAATAGGGTAGGCAATAGTAGGCAATAGGGGACAGACCACGTTTATTGACACTTTTTTTCATCTTGCAGCACGTTCATCGCGACGTGTATGACCGCGATTACATCAATCTGATCGGGCTTGATGTAATAGATGATTCTGTGTGGATCAGAAAAGACTTCTCGTATTTGATCCAATTCGTATTCCGGTACTTTGCGCCCGGAGAGCGGAAAGGTGGCGATCTGTTTTGATTTGCTAGTAATTCTGTCTATTGTGCGCAAAGCGTAGGTAGGTGAGCTCTGTGCTATGTATGTATAGATAGCATCCAACTGCGCTTCCGCAGCTTCTGTCCAGTGGACTTTCACTCTGGCAAACCGTATTTCTTCCTGACCTCTGCTACATCTTTTGTTCTTCCGGCTTTACTATCTTCCAAGCCTTTTTCAATCGCTTCACGCACATAAATTTTATGCATCAGGTCATCCCACGTCGCATTGGAAGACAACTGATCAATTAATTTATGAGCATCTTTTTTTCTTACTACACCAGACATACCTTACCTCCAACTATAACTGGATTTCCTAGTCAACCTTTTAAGCCGAACTTGCAAGTATTACGCATAATCGCCCTGTTTTCCCGCAATATTCAACCATGAATCAGACAACAACACTCGATAATCACCTAAAATAAGCCCGTTTTCCTTGATATCTTGATTATGCCTTGTAATTCAGGTACTCCTTCCTGACTTTCCAAACCGTCAGATCCATCAGCAGCACCAAGGCCAGACTCGCGCTATTCCGATCCCAAAGTGCAAGTGCTGAAATGATCCATGTTAGTGACTGCAAACCAAATTAGGAAAGTCACTGGATTCCGCTATCCGCCGGAACAACTGAAAAAAGCGGCTTCTATTTATTCTGCACAGCACGCAACGACAAGCCCAGCTGATACAGCTGTTTCTTCTTCAAACCAGTGATCTTGGCCGCCAGCACACTGGCCTGGCTGAGTGGCAGTTCCTCCAGTAACACACCGAGAATGCGCCGCGCCTCGCTGTCATCGCCGTCATCTTCGCCGCCCGGCGCACCAGCCAGCAGCAAAACGATCTCACCCTTCTGCTGATCGGTATCACTGCGCACCCACTCGGCCAGCTCACCCAGCGGGGCATTCTTCACCGTTTCAAAGGTCTTGGTGAGTTCGCGCGCCAGTACCGCCCGTCGCCCCTCACCGATCACTGCCGCCATGTCCTCCAGCGTCGCCCGCACCCGGTGCGGCGCCTCGTAGAAGATCAGCGTGCGCGTTTCACCCACCAGGGCCTGCAGGCGCTTGCGTCGCGGCCCGCTCTTGGCCGGTAAAAAACCTTCGAAGACAAAACGATCCGTGGGCAGACCAGACACGGACACCCCCGCCATCAGCGCACTGACGCCGGGCACCGGCACCACGCGGACACCCTGCTCACGCGCCAACCGCACCAAGTGAAAGCCGGGGTCGCTGATCAGCGGCGTGCCGGCATCGGAGATCAGGGCGAGGCTTTCACCGGCAGCAAGACGCTCCACCAGTCGCGGCGCCTGTGCGCGCTCATTGTGCTCGTGCAGGGCGATGGTCGGCGTACCAATGCTGAAATGTGCCAACAAGCGGCCGCTGTGGCGCGTATCCTCGGCGGCGATCAGCCCCACCCCCTGGAGAATCTCCACCGCGCGTGGCGTCATGTCGCCCAGGTTACCGATGGGCGTTGCCACCACATAGAGCACACCAACTCCAGCACTCATCTATCTGCGAACTCCTGCCGGCCAAGACCGACCAAGGTTTTACCGCCGTCCACCACGGCTGGTGAGAAATATGGGCCGAGCCCGTATACTAACGCCCCGATGACGAATCTTACACAAGCCCACCGCTCCTGGCGCAAAAACCTGCCACAGTGCCCCACACCACGAATGCACGTTTTGCTGGCAGCCCTGTTCATGGTTCTGCTGGCAGGTTGTGCCGGCGGGCCGCCACCTGCGCCGGAGACCACCCCGTCCGCTGATGATGCCCAACAGACCCTGCCACTGGAAAAGATGGTACAACAAGGACGCTACCTCGACGCAGCATTGGCTTATTCACGACTGGCCAACCGTGCTGAATATCCCCAACGCGAACTATTTTCCCTGCGCGCCGCAGAGTTACTGAGGGACGGCAACTACGTTCCACAGTCATTCCAGTTGCTGAGCGAAATCCAGGGTGCCGACCTGGGATCCGAATTCCATATCCGCCGTGCCCTGCTGACCGCCGACATCGCCCTCACCCGCCAGCGGCCCAACGAGGCGCTCGATGTGCTGAACGGCATCACCCTGCAACTGGCCGAAGATGAACGGGACTTCCGCCGCCGCTACCACCAGCTGCGCGCACACACCTTCGAGCAACTCGGCAACCTGCTTGAGAGCACTCGTGAACACGTCCTGCTGGAACCCTTGCTCGATGAGCCTGCGGCGATACAGGCAAACCAGGCCGCCATTCTCAATACCCTGAAGAAACTGACACCACAGACACTGGACGATCTGGCCGCGGATGAACTCGGCGGCTGGCTGGCGCTGGCTGCCATCGGCAAAGGCGAGGATGACCATCTGCCTGCCGACGAACTGATCACCCGCTGGCGCGAGCATTATCCACTGCACTCAGCCAGTGAAGAGACTATCAGCCGACTGCTGGCAGGCCGTCCCCAGCCCCTGCGCCGCCCAGAGCAAATCGCCCTGATCCTGCCCCTGAACCCGCAGGACCGCTACGCCAAGGCCGCCGAGGCGGTGCGCAACGGTTTCTTCGCCGCCTATTACGCACAAACACCAAAGCCGATGACGACGGCCGACGCCATCAGCAGCAACGAAGAGCCACTGGCAGAAAGTGCAGACGCCACCCCACCGCCGATCCATCTACGCATTTACGAAGAGGGCCACACGGCCGAGGCCTTCGCCGCCGTCTATCAACAAGCCGTTGCCGATGGCGCTGATTTCATCATCGGCCCACTGGGCAAGGATGCGGTAAACCAGCTGGCCGCCTGGGAATCACTACCGGTACCGGTGCTGGCGCTGAATTATGGCGAGATAAACAAGGCTCCGCCCCGCAACCTGTTCCAGTTAGGCCTGTCACCGGAGCAAGAGGCCCGCGAGGTCGCGGAACGCGCTTGGTTGGACGACCACAGCCGCGCCGCCGTGATCACACCCTCCACGCCTTGGGGTGACCGTGTCGCCAAGGCCTTCAACGAGCGTTGGCTAAAACTGGGTGGCCATGTGGTGGAGGTTCAGCATTACGACCCGAAAACAAACGATTATTCATTACCCATCCGCCGCCTGCTGAATGTGGACGAAAGCCAGGAACGGCGCAAATCCGTACACCGTATCATCGGCAAAAGGGTCGAGTTTATCCCCCGTCGCCGACAGGACATCGACTTCATTTTCATGGCTGCCTTTTCGCGCCAGGCGCGGGTCATCCGTCCCCAGCTGCGCTTCCACCACGCACCAAAGGTACCGGTATACGCCACCTCACACGCCTTCAGCGGTAGCGTGGATGCACAAATGGATCGCGACATGGACGGCGTAATATTCGCCGACATGCCCTGGACTCTGGCCCCGGATGAGACCGGCCAACGCCTCAAGACAGATATCGCCCGCGTCTGGCCCGGCGCCGCCAAACGCTATACCCGCCTGCATGCCCTGGGCGTGGACGCCTACCGGGTGATCGACCAGCTCAACACCCTACGCCGTAACCGCGCCGGGCACTTTGCCGGTGAGACCGGCGAGCTGTCACTGGACATGGCCAACCGCCTGCAGCGACGGTTATTATGGGCGCGTTTCCAGCGCGGGGTACCCCAGCTGCTGGATACTGCCGAGAACTGATCAGGGAGGAGGCTGCCAATGGCCGCACACAACGAGGCCGGGCGACGTGCAGAACGGGATGCCTGCAATTATCTCGAACACCAGGGGCTGCGCCTGGTCGAACGCAATTATGCCTGCGCGCGCGGTGAAATCGATCTCGTTATGCTGGATCGCAACACACTGGTATTCGTGGAGGTGCGCTACCGGCGCAGCCGCCGCTACGGCAGTGGCGCCGAGAGCGTGGACTGGCGCAAGCAAGGCAAATTGTCGGCCACCGCCGCCCACTATCTGCAGGGGCACCCCAAGGCCGCGCGCCGACCCTGTCGTTTCGATGTCATCGCCCTCACCGGCCAGGACAACGGGGGCGCGCACATAGACTGGATCAGTAACGCCTTTCAGGCCTAATGCCCATCAACCAAAAAGCGAAAAAATATGCAAACCTCGATCATTACCCGGCTCATCGCCTTACTCGCTCTGTGCCTCCTGTTGGCCGGCTGCGCCGCCACACCGCTGACCGATAGCGGCCAGCCCCGGCCCACCCGTGCCGCAACCACCGTGGTCGATGACCAGCGCATCGAATCCAGCGCCATGGACAAACTCTACCGCGATTCGAAGCTGCAACAGAAGATTCACGTCAACATCACCAGCTACAACCGCATCGTCCTGCTCAGCGGTGAGGCCCTGTCGCAGGAACTGCGCGATCACGCAATCAACATCGTGCGTAACCTGCCCGGGGTGCGACGGGTGCACAACGAGATCCGCATCCAGGATCTCACCGGCTTCCAGTCCCGCAGCCGGGACGGCTGGATCACCTCCAAAATCAAGGCACGCATGCTGGCCACCAAGGGTTTTGATTCCGACGCTGTCAAGGTGGTCACGGAATACAGCACGGTATTCCTGATGGGGCTGGTGACCCGTACAGAGGGGCACCAGGCGGCGGAAATATCACGCAATGTCGATGGTGTACGGCAGGTGGTCAAGCTGTTCGAATACGTCGAGTGATGCCCTCCGGGTTCACCCCTGCCCTGATCGAACTGCTGGGTGCAGACAATGTGCTCACCGAGGCGAGCGAGCGACTGACCTATGGCTACGACAATAGCCGTCAGCAGGCCCTGCCGGCACTGGTGGTGTTTCCCGAGAATCACGCACAGGTGCAGGGCGTGGTGCGCCTGTGCTATGAGCACCGCGCGACGCTGACGGCACGCGGTCGCGGCACCGGCACCACCGGCGCCACGGTGCCGCTGGAAAATGCCATCGTGCTCTCTACCGAGCGTATGACGCGCATTTTGGAAATGAACCCCGCCGACCGCCTGATGGTGGTACAACCCGGTGTCACTAACCAGACGGTACAGCAGGCGGCCGCTGAACACGGCTTCTTCTGGCCGCCAGATCCCACCAGTGCTGCGGTATGCACCATCGGCGGTAATCTGGCCTACAATTCGGCCGGTCCGCGCGCAGTAAAATACGGTACTCCACGCGAAAACACCCTCGGCCTGCGCGCCGTGACCGGCACCGGCGAAGAGATTCACACCGGCACCCGCACCACCAAGGGCGTGGTGGGCTATGACCTGACCCGCCTGCTGATTGGCTCCGAAGGCACCCTGGCGATCATTACCGAGGCCACCCTCAAGCTCACCCCACTAGCTGAAAGCAGGCGCACCCTGCGCGCCATCTATGCCGACATGCACAGCGCCGCTCAAGCCGTGTCGCGCATCATGGCCCAGCCGGTCGTGCCCTGCGCACTGGAGTTCATCGACGGCCCGGCCATCGAGATGATTCGCCAACATTCCACTGCCGAGCTGCCGCAGGGGGCGGGCGCACTACTGATGATCGAGGTCGACGGCGCGCAGGCGGCGATGGCCGAATCACTGACGGCCATTGAACAGGCCGCCAGTGGCGACGGCCTGCTGGATCTGCGGGTGGCGCAAACCCAGGCCGAGATACAGGCCCTGTGGGCCACACGCAAGGCCCTGTCACCCGCATTGCGCAATGTGGCGCCGAAGAAGATCAACGAAGATGTGGTCGTGCCCGTATCACAAATCCCAGCCCTGATCGCCTCCCTGGCGGACTTCGGCGAACGTCACAGCATCACCATCGTCAATTTTGGCCATGCCGGTAACGGCAATATCCATGTCAATCTGCTGGTGGATCCAGACGATGGCGCACAAATGGCACGGGCCGAAGCCTGTCTCGACGCTATTTTCGCCCGGGTGCTCGAACTGGGTGGCAGTCTTTCCGGGGAACACGGCATCGGTCTGGTCAAACGCGACTTTGTCGCCCGCGAAATCGACCCCGTCAGTCTCGCCCTGATGCAGCAGATCCGCCGACTCTTCGACCCCCATGGCATCCTCAACCCGGGCAAGACCTTGCCGGCATAACCGCCGGGCTCTCTGCCTACCGTCAGCGGCAGCAGCCACTAAAGCCTCTCCCCTTTCAGTCCGTTAATAACGTCAGGGTGTTACCTCATACCTGAAACCACGGATTCAGGTCATATATAGCTGGCTGCTGCGAAAATCCTACGGGATCACAAATAGCCGACAATACCAGCACATTGACCTGGAAGGAAAAACCATGAGAAAATCAAGGCATTCCCAAGCTGTACCGATACGCTCCCTGAGCCCCCCTTCACTGCACAGCAGAAACTTTTCGCCTCCCGTCGGCACCGCAGACGTCCCTATCTTGCACAGGGCCGCTGAGCCGGAATAACGCCCCTATGCAGCAACGCACAAAACTGTTGGTCGGTTCTCTGGCATCCAGCCTGGGCATCATCGCTCTCTTTGCCGGTATTTCATTCACCAGTGCACTCGACCTCGCCCGGCACCGCATACCCAGCCTGCTGCACGAACATAACCAACGCCTCATCGAGACACTCCCTAGGCAACCCAGTCTCGAACAAATCCAGGCGATGCTGCCCCATCACGGAACCCGTAGCGACTCTCTGTCTATCATTGATACACAGGGCCGCCTGCTTGGTATCACCGACAAACACCCAGGTACCCCTTCACCGCTAGTCTACATCGACAGTGAATATCTGCTGGCGGCCAGCAGCGGCTACACCACCATCGATGACAACGAATACATTTGGGTCACTACCCCCATACCAGACAGCCCCTACACCATCGTCAATACCCATCACAACGCCCGGGTGGAGCTGCGTGAATTCATGAAACATATTGGCGTGCCGATTGGCTTTGCCGCACTGATCAGTATCTGGCTGTCGACATGGGGCGCAATGGTCATTTCCTCCCTGTTCCGCAGGCTCAATGAGCAACGCGCCCAGCTGGAACACCAAGCCCACCACGATCCCCTCACGGGACTGCCTAACCGCGATGCCCTGAGCAACACCATCGATACAACCATCGCTCACCTGGACAGCAGCAAGCAGACACTGGCAGTGTGTATGATCGATTTGCACCAGTTCAAGGAGATCAATGACTCACTGGGCCATCACTGTGGCGATGAATTACTGAGGCAGGTCGCCATCCGCCTCAGCAAGGCACTGCAAACACCCGACCAGGCCGGGCGATTCTATGGCAATAAATTCGCTATTATGCTCACAAATGCCGGCACAGCGACCATCGACGCCATTGCCGGAACCCTGCTCGGCACCCTAGAGAATGCTTTTGAAATAGACGGGCGCTACCTATATATCCGCGGCACCCTCGGCATTGCCCTGTATCCAGAGCATGCAGTCACGGCACCGGCATTATTGCAAAAGGCAGAGGCAGCCATCTTCCAGGCCCGGGACAATACCCAATATGCAGCCATCTTTCGGACATTAGATAATAAAGGAGCTGCGGAACGGCTCGGACTGATTAACGATTTGCGCAATGCCCTGCGCGACGGCCAACTGGAGCTCCACTACCAGCCAAAACTAGATCTCCGCAGCCGCCATATCATCGGTGCTGAAGCACTGGCACGCTGGACCCACCCACAGCACGGCGCTATCCCGCCCGACCAGTTTATTGAAATCGCCGAGCGTACCGGATTGATCAAGGAGTTAACCCGATGGGTACTGGAAACGGCGGTGCAGCAATGTGCCCAGTGCCATGCTAGCGGCAAGGCAATGAAAATTTCGGCCAACCTGTCGGCCATCAATCTGCACGATGACGAGCTGGTACCACTAATTGCCTCCCTGCTAAAACAACACAAGCTGCCAGCACAGAACCTGGTGGTGGAAATTACCGAGACCGCCATGATGGCCGACCCGGCCCGCGCCAAGGAGCAATTGAGAAAGCTCGACGTACTGGGCGTAAGCATTTCCATCGATGACTTTGGAACAGGCTACTCATCATTAGGCCATTTGAGACAGCTCCCGGTGGATGAAATCAAGATCGACAAGTCCTTCGTCATGGACATGATAGCCAGCGAGGATGACGCTTCCATCGTGCGCGCCACCATCGGCCTGGCCCATGATTTGGGCCTGGAGGTAGTCGCCGAAGGCGTAGAAGATGAAGCCATTCTGAAACAATTGAGTGACATGGGCTGTGACATCGCCCAGGGCTATTACATTGCCCGTCCCATGCCGGCAGCGGACTTCATCGCCATGCTGGAAAAAACGGATGACCTCGCTGAAGACAAGCCAGCAGCGGTTTCTCGCTAGTCCCTTGAAACATATCCAGTACAGAGGCATTCTGCGTCAATTGACCCTATCGGGAAAACCACGTCGCGGGCATGGCCCGCTCCTCAGATGGATCGCAGATTGGCATAGACCGACATCAACCACTTAGCTCCCTGCGTATCGAACAGGCATCCTCGAACTTCAAAAAATCCGGCCGTTACCCCACCCGCACAGACAATGGCCGCCGCAGCGCGATCTCTTGCGTCGAAACGTCCGCCGCCCAGGCCAGGCACTCAACCCCACAGGCCACGGCCTCACGCAGGGTTTTTCCATACAGCGGATCGATATCATCGGCTGGACGCACCTCGTGCACATCGCCCCGCTGCACACAGAAGAAGATCACCGCACGCAGCCCTGTGCGCACCACCGACATCAACTCACGCAAATGCTTGCTGGCGCGCACACTGACGGCATCGGGAAAACGGGCGACGCCATTATCCACCAGGGTGACATTTTTCACTTCGATATAACAGGGAATAGTTCTCTTGTCGCAGGGCGAATCTAACAGCAGATCGATGCGGCTTCTTTCCTCGCCATAACGCACCTCTGAACGAATCCGACCGTAGCCGGCCAGCTCCGGTACGCGACCATTCTCGATGGCCTCGCGCACGAGGCGATTACTCAACTGGGTATTAATACCCGCCAGCACACCATCGCGCACCTCAATCAATTCCCAGGTATGCGGGTATTTTCGTTTGGGGTTGTCGGATCGACTCAACCAGACCCGGCGCCCCGGCTCGGCACAGCCGGTCATGGCGCCCGTATTGGCAGTGTGTGCGGTAATCACTTCCCCGCCAGGCAATTGCACGTCAGCGAGGAAGCGTTTGTAACGGCGCAGCAGACGCCCCTCAACGAGGGGCGGGTCGAAGATCACCGGCTCAGCGACAATAACAGCTCGTTGAGACGACGCACAAAGGTCGCCGGATCATCCAGCTGACCACCCTCGGCCAGCAAAGCTTGATCAAAAAGGATTTCGGCCATGTCGTTGAACAGCTCATTGCTGCCTTCCTGTTTGAGCTTGGCCACCAATGGGTGTTCCGGGTTCAGCTCAAATACAGGTTTAGTGGTCGGCACATGTTGGCCGGCGGAACGCAGGATGCGTTCGAGGTTAGCGCTCATGTCGTTCTCGCTGGTCACCAGACACGCAGGCGAAGAAGTCAGACGATGGGTCAGGCGCACCTCGGAAACTTTGTCACCCAGCAGCTCCTTCACCTTGCCAATGAGATCCTTGAATTCCCCATCGGTCTTTTCATGGGCCTTTTTCTCTTCCTCGTCTTCCAGCTCGCCCAGATCCAGCTCACCCTGCGTCACAGATTTCAGCGACTTGCCATCGAACTCGGTTAGTGAACTGACCAGCCACTCGTCAACACGGTCGGCCAACAGCAGCACCTCGATGCCCTTCTTGCGAAATATCTCCAGGTGCGGACTATTCTTGGCGGCGGCAAAGCTGTCGGCGGTAATGTAGTAGATCGCTTCCTGTGCCTCTTGCATACGTTCGACGTAGTCGGCCAGCGAAACATCCTGCGTTTCACTGTCGGAATGGGTGGTCGAGAAACGCAGCAGACGGGCCAGTTGTTCCTTGTTGGCGAAGTCCTCACCCGGCCCTTCTTTCATCACGCGGCCGAACTCCTGCCAGAAGGTGGCGTACTTCTCCGGCTCGTTCTTGGCCATGCCTTCCAACAGGCCCAATACCTTTTTCACCGAGCCGGCACGAATAGAATCGATCACCTTGTTGTGCTGAAGGATCTCACGCGACACATTCAGCGGCAGATCATTGGAGTCGATGATACCGCGCACAAAACGCAGGTAGTTAGGCATCAACTGCTCGGCATCGTCCATGATGAACACACGACGCACGTAGAGCTTGATGCCTTGACGGCGTTCGCGATCCCATAAGTCGAAAGACGCGCGTGCAGGGACATAGAGCAACGACGTGTATTCGTACTTTCCCTCAACGCGGTTGTGCGTCCGCGCCAGCGGATTCTCGAAATCGTGCGCGACATGCTTGTAAAATTCCTGGTATTCCTCGTCACTGATCTCGCCTTTGGAGCGCGTCCACAGCGCCGAGGCGCGATTGACGGTCTCCCACTCGATCTCGTCGGACGTATCATCCTCATCGCCCGTATTTTCCTTTGGCATCAGGATAGGCAGGGTGATGTGGTCGGAGTACTTGCTGATAATATTGCGCAGGCGATAAGCATCGAGAAATTCATCCTCCCCTTCGCGCAGGTGCAGGATCACCTCCGTACCGCGCTCGAGCCGCTCCACAGTCTCCAGCGAATACTCGCCTTCGCCGGCCGATTCCCAGCACACCCCGTGCTCGACGCCGAGCCCGGCTCGACGAGTGCTCAGGGTTACCTTGTCGGCGACGATGAAGGAGGAGTAAAAACCGACACCAAACTGGCCGATGAGGTGGGCATCCTTAGCCTGGTCACCAGTCAATGATTCGAAGAACTGTGCTGTACCCGACTTGGCGATGGTGCCAATGTGCTCGATGACCTCCTGACGCGTCATGCCGGTACCGTTGTCACGAACGGTAATGGTTCGTGCGTCCTTGTCGTAGCTGACATGAATCTTGAGATCAGAATCAGCCTCGAACAGGGCGTCATCGGACAAGGCCTCAAAACGTAGCTTGTCCGCCGCATCGGAGGCGTTGGAGATGAGCTCACGGAGAAAGATTTCCTTGTTACTGTAGAGAGAATGGATCATCAGCTTCAGCAGCTGCTTGACCTCAGTCTGGAATCCCAGGGTTTCCTTGTGCGCTTCAACAGTCATCGTTTCATGCTCCTCAATCATAGCCAATACTCGCGACCGCACGCCAGCGGCGGGCGGCCGGATAAATTATCCTGTCTAATATGGGGACACTGGAAAAAAGAACAAGAGGAGAAGTGAATCAACTGCCTCCGCAGTCGATATTGCTGCCTTTCCAGGTCACAATACAGATACGCCGAGCCTATAATCAACCTCGAATTCGCCGTTGGACGGGGCCGGGGTGTGCGCTTGTGGAGGGTACAGGGCAAACGTGCAACCCGTCCCGTAGCGTGGCTCACCCAGCGGATGAATAGGATCATCGCGGCCAATAGCTTGCACAACCGTAACTGAGTCTCAGTATCGGTATGGAGCGGTCAACTACAGATTCCAGGTTCAAACAAGCACCAAGAAATCAGTGTCTGGCAGCAACCTTGGCCTCCAGCAGGAAACGCCGGAACTGTCGCTGGTGCTCTCGATCCAGGAGAGAAAAACTCAACCCGGCACCGACATCAGAGATACGTACCACTTGTGCCTGAATACGATATTCCATGGCTGTGGGTGTTGCAAAAACATGAAACACCAATTCCACATCAATGGCCTTTTCGAGCAGCATCCCGCTGGCCGGCAAAAAGGTTCCACCCATGCCGATATTTTCGGTACGACAACGAAACATTGCCTGTTGGCTGGAGCCGTGACAGTGAACTTCCGTATTCAGAGCCAGGGTGTGACGATACGCCTTGCGCTGATCTTGCACCATCTCCGACATCACCATCCCCCCTGATTGAGCGTGAAGAACACCCTCTATGCTATCGGTCTACGGGCAGAGATTCCACTATATTTTTCCGGGTATTTGTCCGTAAAATTTAACAGCACCGAAAATACACCGGATATGTTGATTTGAAGTCCAAAATCCATCACGTCACCGGCGGCAGGTACTTTTAAATAGGGCAGAAACGCGGGTGCCAACACAGGCTATAGACAAGCCTCACACCACAGAGGCAGCGATTTTTTGATTGACACCCGCCACGATACAGCCGTGAGCATCAAAGGTCTGCCCTGCGAAAGGGCGTCACATATTTTACCGCGTATTCCCGCGACACACGTTTGGCCTGCGTCAGCTGTTCACTATTCAGCAGCTTGGCCAGCCTGTCCCGGCTACGTCCGTACCCGGCGTCACTCTTCATGGCAGCCAGGTCAAACCAGACATAAGCCTGCACCAGGTTCTCCTCGACGCCAACACCTTTGGCGTACATAACACCAAGATTCGCCTGAGAGGCCGCATTGCCATTCTCGGCAGCCCGGCGATACCATTCAAAGGCCTTTTTGTAGTCCTGTGGCACACCCTGCCCGGCGTGATACATCACACCGATAGCCGCCTGCACTGCGGACTCACCCTTCTCTGCCAGCGGCCGCCACTCGGAAAAAGCCTCCTCAAACTGCCCCTTCTGGATCGCCTTTGCACCATCCGCAACATCGGCGTGCAAGGGAAAGCACGGCACAACCAGCGCCATGACAAGGCTGAATTGTTTCAGGGGATTGCGAATGAACATTCTTCTGAGCCTTTGCGAGCGACGAAAGCGCTGACACACAGTCTGATCTAACGGATAAATTCCCACGCCTATCCCACATCAACATGAGAACGGAATCAGACGTGGGAGCAGATACTGGAGAAAACTGGTGCCGACACACGGACTCGAACCGCGAACCTACTGATTACAAATCAGTTGCACTACCAATTGTGCTATGTCGGCATGAAGCTGTGCATTCTATGCACAGACGGCTTGGGATGCAATTTATTTGCACGCTTTTCGTTGTACAAGCTCAACGCCCGACTGCTGATCAGTCAGCGCTGCAATACCAGCAATTTTCTCGGTTTGTGCGCTGTCCACGGTGAGATCAAGCCATCTGTCCTTAACAACCCGGTAGCGCGGCTCCATCATTGCAGCAGAATCTATTCGCCGTACCTGATTGAGGCGCCCGGTAGCGGTACTCTTGCGCGAGAAGAGCCCAAGTGAGATCGCATTCTTTACCTCACCCTTCCCCATGACGTACATATCATCCAGCCCCTTTTCCTTCAGCACCTGAACCTTGCTACGTGCGTTCGCATAAGACTTGAATGGCGGCAAAAATACCCAATACCCCTTGAGCACGCGGCGCTCACTCAGTCGTTGTTCGGCTCTTATACCGAGAGCGAGTAGCGCTTTGTACATACCGCCCGCAGCGGCTTCATCCTGCAGGGGCCCCAGCGTAAAACAGGCCATCACAATGGGCGGTTTAGGCTCATCTGCCTTGAACGGAGCCAACGCAGGCACAGCAGCGGTCTGGTCAGCATACGCCACAGGGGGCATTGGCGGCTCCTCCGGGGCAGGTTGAGCCTGACTTACCATACCCAAACCACGCTCACGAAGGAGCACCAATCGCTCCACACCGGAAGGCAATACCTCTGCCTGAAGCAATGGCGACTCGGGCTTCTGCGGCTGACTATATTGCCAGTAGAAAAAGGCCAGATTCAGCAACAGAAAAAACCAGAAAAC
>VAPF01005652.1_pt1 | contig 13998 bp, 10 predicted proteins | sample 3393931 | NCBI WGS metagenome assembly VAPF01 (sample SAMN08290437, study PRJNA428436) | hydrothermal vent metagenome | isolation source: Deep-sea hydrothermal vent chimney | place: Atlantic Ocean: South-mid Altantic Ridge | depth 2773 m m | reverse complement strand
CCGTCTGCTTATTTCTCACTACACCAGCGATAGGCGTTCTGGAACATGGTGAGCCAGGGAGAGGCGGCGAGATTTTTCATATTCTCGGGCAGCCAATGGGCCTGCCAGGGCAGGAAGGTTCTCTCCGGATGGGGCATCATGGCGAGATGACGGCCGTCCGGGGTGCAGAGAGCGGCAATCCCCCGGGGTGAGCCGTTGGGATTGAAGGGGTAGGCCTCGGTGGCGGTGCCATTATCATCTGCATAGATTACAGGGGTCAGCCCCTTATTGATTACTTCGTCCAGCATGGCGGATTCCGGGAACTCAAGCCGCCCCTCACCGTGATCGACATGAATGCCAAAGATCATATCCTCCATACCTTGCAGCATAACAGCCGGACTGGGCATAATTTTAACCGTTGTCCAGCGTGATTCAAAACGACCAGAGTTGTTTCTCACAAAACGGGGCTGCTTTTCGGCGGGGATGTCGAGCCATGGCACCCAGCCGAGAAGGGCAAAAAGCTGGCAGCCGTTGCAGACGCCAAGGGAGAAGGTGTCGGGCCGCTTGTAAAAATCCAGAAACATCCGGCGCAGGTCAGGATTAAACTGGATGGTGGCAGCCCAGCCCTTGGCACTCTCCGGGACATCGGCGTAAGAAAAGCCGCCCACTGCGGCCAGACCCCGGAAATTATCCAGCCGCACCCGGCCGCTCAACAGATCGGTCATAGTAATATCCCAGGGCTCAAAACCGGCGGCAAAGAAGGCGGCGGCCATTTCCCGGTCGGAGTTACTGCCCTCATCCCGCAGGATTGCCACCTGTGGTTTGGCGGGTTGATTTATTATGTCAGCGGTGGTGAGACAGGGGGCAAAAGGCAGATTATATTGGGGGCCGCGCCGTTTATAGGTGTTCTGCCGTTCCTCGAGGGCAGAATCGCCATTCATCTGCAGGCATTCAAGCTGGAAACTGGTTTCTTCCCACCATTGGCGCAGAAGGGGCATTTCCTCGTTAATAATCTTTTTCCGATTATAGGTAATGACAACCTGCTCATCCGTAGTGCGGCCTAACTCAACGAGGGTAAGAGCGTGTTTTACAACGATCTCCCGGACGGCCGCCGTATCCTGGATTGCGCACTCCACAACCAGCCCGGATTCCTCATTAAAGAAAAATTCCAACGCCGCAGCGGGGTTCTCAATTTCCAGAACCACACCGCAATTACCGGCAAAGGCCATCTCAAGGATTGTGGTAATTAAACCGCCGTCGCTCCGGTCATGACCGGCGAGAATAAGATCGTGGTCAATCAACTCCTGCACCGCGCTGAAGCCCTGCCGCAGAACTGTCGGGTCGTCCATATCTGCCGGTTCGGCGCCAATCTGCCCCTGAGTCTGAGCCAGGGCCGAGCCGCCGAGGCGGGTCTTCCCCTGCCCCAGATCAATGAAGCAGAGGGTGGATTTACCAGGGGCCTTGAGATCCGGAGTTATGACCTTACGAATATCAGCCATGGAGGAATAGGCCGATATTACAAGCTGCCGGGGAGATTTCACCGTCTCCTCCCCTACCCTGGTGGCCATGGAGAGGCTGTCCTTACCGCCGTCCACCGCCATTCCCAAAGCAATCATGGCATCACGCATGGCCAGCGCCGCATCGTAGAGGGCGGCACCCTCGCCGGGGAGCTTGGGAGCCCACATCCAGTTCGCCGAACATTTTACCGTTTCCAGGCCGTCAATCCGGGCCCAGACCAAATTGGTAAGAGACTCGGCCACGGCCATTCGAGCCCCGGCCTCAGGATCGGCAATCATCTTATTAGGCTGTTCTCCAATGGCGCAGGCCGCACCGCAGATATCATCGTAGCCCTGGGCAATAACCGCCACATCGCTTACCGGAGCCTGCACCGGGCCGCAGCATTGCTGTTGGGCGACAAGGCCGCTGACCGCCCGATCAACCTTATTAGTCAAAAAGCGTTTGGAACAGACAGAGACCAGGCGCAGTACATCATAGAGGGCATCCCGCACGGTGAGTCCGGCCGGCAGGGTCAAGGGGGGCAGAGTCGCCTTATGGCGTTCGTCTTTAAAGGTCTTGAGGGGCACATTGCCCAGCACCTCGTTTAATTCCAGATCAACCGGAATACTGTCGTCCTCCTCGTCATAGACCACAAAACGTAAATCACCGGTTACCTGGCCCAGAACTTCGCAGTTTACCTTTTCCCTGGCACATATTTCCTGGAAAGCGGCGAGATTGTCAGGCCTGACCAGCAGGCCGTTACGTTCCTGATACTCCGCCACGTAAATTTCCAATACCGACATGGTGGGGTCACCGGTAATTATCTTGCGGATACCAATCCGGCCGCCGGAGTGCTCCACCAGCTCCTTTAAAACATTACCGGGGCCGCCGGCCCCCTGATCATGAATAACGTCAATCAAGGTCTTGCCACCCATTTCATTACAGGCCCTGATGACCCGGTTCATCTTCTGCTCCATCTCGGCATCACCGCGCTGCACGGCATTAAAATCAAGCTCGGCGGCATTATCGCCCTGCATCATGCTGGAGGCCGCGCCGCCGCCGAATCCTACCCGGTAAGCCGGGCCGCCGATCTGGAGAATATACATCCCCTTCTCTTCTGCCGCCTTGACGGTATGACGAGCATCAATCTGGCCGATACCGCCGGTGAACATGATGGGCTTCAGATAGCCCCAGCGCTCGCCGCCGGCCAGCCGCAGGTCAAAGGAACGGGTAAATCCCTGGATCAGGGGTTCACCAAATTTATTGCCGTAATCAGAGGCCCCGTTACTGGCCTCAATCTCAATTTCCAGAGCCGAAGCCAGGTTGTCCGGGCAGGGCATATCCTTTTTTTCTGCCTCCCAGGGCAGCTTATAGCCGGGAATATGCAGATTGGCCACGCAATAACCGGCACTGCCGGCTCCGACAAAACCGCCTTTGCCCGTGCCCTGCACATCCCGCAGCCTGCCGCCTGTGCCGGTCTCAGCGCCGGGGAAAGGGGCTACCCCGGTGGGGAAATTATGGGTCTCAGCGGTGAATATAATATGGTAGTGGACAGGGGTCGGGGCCAGGGGCGAAGGGAAACCGGGCCGGGTAGGAATCAGGGCCTTAAACTGCCGCCCCCGGATGGCACTTGAATTATCGTTAAAGGCGATAACGCTGTTGGCAGGCTGAGCATTGAGAGTCGATTTGACGACCTCCATGAGATTTTCCGGCTGTGTCTGGCCGTCAATTATCTGCCGACCGCGAAAAAAGCCATGTCTGGAATGCTCACTATTGGCGTTATTGAGATCCATAATCTCGACAATGGTGGGATTACGCTTATGTTTTTTAACAAAATAATCGTAATAAAAAGTTCTGTCCCATTCATCCATGGAGATACCGGGGATCTCCATGAGGGCGTCAGGCCCCTTCTCCTTTAAAGGAATATCATAAACCGGCTCGGGCTTGATACCGATCTCAAAAGTGGTCAAAGGAGAATTATAACGGCATTCAGTCATCCGGTCATGATGACGGCTGACAAAATCAGCCGCTTCAACACCTGCCGGTATTTGATAGCGCCTGGAACGCTCCACCCGGCTGATTTTGGCCAAACCGGCAGCCCGGCAGATGGAGACCATATTTGAAGACCAGGCCGTAGCAAAGTTTAAACGCGGCCCGACCTCCACAACCCCGGCCCCGCCGAAATATGGCACAGAACTCACGGTCTCGGCGATAAAACCGTCTGCCAATAACAAGCGCAGCCGTTGACTCTCATCCTCGTTTAACGGCAGGTTGGTCTCAATATTAAAACAATACTCCATCTCATCGGTTATCTTACGATAAAATTGCTGTACAGTAGTCATCATCTATGCCTTTGGCTGTAATGTTATGTATTTTGTAACTATTTTAGGTGTGATTACAAAAAGATAAGTATTTAATTAATTACTTGACAAATAATATTTATAGGCTTAAAAGTATAGGCATAACATTTCATGTTATTCTCTATCTCTTCTCTTTTAGGGGGCGCAAGCCCCCTATTTTTTTATCTCTTTCCCGGTTAGTTCATTCATAATATCATCCAGCGGAGTATTAAATTCAGGGGCCAGAGATGAAATTGCCAGGCCGTCACGTTCCGCCCGTCTTATGTCGGCGGAATTAGGAAAGGCGGCAATTATCTTCTCCGGTAAGAGCTTGTTTAAGAACTCTTCGTCTCCTTTGTCGCTAATATTATTACCAACAAAGGAGACAAGTGGTATTCCCACCTCCCGAGCCAGCCGGGCAATCTTTAAAGCGGTACGGACACTGGAGCGGGACGGAATTACCACCACCAGCAGATGATCCACTCCGGCGACAGTGCCCCGCCCGAGATGTTCCACCCCGGCCTCCATATCGAGGAGAACGGCCTGATCTTTTTCCAGCAGTAATTTGACCAGCAAACGGCGCAGCACTGTATTTTCGGCACAGGCACAACCGCTGTCCCCGGTCTGAATGGCTCCGAGAATCATTAATTTAATCCCCTCATTCTCCAGCATGAAACGTTGGGGAAGATCATCAATTCTGGGATTAATGTTGTAAAATGGTGAGCCCTTCACCTTGCCGGAACGCTCCACCAGCAGATCCCGCATCTCGGCAATGGGCTTCACCTTGCCGCTGAACCCCAAGGTTTCGGCCATATGGGGGCTGGGGTCGGCATCTATCACCAGAACCTGGGCAAAATCAGCGGCAAAACGCTGGGCTATGAGGGCCATTATGGTCGTCTTGCCCACCCCGCCTTTACCGCTTATTGCTATTTTAATGGGCCGCATATAAACTCCTGTCAGCGTTAGTCAAATTTTTTGCATTGGCCATTGGTCACACAAATAGAATTAAATCGGCAAATGAGACTGAGTCCGTTAGTCTTTGCCTTTTTGCATATATGATATACCCTAAAAAAAGACCTCTCGAAATGCTTTTTTTCTTGCCTCAATAACGCTCAATGGTGTTCAATGTAAACTTTTTTCAACAAACCACAATCTGAACCGTTTCGTCTTGTTTGTGGAACCATGCAATATCCCTCTATGCCCAAAAAATATCATTTTGCTCAACTATCAAAAAATATATTATTGCCCCAAGTGATGGTATGATATATGGTAATACCAGGAGGTGGTGTTATGGCAACTGCAAAAATCGCAATCACACTTGAAAAAGGCATCTTGCAACGTCTGGACTTATTGGTAAAATCTCATGTTTTCCCAAATCGCAGCAAAGCCATTCAGGAGGCTGTAAAAGAAAAATTAGGCAAAATTGAGCACAACAGGCTTGAAATTGAGTGCTCAAAATTAAACCAAAAATTTGAACAGGCCCTTGCAGACGAAGGCTTGTCGATGGAGATTGACGAATGGCCGGAATATTAAAAGGAGACATTCGTTGGGCCAATCTGAATCCCACTATTGGGCATGAACAAGCAGGTCAGCGACCTGTACTGATATTAAGCCAAAATGTATTCAACAAAAATTCAGGTACAGTCATCGCAATTGCGATAACAAGCCAACCGCAGAAAGCTGGTTTTCCATTAACTCTTGAATTAAATAATACAAAGCTACCTAAAAAATCATGGGCTAAAATAAGCCAGATAAGAACCCTTTCCATAAAACGATTAGGGAGAAAAATCGGGCGCGCTGCGAAAGAAGAATTAGATCTTATTATTGAAGGTCTCAATGAAATTATTAAGGGATAACACGAACTGGAAAGATAAAGTGTTGTCCTGACCTTATTTACACTATGACTAAACTTGGCATAAAAAAATTCATTGACTCTCCTCCTGCCTGGCTCAACGGCCAACGACTGGGACTGCTCTGTAATCAGGCCTCGGTGGATGAAAATTTTGTCCACAGCCGCCAGCTGATTGAACAGAACTTTTCCGCTCAGCTAACCTGCCTCTTTTCGCCTCAGCACGGTTTTTTTGCCGAGAAGCAGGACAATATGATTGAATCAAATCATCGTATCGGGCAGAATACACCAATTTTCAGCCTTTATGGCAAGAGCCGGCGGCCGGATGCCGGTATGCTGGATATGCTTGATGTTCTACTCATTGACCTTCCCGATGCCGGAACCAGGGTCTACACCTTTATGTCAACCATGGCCTATTGCCTGGAAGAGGCCGCTGTCCACCACAAGCGGGTGGTCGTTTTAGACCGCCCCAACCCGGTGGGCGGCGATCTAATGGAAGGTAATGTTTTAGAGGATGACTGCCGTTCCTTTGTTGGCCTCTATGCCATTCCCATGCGCCACGGTATGACCCTGGGGGAACTGGCCCTTTTTATCAACTCCCAGCTTCCCCAGGCCGCGGAACTGACGGTTATCCCCATGGAGGGCTGGCGGCGCCGTTTTTTTTATCCGGAAACCGGCCTGCCCTGGGTCTATCCGTCGCCCAATCTGCCTAACTTCGCAAGCGCCCTGGTTTATCCGGGCCAGGTAATCTGGGAGGGTACTAATATCTCCGAAGGCCGGGGCACCACCCTGCCCTTTGAACTCTGGGGGGCGCCCTTTATCAAGCATGAGAGAATCATGGCCGCTCTCACTGCCGATGATCTGCCCGGCTGCCTTTTGCGGCCGGTATTTTTTGAGCCGCTGGCCAATAAATGGGCCGCTGAGACCTGTGCCGGTTTCCAGATCCATGTCACCAACCGGCTTGATTTCAGGCCCTATCATGTTTCCCTGGCATTGCTCAGAGCGGTGATGACGACCTGCGGTGATGATTTCAAGCTCAAGAAACCACCCTACGAGTATGAGTTCGAGCGCACCCCGCTTGACCTTATACTGGGCAGCAAACGTCTGCGGCATGAGTTGGCCGCCGGGCGGCTTCTGGCAGAATTAGAGGCCGAATGGCAGCCTGATCTCAACAGATTTCAAGAAAAACGCCGGGATTTTTTATTGTATAATTAGGTTAGTTAACAAATAAAGCCAACACCCTTGGCTGGTGATTTTCAGATAAAAAACAACGAGGTAGAAAATGATAATTCAACCGATAATTCTGGCTGGGGGAACCGGCAGCCGCCTCTGGCCCATGTCCCGGGAATTATATCCCAAACAGCTCTTAAACCTGGTTGGTGAAGACTCCTTATTACAGGCCACGATAAAAAGGGCGGTATCATTAAACAACACCGCCGCGCCCCTGCTGCTGGTGGGCGAAGAACACCGTTTTATTGTTAAAAGCCAGCTGGCGGAAATCGGCCTGACCGCCGGAGCCATAATCTTGGAGCCCTGCGGCCGCAACACTGCCCCGGCCATTTACGCCGCCGCTCTTTATTGCCAACGTATGCACGCTGAACCAGTCATCATGCTGGTCTTACCTGCCGATCATCTTATTAAAAATCAGGCGGCCTTTGGCGCTGCGGTGAACGAGGCCGCAGCTCTGGCCCGCAGCGGCCGCCTCGTTACCTTCGGGATTCAGCCGGACAAGGCTGAGACCAGCTATGGTTACATAGAAAAAGGTAAGGGAAATGAGGTTCTTTCCTTTGTCGAGAAACCAGATATGGCCACCGCCAAAAAATATCTAACGGCCGGAAATTTTCTGTGGAATTCAGGGATGTTCGCCTTCAGCACTGAGACATTAATGACGAGCATGGAAGAGTACTGCCCGGAGATCACCACGGCCATGCGCCAGGCGGTTGACAACGGCCGGGAGGACGGCCCCTTTTTCCGGCTTGCGGAGCAGGCAATGAGTCTCTCCCCCAGCGACTCCATTGATTACGCCCTGCTGGAAAAGTCAAACCAGGTGGCCGTTATTCCCGCCGATCTGGGCTGGAATGATATTGGTTCTTGGCGGGCTCTCTATGAGGTGGCCGAGAAAGATGAGGCGGGTAACGTCACGGCAGGCGACGTAATCTTAAAGGATGTTAAAAACAGCCTGATCCAATCAGAGCACGGCCTGGTGGCGGCCGTCGGCCTCAAGGACACCATAGTAATTGAGACCGCGGATGCCGTTCTCGTGGCCCCCATGGATCGAGCCCAGGATGTCAAAAAGGTGGTTAAACACCTGAAGAGAGAAAAGCGGGAGGAATACCGCCTGCACCGTACCGTTTACCGGCCCTGGGGCAGTTATACCATTCTTGAAGAGCAGACCGGTTTTAAGATAAAACGCATCACAGTGCTACCGGGGGTTAAGCTATCCCTGCAGATGCACCATCATCGTTCAGAGCATTGGGTGGTGGTCAGGGGGACGGCCAGGGTAACCTGCGGTGAAGATGTGCATCTCGTTCTGGAAAATCAGTCCACCTACATCCCCTGCGGAGAAAAACACCGCTTGGAGAATCCCGGCATTATTCCCTTGGAATTAATAGAGGTACAGAACGGCCCCTATCTTGGAGAAGACGATATTGTCCGTTTTGACGATGACTTTGGCCGCTGAGATAGAATGATAAAATGAATTTTTCTCTTCTATCCTTTTTCCGTAAAGGCAAAAACAACTCCAGCGGCGGGGAGGGTATCCCTGCCGAACACCGGCATGACCGCGAACAATTTCAGGAGGTTTTACAATCTTTTCAGGCCACCAGGGTGGAAGACCGCCTGCAGGTGCTTGATTTATTTCTGTCACAGGAGCGCCACGTAACCCTGGCTGAATTAATGAAGATAATCGCCGACCGCCGACCGGAGCTCCTTGACCAGGCCTTTCTCCAGGAAACCATGAATATGTTTTGTCAATTCGGTTTCGCTCAGCGCCGTAATTTCGACAATAAAGACACCCTCTATGAGCATCTCCATCTCGGCAGACATCACGACCACCTGATATGCACCAAATGCGGAATGATTCAAGAATTCCACGATCACATTCTCGAAGAACGGCAACTGACCATCGCCGAAGAATTTAATTTTCATCCACTGCAGCATAAAACAGAAATTTATGGCCTCTGTGACAAATGCCTGTCTCATCGGCAGCCCAGCCTGCCTCTTTATATGGCAGCGGCGGGTGAACGGGTGCAAATCACCAATATCATTGGCGGCCGGGAGGCTAAACGCCGCCTGACGGGTATGGGACTGACCATGGGCGCCGATATAGAAATAATCAGCAGCAGCCCATCCGGCCCCCTGGTTGTAGTTGTTAATGGTACCAGACTGGCTCTGGGAATCGGCGTGGCCGGCAAGGTCATGGTTACCCATGCCTCAAAACACGAAAAACATGAAAAACAAAATTCAGACAATTAAACAAGGATCGTTTAAAAACGGCATTTTTACCTTGGTGGCAACTAATACATGAGGGTATATATAGCCAAGAAAGCTGGCTTCTGCATGGGAGTGCGAAGGGCGGTTGATTTAACCATTAACCTGGTGAATCGGGAAGGTGGAAATATTTCCACCTACGGGCCGCTGATTCATAATCCCCAGGTTCTTGCCGTCCTGGAGGACAAGGGGGTTGGGGTATTAAGGGAGGTGCCTGATAGGCCTTCCGCTCCCGGAACGGTAATTATCAGGGCTCACGGCGTCCCTCCGGCCGAGAAAAAGGCCCTGCAGGATGCTGGCCTACAGGTCAAGGATGCCACCTGCCCCAGGGTTTTAAAGGTGCAGGCCATTATCTACCGCCACCGCAAGCTAGGCATGACCACGGTAATTATCGGGGATCGCAATCATGCCGAAGTGGAGGGCCTGATGGGCTACGCCGGGCCTGACTGCCGGGTGGTGAGTAACGGGGCAGATGCCGGGGCTCTGCGCCTGCAGGGCGAATACATCATTGTCAGTCAGACCACCCAGGACGAATTATCCTTTAACCAGCTCTGCCGGATTATTCAGGATAAAAACCCAGGCGGCCGGGTGTTCAGCACTATCTGCGACTCCACCCATAAACGTCAGCACGAGGTAAGAAAACTCTGCCGGATCGTCGATGCCTTAGTCGTGGTGGGCGGCCGGGCCAGCGCCAATACCAAACGCCTGGCCGAGATCGCCACCGGAATGGGGAAGAAAGTTTTTTTGATTGAGACCGAGTCCGAAATTGACCCTGATAAAATAAACGCCTTCAAACGCGTAGGGGTAACGGCTGGGGCCTCCACTCCCACCTGGATGATAAACCGGGTTGTACGCACCTTGGAAGCCATTCCAAGTCATGGCGACAATCCTCTGCGAGCCTTGTCATTCAGAGTTATGCGCTGGCTCATGGCAAGCAACCTCTATGTGGCCGCCGGGGGCGGAATTATGACTGGGGCCTGTTGCCTGTTACAAGGTATTCAGCCCACCTGGCAGCTCATGGTCATCTCCTTTGGTTATTTATTTGCCATGCATAACCTGAACCGCATCACGGATCAACGGGCGAAGATATTTAACGACCCGGTCCTGATGAACTTCTATATTAATAATCGTAATATTTTCTTTCTGTCTTCCATTACCGCCCTTATCGTTGCCCTTGCCATAGGCTGGACGGAGGGCCGCAGCCCATTTATCATGCTGCTGATTATGAGTATATTCGGGACATTGTACAGCGTCAAATTTATCCCGTCTTCCATGGCCGGCCTGTTGAAGGTTGAGATGTTAAAGGAGATTCCCGGTTCTAAAACCATCTTTGTAGCCCTGGCCTGGGCCCTGGTACTGACGGTACTGCCAGCCATGAGTCAGGGGGGAGTTACCCCGCTTACCATTACTGCCTTCATCTTCATATCATTATTGGTTCTGGTACGTAACGCCGTCTTTGATCTCTTTGATCTCCAGGGTGACCGCATCGTCGGCAAAGAGACGCTGCCGGTACTTCTTGGATTTCATAATACTACCATATTACTGAAGATTATTATGGCCATACTTTTTGTTTTGCCCCCCATAATGACAGCCACCGGGATGATGATCAGACCATACGGCTATCTCCTGCTGCCTGGACTGGTTTATCTATTCCTCTTTCTTGTTTTTTATGAAAAAGGGTATTATACCCCTGGAGTGAGGTTGGAATTCGCCCTGGAGACGGCCTTTATCATTATTGGCACCTCTATATGGCTGGGCAGGTTGCTGCCGAATAATTTCATATAAATGAATAAACGAAGTCATGGAGACAAAAAGAGATGTTAGGTTGGTTTAAAAAGAAAAAAGAAATAAATAAAGCAGCGGATACCATTGACCATCAGGAGCCCCAAGCCGCTGCCTCTCCCCCTCCGGCACCTGCGGTCACAGCCCCCCCCCCAGAAGTCCAGTCAGAGGGCCTGTTTAAACGTTTAAAAAACGGCCTGCAAAAGACCAGAGAGTCACTGGTTAAACGGGTTGACGCCCTTTTTCTCGGCAAAAAGGAGATTGATGCCGAACTGCTGGATGAATTAGAGGAGGTATTAATTACCGCCGATCTCGGAGTACAGACGGTTACTGAAATGTTAGAGGAGGCGAGAAGACAGGTTGACCGCCGGGAATTGGCCGATATCAGCACCCTGCGTGCCTTTCTGCAGGATAAGATGACCGGTTATTTGAATAAAAATTATAAATCAGCCGAAAAACCAGCCGCCGGCCCCTTTGTGATTATGGTACTCGGGGTCAATGGAGTGGGCAAAACCACCACCATCGGCAAACTGGCCCACAAATTCAAGGAGTCAGGCAATAAAGTTCTGCTGGTGGCAGCCGACACCTTCCGGGCGGCGGCGATTGATCAGCTCAAGATCTGGGGCGAACGTACCGGAGTGGAGGTCAGTGCCAAGAAACCGGGAGCTGATCCCTCTTCCGTGGTCTTTGATGCCCTGGAATATGCCAGTAGCCGTGATTTTGATGTTATTCTGGTGGACACGGCCGGTCGTTTGCATACTCAGGTTAATTTAATTGAGGAGCTGAAAAAGATCAAACGGGTGATGAATCGTAAATGCCCCGGCGCTCCCCATGAGGTAATGCTGGTTTTAGATGCCACCACCGGTCAGAATGCCCTCTCCCAGACGAAGCTCTTTAACGAGGCGGTGGAGTTAACCGCCCTCACTCTCACCAAGCTTGACGGAACCGCCAAGGGGGGCATTGTAATAAATATCTGCCGGGAGTTTTCCATTCCCATCCGCTTCATAGGGGTAGGCGAACAGATGGCAGATTTGCGTGATTTTGACGCCCATGATTTTATAAAGGCTATTTTTACATAAATGAAACAATACAATTATCAATACCGGAATCAACCAGGCTGCGGGGGATGTCTCCTTTTTTTCATTCTCTTTATGCTCCTTGCCGGTAACTTTCGCGGACTCTTCGAACTGTTGGGCATACTGCTTTCCGGCGGCATGTTTTTTATCTTCATTCTTATCGCTGCCTTTTGGGGCTTTTCTTATTTCATTCGCCGCAAGGTAGCGACCTATGAACGTTCGCAAACTGAATCACATAATGAATTTGTCTATCTCCTGGTTCATATTCTGATTAAGATTGCCGAAATAGACGGCCGGGTAAGCAACGAAGAACTGAGTACCATCGAAAATTTTTTCCGTACCAGTCTGCATTATAATTACGAGCAGATGCTCTGGGTCAAGGAGTTGATCAAAGAGGCCCGCCAATCCACAATCAGCTTAGACACTCTGCTGGCAGATTTTAGGGATAAATTCGCCTACGAACCCCGTCTTATCCTGCTGGAGTTGATATATCAGGTCATATATTCCGGGGCAAAACGTATTGAACCGGAATTGGAACTGGCCGGTAAGATTGGCGATTTTCTCGGTATAAACATCTATGACCAGCAGCGGATTCGCAGCCGATACGCCTACGGCAGAACTAATGGCAGCCCTGGTAGTCAGGCCTATTCAGAAGAGGCCCGCTCTCTTGAGGTCTTAGGCCTTAAACCCGGAGCCACTCCGACTGAGATAAAAAAGGCCTATCATAAATTGAGTATGAAATATCATCCGGACAAGGTGGGTCATCTTGGGGAGGAGTTTCAAAAGGTGGCTGAAGAAAAGATGAAGGAAATTAATGCCGCTTATCAATTTTTAAGCAACTCAGGTTAATAGCGGATATATTGCAACTATTCAGCGAACAGGGCAACGGCATCGCCAACCTCAAAGCTGCCAGATATAAACTGGAAATCTACTGCCAGGCCGTGCGTCTCTACAGGGGGGCAAATGATCTCGGTCGATATCAGGCTGAATAATTACGATATCTGCATAGATCTGCGGCCAATAATAGCCCGGGTGCAGGTTTTTTTATTGCAATACGATAGGTTCTTAGTCTTCCAGGTACCCCCACCCCGGCGCCCCGGCGGGGGCTATTACAAAAAAAACAAAAGACGAAATAAACTAATAGAGGATTAAATATGGCCATCGCCAGAAAGATGGAGGAATTTGCCAAAAATTCTTCCTGGATTAGAAAGATGTTTGAAGAAGGAACTAAGATGAAGGCCCAATACGGTGCCGAAAACGTCTTTGATTTCAGCCTCGGCAACCCGGATCTGCCGCCGCCGCCCCAGTTCAGCACCGTGCTTCGGCAATTAGCCGCCGATGAGACACCGGGGATGCATAAATATATGCCCAACGGCGGATACCCGGCCGTGCGGGAAAAGATGGCGGACAAAATTGGCGGCGAGCAGGAAGTCAAACTTGATTTTAATGACATTATCATGACCTGCGGAGCGGCCGGGGCTATTAATGTTACTTTAAAGGCCATTCTTGATCCAGGGGATGAGGTTATTATTTTAAGCCCCTTCTTTGTGGAATATAAATTTTATATTGACAATCACGGCGGGGTCAGCCGGGTGGAAAAAACCGCCGATGACTTTGATCTTGACTGCGACGCTGTAATAGCGGCTGTTAATGAGCATACCAAGGCTATAATCATCAACAGCCCCAACAATCCCACCGGCCAGATATATTCCGCGGCCAAAATCCATAAATTAGGTCATATCCTGGAGGCGGCCAGTGCCAAATTCGGCACCATTTATCTGATCTCCGACGAGCCCTATCGTAAAATTGTCTTTGACGATTTTACGGTTCCCAGTATTTTCAAAAATTATAAGAACAGTATCATTGCCTCATCCTTTTCCAAGGACCTCTCCCTGCCGGGCGAACGTATCGGCTTTATAGCGGTTAATCCTGAGGCCGAGGCCCATGATTCTCTCCTGGAGGCCATGACCCTGGCCAACCGCATCCT
>VAPF01018906.1_pt1 | contig 14003 bp, 9 predicted proteins | sample 3393931 | NCBI WGS metagenome assembly VAPF01 (sample SAMN08290437, study PRJNA428436) | hydrothermal vent metagenome | isolation source: Deep-sea hydrothermal vent chimney | place: Atlantic Ocean: South-mid Altantic Ridge | depth 2773 m m | reverse complement strand
GGTCTGCGCGACCTGCAAGAGAAGTTAGACATCCTGGCAAGCGTCCACATTGACCCATCCCAGATTTCTGCCATGCGGGTGGATCAACCAGCTTTGATACCGGATCATTATATAAAGCCGAAGCGCAAGCTGATTATGTTGCTGGCTCTGTTCGGCGGCCTGATGTTGGGCGTGTTTGCCGCTTTTTTTGCCGAATTTATGGATAAGGCCGGTGAGGCCAGGAGGAGTGAGTCAGCCTGATATTGGCGTACAAGGGGAAAACCGTCGAAACTTTTTTGCATAGGGGCCATAACGAAAAAGATTAAGTAGGGTACTTATGGGACGTGGATCAGGAAAAAATATGGGAGGACGGGTTTTAATAGTTGTTTGTGCGTTGCTTGTCTTTGTATCTGCTGCCGTTGTTGCGGAGGCAAAATTTACCTGTGAGGTAATTTCTGTAGATGATGGGCAGCTTGTTCTCGAAAACTGCAAGGATATGGTATCAGGCGGATTAAGCCTGGTGACACCGTCAGTATCACCAAAGAAAGAAAGAGGTTGCTGAGGAAAAGGAACGGGGATATTGACCCAACACCAATGAGGTTATTTAGCTGTTCAGCCGAGCGGGGCGGTCTCTGCTTTATAAATAACACAGGCATCCCGGCCAATTCCGAGGGCCTATTGCACTACCCACTAAATCCGTGCCGTTATCGGCCGCAGGTTTACGTCCTTCTCAGTCCTTCTAATGCCTTGCCGCTACCGGCAGCAGATCATTCAAGATGACATAGAATACAGGAACCAGGAGCAGGGTAATGAAGGTGGAAAACATGATGCCGAAGGCCAGGCTGATGGCCATGGGAATCAAAAACTGGGCCTGGACGCTGGTCTCCAACAGCATGGGTACCAGGCCGAAAAAGGTGGTAACTGAAGTCAGAACGATGGGTCGGAAGCGTCGGCAGCCGGAGGCGAGTACCGCCGTTATGATATCCCTGCCCGCCGCTCGCTCCCGGTTAATTTGGTCCACAAGAAGCAGGGAGTCGTTCACTACCACCCCGGAGAGGGCCACGATCCCGAATATACTGAGCATACTTAAACTGAAACCCATGAGCCAGTGGCCCAGTACCGCCCCCACAATGCCGAAGGGGATGGCAGTCATGATTAACAGGGGCTGGCTGTAGCTTTTAAAGGGGATGGCCAACAGGGCGTAGATCATCAGCAGAGCCAGGATGAAATCTCTCATCATGCTGTGCATTGAGTCCCGCCGCTCCCGGGCCTCACCCTGTAAGGTGTAATGGAGGCCGGGGTAGTCATCAATTAGCCGGCGCAGGATTGTGGTCTTGAGATCCTTTAAAATTTCGGCGGCGTTGGCCTTTTTTGCATCGACATTGGCGGTGATATCAATTACCCGCTGGCGGTTGGTACGGTTGATCTGCGAGTAGCCCCGGCCCTCGGTAATGACGGCGGCCCGGCTCAAAGGAATTTCGCCGCCCCGGGGGGTTCTGATCCGCATATTGTTTAAGTCCGAGAGATGGCGGCGGGCCTTGCGGGGATAGCGAACCATGACCTTGACCTCATTGCGGCCCCGCTGCATGCGCAGGGCTTCGGCCCCATAGAAGGCGGCCCGTAACTGGCGGCCCAGATCCTCCTCGGTGATGCCAAGGGTGCGGGCCTCCCTGGTCAGCTTGAATTTAAACTCTCTTTTTCCCGGCGGGTAGGAGTCGGCTATGCCGCTTAATCCCGGATAACGGCGCAGAAATTTTTTGACTTTGGCGGCAGCCTGAGCCAGAATCGCAAAATTATTATGGCTAAGCTGCACATCCACATTGGCGCCCATATGCATGAGGTTGGAGCTGAAGGTCAATGATTCAATCCCCGGTACCTGGCCCACCTTGCGGCGCCAGCGTCTGGTGATCTCCTCGGCGGGAATTTTCCGTACATCGCTGGGCTGGAGGAGAAGAGCCACCTCGGAGAGGTAGCTGGCCGTGGAGGCAGCCTGCCCCATGGGGCCGCCCTTGGCGATGGTTCCACCCACCACGGCGAAGATATGGCGCAGCACGGTACCTTTTCCCGGCCGCTCGCTGTCCACCTCCTTAATGACCTCTCGGGCTTTGTCTACCAGCATCTTTTCCACCGCCGCCGTCTGGCCCACTAACGAGCCGCGCGGCATCACCAGGCTGGCCGTAACCTTGTCGCCGTCCACCACCGGCATGAAGGTAAATTTGATGATACCACCCTTGACCAGCCCCACGGTAAGGAGGAGGACGATGAGGGCGGCGGCGAGAGAGGCGTAGCGGGAATCAACGCATAATTTCAGAAAATGGCGGTATGAACCGTTAATGAAGGAATTCAGCCGCTGGCCGAAACGCCGCCGGCCGCGTTCTAAAATATTGGGAGCTTTATTGTTATCTCCGCCAAAAGACAGGTGAGCGGGCAGCACAAAGATGGATTCAAGCAGGGATACCATGAGGATGGCGATAACTACCATGGGGATCTGGCGGATAAACTTCCCCATGATGCCTTCTAAAAAGATGAGTGGTAAAAAAGCCGCCACGGAAGTCAGGACGGAGAATACCACCGGTATAGCCACCTCACGTGTTCCATCAATGGAGGCCTGAAGATAGTCCTTGCCTGCCTGCCGGTGTTCGTAAATATTTTCACCAATGACAATGGCATCATCCACCACGATTCCGAGAGCCATGATGAAGGCGAAGAGGGAAATCATGTTAATGGAGATGGAGAGACTGGGCATAATAAGCAGCGCCCCGAGAAAAGAAACCGGGATTCCTAACATAACCCAGAGGGCCAGGCGAATCTGCAGAAAGAGGCTCAGGACGAAGAAAACCAGAAAGAGCCCGTAGGCGGCGTTGCGGAGCAGGAGATGGAGGCGGCTGCTGAAGAGTTTCGAGGTGTCGTTCCAGGTGGCGAGGTGCAGGGCCGGTGGCAGGGTCGGAGCCAGTCGTTTTACAAAATCATTTACTGTTTTGGCAATCTCGGTGGGTTTCTGGCTGCCCACCCGATAGATACCGATCATTATGGCTGGCATGCCGTCAAATTGGGCGAATTCATCGGTTTCGGCAAAGCCGTCCCTGACTGCGCCAATGTCTCTGACCCGGACGGCAGTGCCGTCCTTATTGGCAATGACAATGATATTGCCATAGCCCGCTCCGTGATAGCGTTTTTCTTTGGTGCGGATTAGAATCTCGCCGCCGGCCGCCTTGATGGAGCCGCCAGCCAGGTCAATGGAGGCCTGTCGGATTCGATCGGCAACCTGATTTAAGGTCAGCCCGTAGCGCCGGAGGTTGTCCTCCGGAATCTCAATGGAAATCTCATAGGGGCGGACACCGCTTAATTGGGTCTGGGTGATATCGGGCCTGGTCAGGAGTTCATCACGAATACTATCCGCCCGCTGGCGCAGAGCCTTCTCCGGCACGTTGCCGTAGACCACGAGAGACAGAACCTCCCGGCGGTTCAGTGTTTTGGCAACTATGGGTTGTTCGGCATCCTTGGGCAGGGTGGTGATGCGGTCAACCTCATTTTTTATATCTAACATGACCAGATCCGGGTTGGCGTTGGTCTCCAGGGTTGCGGTGACCGTGGCCTGGCCTTCCAGGGCCCTGGCTCGCAGCTCTTTAATGCCCTTTACCCCGCTCACCGCGTCCTCAATGGGCAGGATAACTCCGTCTTCCACCTCTTCCGGGCTGGCACCGGGATAGGCTACCGTAACCACTACCCGGTCAAGGTTGACCTCCGGGAAGACCTCCTGCTTGATGCCGCGGCCCATCAGCAGGCCGCCGACCAAAAATAAGAGCATTAATAAATTGGCCGAGACATGGTTTTTGGCCATCCATTTAATCGCTCCGTTCATAATCGCCCATTGTTTTCAAGGCGCAGGGGCATACCATCGACGGCCCCGGCCAGATTAGTGATAATCAGGCGCTCGTTTTCCCGCAGCCCCTGGCTGATCAGCACTTCATTACGGTTACGGCGGCTTATTTTGACCGGGGTTACGCGTAACTTATCCTCGTTATCCATGAGCCAGACGGTGTTGTTATCACGCAGGGCCGCGACCGGTATGGGATAGACTCCGACCGCTGTCCTCCCCTGGAATATAATGTCGGCGAACATGCCTATAGCCAATGGGGGGCGGTGAGTCTGGGGGGAGAGCAGGTTAAAGGGGTCTGGAATTTCCACGATCAGGCGCAGCATACTGCCGGTTTGCTCGGCTGTACTCAGAGAGCGAACCAGGCGGCCGGGCCAGGAGATGAGGCGGCCGCCATCCTTGATCTGGATTTCGGCTCTGGAGCCCCGCTTCCTCTGCGCCCAGCGGCTGGGTAGCCGTAACCAGGATAAATCCGGCAGAGGGACTGGAACCACGGCCTCGGCGTAGTCCGTGCCAATGACAGTGGCTGCCTGGCTGTTGGCCGGCAGATATTGACCAATGGCCGCCTGTTCGTTTTGTACCCGGCAGTTAAAGGGGGCGGTGATGGTGGTACGGCGCAGATTAATCTCGGCCTGTCTGAGACCGGCCCGGGCTGAGATCAGACTGGCCCTGGCATTCTTTAATTGCGGGCCGTAAAGGGCCAGGGAATCAGCTGCCGGAAGACGGCCTTTATTCCGGTGCTGCCACTCAAGGCGTGCTACCTGGGCTCTGGACTCTGTGACGGCCAGCTCATACTCCATTTTTGTCACCTGGGCTTGAGCCTGGTGAATGGCTAATTTATAGTCAGTAGTCTCTAAACGGATGAGAACCTCATTCTTTTTAAAATAATACCCGGCCAGGAGATTGGGGGCAGCGTAGACCACCCGGCCGCTGACCTGCGGGCTGATGGTAACCTGCCGCCGGAAGGTAATGGTGCCGGTTTCCCGGATCAGCACCCGGCGGTTCTCCTTCTCTAATTTGATTATCCTGACCAGAGCCTGGTGGATGGCTGGCGGCTTTTTGGCCGGGCCGTGGCGGCGGGCGGTCATGAGCTTAAAAATCATTATTCCGGCTGCCAAAATCAGGAGCGGCAGAATAATCTTCAAGGCGTTTTTTTTCTCAGGGGGCATAATGTTCTCCTTTCCCCCGGAACAGTTTAATCAGAGACTGGGAATAAAAACAGGCCAACATACCGCTCACCGTGCTTGTGGTGGTTACCCAGAATAAAATCAGGTGCAGGGTATGATGTTTATAAAAGAAGAGATCAAGGATAAAGAGGATGATCCCGAGATGCATGAGTGATGAACCCAGGCGCAGCCAGTATGATTTATGGTTGAAGTTCAGCCGCTGGCTGCCGCCTGCTGCGAGGACAAGAACCACAAACTGTAGAGCCAGGGTGATTATGAGGCTGACCTTCAGGGCTATGACCACTCCATAGACAAAGGAGATAATAACCACCACAAGAGCTAACAGGGCGGCAAACCAGGTAAGCCGGTTGGCGGACAGCAGACGTTTGGGAACACAGATGCCGAGAAGGAGGATGAGGGCGATGACAAAGGGGCTTATCAGCCGGTTCATGCGGGCCATATAGAGGGCCTTGGCGGCCGCAGGCATATGCTGAAGTTCGGCGAATTTAAAATAGAACATGCCATAGATGCAGATGGCCGAGATGGCGCCTAGGACAGCGGCGGTGCTTAGAATTAGATAAAAATCATAGGAGGCTTTTTTCATGGCTTGTCAAAAGGTATGTTCCCCTGGAAAATAAAAGGAGGTGAGAAAGGTAAAGATCATGGCTATAAAGCATAAGATTCCGAGGATGGCGGTGAAATACCACATGCCCCGTTTATTGGTGTAGAGCCGGGTGTGAAGATAAGTGCTGTAGACGGCCCACATCATTATTGAACTGCATATCTTGGGATCCCACCACCAGTTCGGCCCCCAGGCCTGCAGGGCCCAGGGGTAACCGAGGAGCATGCCGAGGGTAAGCAGAAAATAACCCAGTTTGGCAAAGTCATAGCCCAGTGATTCAATAGCTGTCTGGTGTTTAATCAGCATAAACAGCGAGGTGATAAAGGTGATGGTTATACAGGCGTAAGAGACAAAGAGCAGGGGCGGATGGAGCCACATATAGCTGGCGTTATAATAGAAGGTCAGGCGCGGATAGAGTTTCATAAACAGGCTTAGACGGCTCATGGCCGGGAGATGGCTGCTGAACCAGGGAGCGGTTTCCTGGAAGAATTTGGCGAGAGGCTGGGCAAAGGGGTTGGCGGCCAGCAGGAGAAGGCTGGTCTGAATGCCGAGAAAAAGCTGCAGGATTCCGCGCAGACGGTGATTGTCGGTTTGCCGCCAGGCCCGGTAGGCCATGAAGGCATAGGCCATGAACCAGAAATAATATTTTTCATTTTCTATCCAGAGCGGGATTATATAACGCGGTGGGTGGGCTGGGTTGTAGAGGGTAAAGGCGTAGGCCGCCTCGCTGTTCATGATTTTCAGCTGCTCATTGAGCCAGGGAACCAGATCAAGGGGCAGACGCAGGGGCATTTGCTGATAGATGCGGAGATGGAGCCAGGCAATGAGCAGGAAACCGACTGTGAAGACTGTATTTATGCTGAGTAGCAGACATCGGTTAAAGAGACAGAACCGCTCTTTTTCCCGGCAGGCGTTAAAAATTCCGGAGAGCGCGGCGATTCCGCCCATGGCGGCCAGAAAATAGAGTAATATCCGGCCAATGGTGGTAAATTGCGTTAAGTCTATCGGCATTTGTTATTGTGAATAATTACTAATTACGGATAGTTTAAGAAAAATTTACCATAGCCGATAAATATAAAAAAACCAGGGTTTATCATTATCTTAAAAAAACATGCAGTTTTTGTAACGGTGGAGATATATATAATATATGCAAAGATGGCGGACGGGGAATAAATCGTTGTGGCTCTGCCGGCCATGTGTTCGGCAGTTGATGCCGGTAATTATCAGATCCTCCTGGGAGTGGTTGGAGGAATCATCTGATGCTGCGCTCTGTTGTGAGCGTTGTAAATGCACCGAGCATCTCGGAGAGCGTTTTGGTGGTCTCCGCCATCTTATTCGTATTCTGTCCCTGATTTTGTGGTTACCCTTTCGTTTACTGCCGCCGAGGAGTAAGGCCTGGCGCCGGGCTATTTAAAGGTAAGCGCTCCATGAACACCCTGAAACGCTTACCTGAGGGGCTGCCCCCAGAGCTTGAAAAGATTAATCTTCTCCCTGCCTTGGTCCACATCTTTTTCTTTTCAGGCGGCCCCGGTCTTTTTTAAGCCTGAGACGGCGTTCTCTTGATGCCTTTGTGATTTTAGTCTTTTTGCGCCGTGCTTTGGTCTTTAATCCAGCGCGCAGTAAATCGCTGAATTTCAACAGCGCCTCCTGGCGGTTGGCCATTTGCATACGGTGCCGGTCGCTGACCAGCCATAATTGGCCGTGCCGGTTGATATGGCCGGCCAGTTTCTGGCTGAGGGTGATTTTTTGAGATGCGCTCAAACTTGGCGACTGCCAAAGGTTAAACCAAAGGGTTACCCGACTGTTGACCTTATTGACATGCTGGCCGCCCGGGCCGCTGCTGCGTGAGAAGGTAAACGATAACTCGGTTAATGGTATATTGAGATTTGGGGTTATTTTGAGCATGGGCCTGAAAAGTCGGTGGTAGTAAGTTGAATGACAATAAAATAACATATTGCCAGCAATAAGGATAATATTTTCCGGCCTGGCCGCCTCTTTTGCTCTATAGGCAATTGTGCTATAATGTCGGTAATTAGGTATTTGGTAAACAGGGCCGCTAACCTTGAGCTTTGAAGGGGACATAATGGTGGGTGAGCAGCAGAAAACCAGGGAAAGGCGTAGAGAGCAACGGCGGGATTGTATAGACCTATGGCTTGATATTATTCTTGATTCAGCCGCGGGAGCGGGTCTGCCCCTGCGGGTCAAGGTGATTAATTTAAGTGATGGTGGTATCTGCTTTACCTCCGACCAGCCCCTGGAATTAGGGCAGGTAATCAGGTTCCCCAAGGGTATGCCGGTTGCCTGCGGTACTGTTGTCTGGATCTGTCAGTCCAAGGTTGTCTATAAGGCTGGAGTGCGGTTAGATTCCGGCACCTGAATTCTGCCCCATTGGCCATGAAAAAACGTCTTGTATTTCTTGTTGCCGCTGTATTTATCGTCTGTGGTATTCTGCTTTCTCCCCTTCTCCTTGAATATAGCGGCGTTAAACAGCGGGTTAACGCTCAACTCACCGTTCTGTTAGGCGGTCAGGCCGGGATTGGGGCTATCGGTTGGCGCTGGCTGCCTGTCCCCGCCCTGCGCCTCCGGAATCTAATATTCGAAAATGATATTTATGCCCTGCAGGTACCCGAGGTGCTGGTCTATCCAGACTGGCGGGTTATCTTCAACCGGCAGCTTAGTCTGGGGCGGGTAACTCTCATAGACCCCAGGCTTACCTTCAAGCGCCTTGCCTTTCACGAGAAAAGGCTGGTGCTGCCAAATTTTAAATTAACGGTTAAAAACGGCCAGTTGCTTCTGCCGGCCGGTAAGTTGAGTCCCGAATTAACCCTGCGCCGGCTCAGTTTCAAAAAGCTGCGTCTGCACGTCACCTCCCGTGAGCAGCGCCTGGAGATTTCCCTGCGCGCCGCCGCCTCCTTCGCCTCCCAGCTTAAGATTAAGGCCCGTGTCGATTTGCATAAGAGATATTTCAGTCTTGATCTTGAGGCAGGTAATTTTGATCTGGCCTCCTGCTTCTCGCGTCTATATGGGGCGGGCTCTTTAACTGCCACAAATATTCCCCTGCGTCTGCATGCTGAGGCCTTTGGCCGGCACCAGTGGCAGGCGGGAATCAAGGTAGATGCCCCCTGCCCGTTGCCCCTCTTCGGCCGTTTATGTAAGCTGCGCCGCCTGGCCAATTTGAAGATTACCCGTCAGGGTGACGATTATTTCGTGAATATTGATAAACTGGTGCTGGCTGATCCGGCACTGGAACTTGGCGGCAGTATCTATCGGCGTAAGGGAATATGGGAGATTGATCTTAAAGGCAGGAACCTTGATCTTACTGCCATCCGCCGGATTATTCTGGCTCGGTTTGGTAAAAATGAGGTGGCGGCGCAGGTCTGTAGAATAGTGGAGGGTGGCCGTGCCAGGTCGGCTCGCTACACCTTTAACGGCCCGCTCTCCGATTTCAAGCATATTAACAAGATGACTATCGCGGTAGATGTAGACCGGGCTCCTATCTTTGTTCCGGATATAAACCTGCATCTTGACTGGGCCAGCGGCCCTATCACTATTATTAACGGGCAATTAGCCGGTAAGGGGCTGACGGCTGCCATTGGCGGTAGCCGGGCCAGAAACGGCGATCTTATTGTTGATCTGCCCAAGGAAGATAAAGCTTTTAAGCTTGTCCTGGACATAGACGCTGATCTTAGTGATCTCGGCAGAATATTAAAGACCGTGGTTCATAATCGCCCCTTTCAGGAGGAGTTGGCCCATTTCAAAGACATAAAGGGCCGGGCTCAAGGGACATTACGTCTCGGTGATGATTTAGATGATCTGCAAACCCGGGTTGTGGTGAGGGATATGCAGGCCACCGGCCGTTATGACCGGCTCCCCTGGCCCTTTAATATTCAGGGCGGAGAACTGGAGGTGGCCCCGGAACGGGTAAGCTGGGACGGACTCAGGTGTACATTGGGGCCGCATGATATAAAGGAGAGCCGTGGTTTTGTCTCCTGGGGAGGGGGGCGGGAGCCAAGGCTGGAAATTAACTCTCTGCGGGGCGTAGCCGATCTCGCCGACCTCTGGCGGAACAGTTATCTTGATCTGGGGCGTAAACGTCATTTTTTGAGGCAGGTGCTTGCTGCCGATATCTCTGCCGTCTCCGGGACATTGCGCCTGCGGGAGGGAAGTTTAAAGGGGCCGGTCGCGCGGCCGGCGGCCTGGAAGTATACGGCCCGGGGCTCGGTGGATAATTTTCACTTAATTGCCCGTCACCTGCCGGAATTGATAAGCTCGGCCTTAGACGGGAAGCTCACTGACCATGGTGCCGCGCTCAGCGGTATTTTCAAGGTTGCCGGCGAGAAGATATATCTTGATGGTAAGTATCGCCATCATCATCTCCGGCATTGGCAGGGCACAACCACGCTTAATGGGCAGGTGCCCCGTCGCCTTGGCCCGTGGCTTAAAGGGCTGGATTGGATTCCGCCCCGTTTCTTTCCCCGTCTGCCTTGTCAATTAAAGGATTTCAGCCTCACCAATAACGATGCCGCCTGGGATGACTTCAGGGTTAAGGGCCGGGTGCGGGCCGGGCCGCAGGAGGCGGGGGAGGCCCCGGAGCTGGATCTGGATATTATTGATAACCCAAAGGCCTTGTTAATGACCTTTAAGATGGCCGATGGTCTCCGGCAGGGGAGGTTGACTTACAATAAATGGCGTGCTCCCGCCCGTTCCGTTCTCACCTGGCACGGCAAATTAAGGCTGCCGGCGCTGAACGAATTTCTGGCCCGGAAATTTTTTGATCACGGCACTGTCAGCGGCTCCTTTAACATGCTTACCCAGCATAGTAACGGGCTGTCGGCGGCCTTTAACGGGGCGATGAGTTTTGAAGACATCAGCCTTGAGAATAAGGATGAGAGTATGCCGTTGACGGTGAAACATCTATATCTTGCCGGTGATAACCGCCAGGTCAAGATTAAAGCGGCTGAAATTGAACTGGGCGCTGATACCTTGTCAGGCCATGGTTTTTTGACCACAAATGGCAATAATTATAAGCTCAATATGGATGTCAGCGCTCAGAAACTGGCCTGGCATAATCTTCACCAGGCTGTGACTATGCTTAAGCGGCGTTTAAACCCAGAGACGGCGGCCGATAAAACAAAGACTGAGGAACAAATTATCCCGGCCAATCTGAGCGGCAGCCTTAATTTTGATCTTGGCAGCTTTTCATATCAAAATAAGTCCGCTCCTCATGATAATGGCGTTAAACCCCATACCTATACCTGGTCACCCATGCGGGGGCATCTCAGTTTTAAGAACCAGGCCGCCCAGGTGGATTTAAATTCCGCCTCTATCTGCGGGATGGATATGTCCGGCCGCTGGGATATTACGCGACCGGCGGCCAGCAGCTTTAAGATTGCCTCGCAGGGGCCGGTTTTTAAGTTTGCCAGAACCCTGCCCTGCCTCGGGGTTAAGCAGAGTCTCATTGAGGGGCCGTTTTCGCTGGATGCCGAACTCTCGGGAATACCGGGGAACTGGCGCAGGGGGCATATTAACCTCCAGTCAGATCATGGTTTGATCCGCAGAATGGATTTATTGTCCCGTATATTCACGGTAATTAATTTTACCGATTTGTTGACCTGGCAGAATAAATCAACCACCGGACATGAGGGACTGGAATATAATAAGCTCGATATCAAAACTAGCCTGAAAGATAATGTGGTGACTGTAAATCGTCTGGTGTTAAAGGGTAAAGGGGTTAATATCTCGGGCCGGGGAACCATAACCCTTCCGGAGCGCCGGCTCGACCTGACCTTCTTTGTTGCCCCTTTGAAGATGATTGATTCAGTGGTTACCAGTATTCCCCTCGTCGGCCGGGTCCTGGGAGGCAAGAAGGGTTCCATCCTGACCTTTCCGGTATCGGTGCAGGGGCCGCTTGCCGATCCGGAGGTCACGGCTCTGCCGCCTGGGGCCGTCGGCAAGGCGGCCATGGAATTTGTCATTGATACCCTGACCCTGCCCTTTCGGATTTTATCGCCCCTGCTGCCGGCTGGGAAGCCTGGCAAGGGTAAATGAGTTTTTGACTGCGATTAAGAGCTGTTTTGTTTAACCACGGAAACCACGGAAGGCACGGAATTGTTTTTTAGTTTTTTCCGTGCCTTCCGTGGTTAATTAATGATTTTTAGTGAAGACTGTCAGAGCTCGTTCTGCCTTATTGCCGGGCATAGTAAAGCGTAAGGTTTTGGTATGTTTAAAGGGGCTGGCCGGATCATCTTGCAACCAGGCCTTTACTTCTTCTTCCATTTTCGGCCCTTTCATGCAGATAATGGTGCTGTGGGGCGGGCAGTTGGTGACCATCTGCAGGAAAGGGCCGATGGTGGTCAGGGCCCGGCAGGTGATGATATCGGGCTGGTCGTAAGCCGGCCATGCCTCCTTATCCTCCCGCAGACGTTCTTCTATTATCTTTATATTATCTAAGTGCAGGCAGCGGATAACATGGCGTAGAAAAGAAACCCGTTTTTGGCGTGGCTCTATTAGGGTTACTGTAAGTGCCGGGCAGGCGATTTTAAGGGCCAGGCCGGGGAATCCGGCACCGCTTCCTACATCTAACAGGCTCTGTGCCTCCATATCGGCTATCAGGGGCAGGAGGGTCAGGGAGTCTAAAAAATGATTTTCAATAATCTGCTCCGGAGCCGCTCTGGCCACCAGATTAATCTTGCGGCCCCATTTCTCAAGTTCGGCAAAATAACGCTGGAGGCTGACAAGAGCCGCCGGTTCCGGGGCCGGGATATTCAGGGCCTTCAGGCCGTCTTCCAGGGCCGCTGTAAAGTTAAGTGTGCCTTCAGTCATTTTTCAAGCGTACATCCACGGACAGGGCGTGGGCCGATAGGCCTTCAAGATTGGCCATGGTCATAATATCTTCGCCGTCATTGAGCAAGGCCTGGCGGGAGTAGGAGATCAGGCTGCTTTTTTTGAGAAAGGTCTCCACTCCGAGTGAAGATGAGTAACGGGCTGTGCCCATGGTGGGCAGAACATGGTTGGGCCCGGCGAGATAATCACCCACGGCTTCCGGGGCGTTGGGGCCCAGGAAGATAGCTCCGGCGTGCCGGATTCTTGGCAGCCATTGAAAAGGCTCTTCGATCATCAGTTCCAGATGCTCGGCGGCCAGAATATTGGCTAATTCCAGGGCCTCATCGAGATCAGCGGCCAGGAGAATGGTTCCCCGGCTGCTGAGGGACTGGCGGGCAATTTCCTCCCGGCTCAGGCGGGGCAGCAGGGCTGCCAGTTCCTCATTTACCCGCCGGCCCAGTTCTGGGCTAATGGTTATTAGTACGGCCAGGGCCAGGGGGTCATGCTCGGCTTGAGCCAGCATGTCAGCGGCGATATAGGTAGGATTGGCGGATTTATCGGCCACAATCAGCACCTCGCTGGGGCCGGCGATCATATCTATCCGTACTCGGCCCGCCACCTGCTTTTTGGCCTCGGTAACGAATTGATTACCCGGCCCCACCACCACATCCACCGGGGCGATGGTGGCAGTGCCATAGGCCAGGGCGGCGATGCCCCAGGCGCTGCCGGCCTTGTAGATCTCCTTGATGCCGATTTGGGTGGCGGCATAGGTTAAGGCCGGATTGATGCCGCCCTCCGCGGCGGGCGGGGTCAGCATCACTAAGCGTTTTACTCCGGCTATGACCGCCGGAATACCGTTCATGAGTACCGACGAGACTAAGGGCGTTTTGCCGCCCTGGCCGCCGGGAACATAAAGCCCGGCGGAATCCACCGGGTGGATCAGGCGGCCGGTAATGGCTCCGTCGTCACGGGTGACGAGCCATGATTCTTGTTTTTCATGCTCATGAAAGCTCCGCACCCGTTCAATAGCCTTATTAATAGTGGTCTTTAACTTCGGCTTGAGCCGGGATTCGGCCGCCTCTATCTCGGCCGCGCTGACCTGGAGATGCTCCAGATCAAGATGCGGGGCGTCAAACTTATTGGTGTATTCCAGGAGCGCCTCGTCACCGCGGGCTCTGACCTCGGCGATTATAGCACTCACCTGCTGGCGGCGTTTATCATCGGCGCTCTGATACCTGTCTTTCAGACCTTTTATTAATTTTTTCCCCTCGCTGCTGGAGGTTGTAACTGGTGTAATAATCATCTTGCCTGCCTTCTGAAAAATTGTTGTTTATTTCGGCCGCTGAAATGTGACTGTAATTATGGTTGATGGCGTCGTAAAAAGCTAAGTTATACTGCGCACGGTATCCTACGTACAACGAACTTAGGTTACAAAAGTCAAAAAGTATCTCTCTGAATAAACCGCGTTAACTCAAAGAGTTATAGCCCTTTGACAAAATGAGTTCGTTGGAAGTCCGATCTACGGCGTTGTGGCGTT
>VAPF01007864.1_pt1 | contig 14024 bp, 13 predicted proteins | sample 3393931 | NCBI WGS metagenome assembly VAPF01 (sample SAMN08290437, study PRJNA428436) | hydrothermal vent metagenome | isolation source: Deep-sea hydrothermal vent chimney | place: Atlantic Ocean: South-mid Altantic Ridge | depth 2773 m m | reverse complement strand
TCTACCGCTTGTATTTTAAATGATTGTGTGAATTTTGCTCGCATTTCTATTATCCTCTAATGAATTATTAGAGGCGACAACTATCCTGACACAGGGGGAAGTGAAGAAACAGATTGAAGAAGGTAGTGTAGAAAATAAAGTATCACCCGTCTCTTCCTATTAGGCCTAATGGGCACGTCGGTGAACTGATCCGCCACGAAGCCGATTCATGTTTTTATAGACAGTTAAGTTATTTCACACTACTCATATGTTTATTATGGGTGGAGATATTGCAAAAGATTTGTGGATGCTAACAGACGGTGAGTGTAGTTTTGTAGAAAAATACAAAAACATTAACCGCTTAAAAGGTTCTTTATTACTAAAGTTTTTTCAGCAAGAATTATATTTCCCACTAAATTTTTCAGATATTTCTCCTTCGGCCATTAACTCAATCTCTCGCCAACTAGATTTTCCAATCATAGAGCACCCCTCATACCACTATGATGATAGAACAAGTGAGCGTCAACGTCAGGATATCCGTAAATTTTTAGGGTTCCGCCTTCCTGAAAAAAATGACTATTCGATTGTCCAACAATGGCTCATTAATGATGTTATTCAAGGGGCAGAAGATAAAGTAGTTCTTCTTGAACATGTCAAAACGTGGTTTTGTAATCAAAAGATAGAACTTCCTGCTCGTGGTCAACAGGAGCGTATTATAAATTCTGCGTTATGTTAACACTCTGATGATTCAACAAGTTCTATCTGAGAAAAAGTGGATGAATCGTATGACGGAAGAAGATTTTCGGGCATTAACGCCTCTAATCTATACTCACATCACACCCTACGGTTCTTTCAATCTTGATATGAAAAAGCGTATTTTCCTAGAAAAAGAAAATATAAAAAGTGTCGCATGATTATATAGAGTGCAGAAAGTATACTTTCTGCACTCTATTAAAATACCATGTTGAATAACTTGACTTGATAGAGAAACAGTGCAAAAACTTAAGCAATAATCAAAGTGCGTAAACTACACCGCACTACTTCTTTTTGCACAGGGTGATATGAGTGAAAATATAGGATATGCCAGAGTAAGTTCATCAGGTCAGAATCTGGATGCACAAATTGATGATTTACAGCGAGCAGGATGCACAAAAATATTTACAGATAAAGAAAGCGGGACGAAATTCTCTCGACCGGGTTGGGATGATTTGCTTTCATATATCCGCTCTGGTGACAGTCTGGTAGTCACAGAACTAAGTCGTATGTCACGTTCACTTGTTCATTTGCTGGAAATTGTACAGGAGCTTGAAGAACGAAACGTTGAATTAAAATCAGTGCGTGAAAATATAGATACATCCACGGCAACAGGACGTGGATTTCTATCCATTATGGGGGTCATTTCTCAAATGGAAAGGGAGATCAAAGCAGAGCGTGCTGCTGCTGGAAGAGTGGCGGCCAAAGCGAGAGGAAAGACAGGCGGTAGACCACGTACTGATCCAGATAAGTTAGAACAAGCTAAAATTCTTTACCAGAATTCAGATCAATCCGCTGCTGAGGTCTGTAAACTCTTTGGTTTTAGTCGTAGAACTCTTTTTAGCTATATAACTCAGAAAAAAGTAAAATAAACTCGTGGCGGCTCAGTTCACCGACGTGCCCATTAGGCCTATTAGCTAGGAGGAGAACAGCCAAATAAGTTTTTTTAGTTAAAGTGAGTTGGGTTATCAAAAATAATTATGAAACGAGTAGTCAAAATGTTTAATTACTCTTAATGGAGTTTACAGGCTACTCTAAATTGGAGTAATCTCTAAAAAAATAATACGACCAACCAGCCGACAAGAGGACAGTTGTGGAGAATTTATTAGAACTTAAAACTATCAACGAACTCCAAGATCATAAATTCTATATCCCGTCATATCAACGAGGGTACAGATGGAGTACAAATGAAGTAAGAGATTTACTCAATGATATTTCTGAATTCATTCCTCGCCTTGTTGACGATAGCAATGAAAAAACTTGGTATTGCTTACAGCCTATTGTAGTGAAGGAAAGAGAGGACGGTCAATACGAGGTAATTGATGGACAACAACGCTTAACTACCATTTATTTAATTCTTCATTACATAAATAGTAGGTATCTGGATCCTAACAAACAATTTGAGCTTCATTATGAAACAAGAGAAGATTCAACTGATTTTTTAAAAAATTTAAAGAAAGACATTGACGACTGTTCAAATGTAGATTTCTATCACATATCGAGAGCTTACCGAGCTATATGTGATTGGTTTGACAAACCCAATTTCAACATAAATGATTTTGAGTCAAAATTCAATTTTAATTCAAAAGTAATTTGGTATGAAAGTAGCGAGGAAGATTCTATTGCTATATTTACAAGAATAAATATAGGCAAGATTCCGCTAACCAACTCTGAATTGATAAAAGCATTATTCTTAAATAGTTCCAATTTTGATAAGAATAAGGGAGAAAAAATAAAACTTAAACAGCTAGAGATTTCTTCTGAATGGGATTTTATTGAACATGCGTTACAAGATGATAGGTTTTGGTATTTTTTAAACGAAAAGAATGTATCAACAAATAGAATTGAGTTCATCTTCGATCTTATGAATAATGAAAAAGATATCTCCGATAATTATTCGACTTTTCGTTTTTTCAATAAGAAGTTTGAGAAGAAAAGCCAGAGCACAATCGAAGGGAACTGGCTAGATGTAAAGAAATACTTTCAACGATTTCAAGAATGGTTTGAAGAAAGGGATTTGTATCACAAAATCGGCTATTTAGTAACTGTCGAATTGGTAACGATAGAAAATTTGTATGAGCAGTCAAAAAATCTAACCAAAACTGAATTTCGTACCCTGCTTGACAAAAATATAAAAGATGATTTAAAAAAAGTAACACTGGAAGAATTGCAATACGGGGATAAGTACACTAAGAAAGTATTGCTCCTCTACAATATTTTAACGATGTTGAACAATGAGAATGATAATTCGTATTTCCCCTTTGATATTTATAAAAACGAAAGGTGGGATATTGAACACATAACATCTATCACAGATACTACACCCGTCAAAAAAGAAGATTGGCTAAAAGATGCGAGTCCTTACATTGATGACACGGTTTCTGGAGGGGAGGAAATTAAGAAAAGAATTGGTAAGTGTAACTGTGATGATGATGAAGAATTTGAAAAGCTATTTAAGGATATTGTAAACCACTTCAACGAATACTTAAAAGATGAAGATATAAATGATATTTCCAATTTGGCGCTATTAGATTCAGAAACAAACAGAGGCTATAAAAATGCTGTGTTTCCCTTGAAAAGAAAAACAATTATTGATAGAGAAAAAAAGGGAGTGTTCATTCCAATATGTACTAAAAATGTATTTCTTAAGTACTTTAGTGATTACCCACCAAAAATTTCATTTTGGACGCAGGATGATAGAGAAAATTATTACAAAGACCTAGAGATGACTCTCGGCGAATATGTTGGGAAGGAAGTTTAAGATGAGTGGTAAAAAATATAAAGGCGAAATTTCGAATTTTTGGAAACTACTTTCAAGACATAAGATTGAAATCCCGATCATTCAGCGAGACTATGCTCAAGGTCGGAAGGATAAGACGGAAATTAGAGAGAGCTTTCTAAGGGCATTATCACAAAGCTTAGAGTTCGACAAACCGATTAAACTAGATTTTATATATGGGAGTCAACACGATGGAGTTTCACAGCCTCTAGATGGTCAGCAACGATTGACCACTTTATTTTTATTGCACTGGTATGCCGCTGTTAAGTGTAATGAACTGAATCAAGAAAATATAGAAATATTGAAACGTTTCACCTATGAAACTCGAATAAGCTCTAGAGATTTCTGCGGTGCTTTAGTGGCAAACAATGTCAATATTGAAAATGAAAGTTCTCTGAGTGATAGAATTATTGATTCTTCATGGTTTTTTCTATCATGGAAAAAAGACCCCACTATAGATTCAATGCTCAGAACTATTGACGATGTGCACAAGTACTTTTCTAATATCGACAATCTATGGACTAAGTTAACATCGGAGATTTGTTTAATAAGCTTTTACTATATCAGGTTAGAAGATATTGGTTTAACAGATGATTTATATATAAAAATGAATGCAAGAGGAAAATTGTTATCATCATTCGAGAACTTTAAGGCTAGTTTTCAAAAATCAATAAATGACAATGGCTGGGATGAAGATAAAAATTTTTCAGAGACTTTTGCACTAAAAATAGATTCCATTTGGACTGATCTATTTTGGAAATTCTCTCGTGACAACTATATAGATAATGCCTTTATACGTTTTATATCAACTATTTCAATGTGCAGGCAAGTTATTAGAAAAACGGATAATAGGCTTACAATTATCAAAAAGCTGAATGATAAACCTAATTCAGTTAAACCTGAATTATTCAATGAAGATGATTTTGACTATCTGTGTAAAAGTCTTGACGCTTACTATCAAGTTCAGGAAGATAAACTTGATTTAAAAGCAGATTTTCCATTATTTCAACATCAACCAACTGATACAATATTTACTGCGATAGGCTACGAAGGTCAAAACGCGTCATATACTCAGAAAACGCTATTTTATGCTCAAACTGAATATTTGATAAAGATGACCAAATTTGATTCTGAATCGTATCAGGATTGGATGAGAGTTGTACGAAATATTATATGTAGAGGAGACGTTGAAAAAAGTGGGAATAGGCCTGCGATTACTCGTAGCCAAACAACTTTTGACGGTGTTATCAATCTTATTCATGAGCTATCTAATGGATGTGATAATATATATAAATATTTAGCAAACACATCTGTAAAATCTTCTTTTGCCAAAGATCAGGTTGAAGAAGAACGCTTGAAAGCTAGACTGATAGTCTTTAGTAGTAAAAACAGAGAGGCAATTTTTAAAACCGAAGATACTAATCTTTTGCAAGGAAAAATCTCTTTTGCATTATATTGCATGAATTTTAACAATCAAATAGAAAATTTTGAAAGTGAATCCCTACTAAGTGTTCAGAAAGTAATTAATGAATATTTCAACAATGATTTGGATATGTCAAACGATCTGAGAAGAGCATTGTTGACAATTGCTGATGACGGTGAGAATTATAACTATTATGGTTACTGGTGGTCATTTTGGAATGTAGTGAGTGCTAATAAAAGGTGTCTATTGGATAATAGCCTTAGAGGACTAGAATTCTATATATACGGAAAAAATAGTGATGAATACAGATGTTATATAAAGAAACTAATTTGCCAATTAATTAATACTGATTTAAAGAGCATTATTGAAAATTTCGTACCGCCTCACAATATGCCAAATTGGAAAGTTCGTTTGATAAAAGAGCCTGAACTATTAGATAATAAATGTAAGTCTAATCATATTGCAATACCCGATGACAATGAATGTTGCTACCTTTTGAAGAGCATGAGACCGAGAGATATAGATGGTTGTGAAAAAATAGAGTAAGCCTTGCAGGTTAGTCTTGGGGTTTGAATCTTACAAATTATATTCAAATCTAAAATGGAGAATAATAGGAAGAAAAAAACTTCTTAAATCTGAACTGCTAAAAATAATGCACTGATAAACTATAATGCGAATGCGTTATAACACTAATGTATTAATGGGACGTAATGCTAATACACTATAGCGCTAATTTCTACTTAATATGACTCTCATTGATCTTAATTCCGTTTTCAAGCTCAGTGGTGGAAGGTAGCTTATGTTTTTTTAGGTATAGTTCCAAACCTTCGTAAAAAATATTAGTTACTGCTGCTTTGTCATTACCAGCAAGTTTTCGTAAACTTGTTAAGTTTGAAAGTTGTTTATGGATATCTTCATCAATTTTTAGGAGTACAGGTTTTTTTGATTTTATTTTCTCTGGTGCTACTACCTTTACCAATCGAGGAGCCATTTTATTAGGCAATTTACCGCCAGTTTTTTCTGCTTCACTCATGTCTTCTTCGATCCAGTTATTCATAATATTATTTTTCCCTTAAAATTGCAGTTAGAATGGCCTCTATTTCAGACTTACGTTCTTTTACTTTGTAACCATTCCTTATTGAAGGGATAGTGCTGTCAAAGATAGTACTTAAATGTGACTCCGCATGTCCAAATGGTGATCCTTTTTGTAAGATAAATGCCCCTGCTTGGCGAAGTTCTTTAGCAGCGTTACTTTCCTGTTTGCGACTCATATCTACGTTGTTGACTACGGTTATAATATTCTTTTTGGCTTTCTTGGCGAGTGTGTAGGCTTTGGAGTATGTTTTAAACTGTGTGCGAGTGGGTAATACTGGCATAACCAAAGTTTTTGTAGTGGGAAGCTCCCAATCACTTGCCTGATGATCTATTATCACGAGGTCAATTCCTTTTGGTTTATTTTTTGGGATTTCACTAATTATCTTGAAAGGCAGATTTCCTTCATTGCTACATTCCTGACAAGTTCCTTGTGGATCTTGGTCTATTATTAAAGGGGTTAAATCAAAACTTGATACAGCGCAAGCTGCCAAATTTAAAGATAATAAACTTTTTCCTTGTCCGCCTTTTGGATTCCATACGCTAACTATTTTCATCATTTAAACCATACTATTTTATAATAGATATGGTCGTATGATTTGAATAAATTAGCGAGGGAAATTATTTGATCATGCTAATGCACATCAATACTATAGTGCTATGTGATTAATATACTACAGTGCAAATACGTTAATAAACTAAAATAGATTAGTATTATAGTGCTAATGTGCATTAGTAAATTAGCGACAACTATTCCTGATGTTCGATGCTCTCTGCGTTCGAATTTTCCAGCTCTAGCTCGCCTTGCACCATAGTGCCTTTTCTCATGTAACCCTTTACAAAAGCAAGTCTGTCGCCGTTGAACATAAATCTTATATTGACGAAGAATACTCCATCCGATGGACTGCGATACAGGAATTCTTTTTCTAATAGTTCTCGCAGTCCACGTTGATAGGTGCGTTCAGTTAATCCTGCTATTTGTTCTGATGCCATGTAAAAATTTAACATAACATTATCTTTCCCCGGATTATTATGAAGTTCATTATAAATTATTTCAAATAACATAAGACCTGATTTGCTTAACCCGGCAGCCTGCTTAATTCCCGCTAAAAACATTTTAACAAATTTGGTATTATCTACTTCTTCAAATTCGTAAAATGTAGCGCCTCCAACAGAGAGAACTTCACCTGAACTGTTATCAACAACGAAACCCTTTTGTTCATCACCATAGCGTACCTTTTTTTGCTTTCTAATAGAATTTGCATCCGGTATACTCGGGTTAGATTTGTAGATTGGAATACCCTGTTTTTCTCCTATTAACGCATTCTCTTTTTGACTTTTTTCCGACATATTTAACCCCTTTCTTTGTCGTCTTACTGACAGCACACTGTCCGAAGTACGACATAAATGCAAGATAAAAATGACGCTTCTACGTCAATAATTGTCGTATCGCCGTCACAAAATGTCGTGTTCGATAAGGGCTAGAGCGGGTTTGAGGGCTTTTCCTTCTTATATACTTAATAAGCAACTATTTAACAAACTTATCCATGCTTTTTTCGAAGTGTGCGCCCTGAAACGCTAACGCAAAGGAAAAAGGGTGGGTAAGTTTGTTTCTTCATTATTTCTTATCTTGTGATTAGAAACATTGAAATCAGCACTTTTTAATAGAAGTTTAATATGTAATTGATAATCTTAATCTCGTTAAAAAGAAAGCCCCTTTTTGCTAACGCAAAAACCCGTACCCCACCACTAAAAGGAGTTCGCTAGTTGCTCACTCGTTGCTTTGAGTATATGAATAGAATTAGTTTTAATTTTTAACAGCAGAATATTTTGACCTGATGGTAGTTCTAGGCAAAAAAGATTTAGAATTATTTCAAGTTTAGAACGTATCCACAAGCGACAGAGAAAGCCACGGGGTTCAATTTCCGCAGATTTTTACCATTGCCTAGCCAAAAAGTTATACGCACTGTACGAGCATTAATACTCAATTAAACAGAATCATTATTTCGGAGCGGTAAATACTAATCCAGCGCCCAGTGCAATAAGAGCAAATCCACCGATGTGATATAGAGTGATTTTTTCATTGAGCGCAACATACGAAAATATCAGATAGGCAATAATGGCTGTCGTAATCTGAATGGTTTTTAACTGACCTACGGTAAAATATCCGCCTAAATGACCAAGGCGGGTAGCCTGATTTGCAAATATATATTCAAAAAGAGCAAAGAAACCCCATGACACAGCAATATATGCCCACCATTTCCAGTCTTGCGGAAGTTTAAGATGAAAAAACCACGCCATCGTTAAAAAGCTACCGGCAATGCCGTAGAGAATCACCACTACATAAGGTGCTGCTTGCGCAGAAATATTTATAAATCCAAATAGCGTATGTGGGTTAGTCATTCCATTCCTTCCACGCTTTATCAATTAATTTCTGCGGTGTGGTATGAAGTGCATCGGCTACCCGAAATAAAGTTATCAGACTTGGAGAGCGTGTTCCTTTCTCTAAATACTGATAAAAGCGTGTAGACATATCGCAGCTTAACGCTACGTCCTGCTGGGTGCTGTGACGTTTCGTCCTGACTGTGCGTAGCTCATCACCAAAGATCTTTTTGACGGTTTCTGACATAGGTTTCTCCTGTAAGGAGATCATGGCGAACTATAGAGCGTGACAACACGCTATATAGTTCGTAAAATAGAGTTTCCCTATTACACAGCGTTTTTAGGGTTTCCCTTACATTCCGATAATTCAGGAGCAAACTATGCGTGCATTACATTTAATGGCGATAAGTTCTTTATGTCTTTTAACAGCGTGTGGCAGTGGAGGAGGGAGTGATACTCCCGAACCACTACCTCCGCCCGTAGCACAAACCGCAGAAGGACGGTTTATTGATAGCGTGGTAGAAGGGCTGGAATATAGCTCTGGTGAGCAAAGTGGCATTACCAGCGATTCCGGTACATTTATCTACGAGTTAGCAACAAATGGTGAGCCTGCCGATGTGACTTTTAAGGTAGGTGCTATAACTCTGGGTACGGTGACAGGCAATGCGAGTATTACACCTGTTGATCTCACTGGCTCTGACAGTTCTATGACTAATACTCAAAATATAGTCCGTTTATTACTTATGCTCGACTTTGATGGTGATAGCAGTAACGGAATTACTATATCCAATGAGGTGAGGGAGATTGCTGCAAACTGGGTACAGGTGGATTTCACCAGCTTGAATTTTGAGGCAGAGATGGCAACTATCATTTCTGATGTATCGGTAGTTGATAGTCGTACTCCAATTCTGCCACCTGCCTTGGCAGCACAGAATCATCTTGAAGGAACATTAGCCTGTCTGTCATCTGGTGTATTTAAAGGATCGTTTAGTGGCGGGGATAACGGTACATTTTTATTATGGGTTCAGCATCAACGCTTTGACCCATTTACGTTTGGTGACGATACACCAAGAGTTGGTGTAACCAGTGCCTTAGTGTTTAGTACCGATGAAAATCTTGTGTCTGGTGTAGCTCCACAACGAGGACTATCATTCGATAGCGATAAACAGTTTATCTCTGGTGTGGTGTCTACGGGTGCAGAATTTGTAGGTGATATGGAAGACTACCAAAGCATCACCAATGGAGTTTGGCAAAATGGACTCGTTAACGAGTCGGGTACATTCAGTGGTGAGCGGATAGGTGGAGATGAAGATGCTAACTACCGGCTTGCTGGTTTTTTTAACCTTCAAGGTTTTCCATTTAGTGCGGATGGTTCAGGACTACTCGCTCTGGATATTATGGCGGATAATTCTGTAACAGGAATAATGGTAACATTGCGTGGTAATGAAACTACGCTTACCGGATCATTAACCGCTAATGTTATTACTGTATCTGGTGGTGGTAATGAGTTTGAATTAGCATTTGATGCTGATGGTACAGATAGCAGCAATGATGCATTACTGGGTACAACTTCCGGCTTCTTTGGGCAATTATCCAATAGTAGTGGTACAAGCGATGTGATCGGTACTTCCTGCCAGCCTGAGTAAATAAATATTGTGAGCAGGGATGCTTATTTGCCATAAGAAACTTGGCTCAATTCTCGTCTGAGCCATACTGATGCTTACGTATAGCAATATTTTCATCGCTTCGTTTTTGCTCATATTCAATCTGTTTGCTAAGATCTTCTATATATTTCTTGGCATATTCTTTAACACTAGTGTTTTCATCTTCAAGCCAAAATTGTATTTCAACAATCTTTTTCTTATAGGCTTCTACAAATCCGTATTCTCCGCTCACTACACCGGTACTTTGAAGAATGACGCTTAGTTCATTTTCAAGACTGCTATTCTCAGGCAAGATTTTCACTAACTCCTTACATACTTCAAGAATTACGTGCTCTCCATCGTAATTTCTGAGAATGGCCATTACAAAAAGGATGTCTTTTTCATCTTCTGATTGTGCAACTTTCAGAAGTTTTTGTTGAAATTCTGATGGGAAATTTGGAAACATATTTTTCAAAAGCCTTGCTCCACGATAGATAAACATACCGTAATTGCCGTCATAGCTTTTCTGAATTGCTTCAACAGCTAGATCGGGATGTTTTGATAAAGGCTCCGACAATTTATGAAAATTGAAAGGAATAGCATCATATTTTTCTGTATCTTCTTCGTCCTTTTCCATTGAGAGGCGATCAACAAAAAACTGTATTACCATTTCTGCTGATTGATTTGCTATTTCGCATAATATTTCCTCAGCATGGTAATCAATTTCTTTTAGCCAGAACAAATTCTCTAGGATTGCTTTATGTTCCACAAGTTCCATGTCAGCAAGAATATCGCTGCGCTGTTTGCGAAACCAGAAACCAAAAATCCAATTGGTATTTTTGTGTGTGGTTAGTACTTCTAGCGCAGGCATAAAGAGCGTTTTAATTAGGTGCTTGTTGTTTTCACTGTATTGTGCTGAAACAGAAGAAATAATCTGGTTTAATGTGTTCAACTCATTTGTTGTTTTAGCTTTATCCAGTATTTTAGTCAGCAGCTCTTCATTTATTTCCGAAGAATATTCAAAGAATCGGGCGAGGCTGAATAAATATTTGTCTTCATCGCACCAGCGATCAATTAGAGCGTATGCATCATTCTTATGTTCAGTTTCAGCAACCCCACAAAATAATGCTACGAGGAAATTTTCAAGCTGTTCTGAACTTTCAGATAGCAATTGGAGAGCTAAAATCGGTGAAGTTTTACCAAAATGCTCTAGAAACTTTCCAAAGTAAGGAAATGTTGCCATGTCGTTTGATTTAATACGCGCATATTGAATGATACGGTCTTTCCACTCCTCATAGGTTACAGTATTGATATTTTCTGCTAATTTAAGGACTTCTTCTTCCCGGAATTTATTTTCCTGTTCGATATCATTACGATCATTTTCCCAATCATGGAAGATGCTTTCAAATCCAATTAGGAATCGGAACTTCTGATATTCCTCATTAGCATAAAGTTGGTCACGAATTTCTAAACAAATTTTGTGAATTCTACTATCAAGTTTGCCTTTGTGATGTAGCATCCAGTAAGCATCATGTTCAATTTTTTGCATTATTGGCATATCTTCAGTTAAGGCAACTTTCTTCATAAATTCTGTTACAGTAACAGTGTTATCTACAATCATTGCCAATACGTCATCCTCATATTCACTCATATGAGGTGTACGTGTTGCAGTATCCATAGCATTTAGTACAGACTTTTTTTGTTCAATATCTTCTGCTACTTCATAAAGTTTCTGAAGTTCTTCGAGGGTTTTTTTCCTGATTTTATTAACGCCTTCTTTCGCCGGTACGGTACCGGTTCGCCATGTTACCGTCTTATAGGTGGAGCTTGTTCCTGAGATAGTGGGAGAAAGTATTTTCTGACAGGCAACTATAATGCCGGAGAAGTATTTTTGCTTATGCTCCATGCTAAAAGATGAAATCAATTCCAGAACCTTTTTTTGTGGTTCCCATCCAAGACCAGCCCATTTTTTTCCGTCACCATAGAAAATATCAAGATTATATTCAGCAAGTTTTTCTATGCCAAGCTTTGCTTGTTTGGAGACACCTTCATTCTCATGGCAGGAATACTTAAAGAATATGTCTAGGATATCCGAAGATTGGTGATATCGAATTCGCTCCAGAGTCTCGATTGCTTTGATCATTAGTGTATGATTATTTTGATACTTGCTTAATTCTCTGGCAGGATAATCAGGTGTTTCTTCATAGGTAAGTTCCAGTGTTACCAGCCTGTTTAATAGATTGCGAATAGTATCAACTGCTTTTTTATAAACTCGGTAGGCAATAATCTGTAGTAGTTCGATTTGGTGAGAAATATCATCGTATCTAGTTTCATTTTGAAGCGAACTAGTGATGCTGTTACACTCTTTTTGTATTGCTTGCAGTGCTGCCGAGTCTGGCTCGGCTTTTTTCGCTAGATGAGTAAGTATACTTTTCTTTTGGCTGATATCCACTATGCTTGCTCCAACAAATCTATGATCTCTTGTGTAAGCCGTTCTGCTGCATCTTCACAAATTTCTTTATTTCCTACAACGTAGTGACTTCCAGTATCTTTAATATATGGCTCTGGACTACTGGATAATATAACAGCGCATGCTTCTGTTAATTTGTGGGTAAAACCCTTAGATACTACGGTGTTAATGAGCGAGTCGTGTGACGGCGTATCGAGTGCGACAACGAAACCAAGTAATCGAAGGTATATTTCTCTATCCGTAGCTGTAATGGTTTTTGCTAATAATGCATCGAGAAGTGATATTTTCTCCGCCTCTTCAATTTGTTGTTCCACATTTTCAATTTTCTCACTTATTGCTATTTTCGGCTCTTGGATTTCTCCAGCTTCTTCTTTTTCAAGCATTTCAACTAATTCTAATAACGTGATCAATTTAAAGCCCAAGTTCTCAAAAGCGTCGCAAAGCGTCGTATCACCTCCAATACAAAACTTGTTGTGGATGTTTTTATGCACTTCGTCAGATAAAGCGTCTTTTGCACATTCAAATATCCATGCGTCTGGAATATCTTTCCTGTTTTTGATTCCTTTAAAGGGGTTTTCACCATGAAAATATGCTGACCATGTACTCCAAATATGTTCTTCCCTTGGCCTATATACGTGTAGATTATTATCCTTGGCAAAAACGTCTATTCCCGATTTTGATTGATCAATTATTTGTTTGTTATCTGGAAATTTTTGGTGTAACTCAGGATCTAAGATCTTATTAGCAATAAAATTAGTCGCTGGAAGCTCGACTAATTTTTGAGTCATATCTTGCATTATTTTAGTCAAATGTGATACTTTTTGGGTACGCCATTCTTCCAAGCAAATATATGAAGTACAGAGATTAATCTTTTTGTTTTTGGAATAATCAAAAACTTTCCTGTATAGAGCGTCTTTAGGTTTATATTCCCTAAAAAATTTGGTATCTAAGAAAACAATTGTATTACGGATTAATGTCATTTTCACATCCCGGTGACGTTTTATTAACCCATACTAGCTGGTATGGGTTCGAGCGTTTTTCAACTTTTCCGTATACAACTATCAATATTTACCCACCTACTCATTTAGAAAATGACTCAATTTCAAAATACAGTTGTATCCGCCACTAGTCGTATTCCATCGTTTTTTAATATAACTCATAATAGATAAGGGCTATCTGGGGAATAATCAAGCTGGATCAGCCAATTAATGGAAAGATTTAAGGTTCTACTCGTTGGTGAACAACCTAAACCCAATCCGTGCGGGTTCGATTCCCAAACGGCATTGAATTGAAGATGGAATCCATTGTACAATGGGTTGTCGGTGTTGCACCGAGAACATCTCACTGTCATTGCGACTATGCTACGACTGAGGTTCTATAAGTTACTGAATCTATTAGCTATTTCGATTCCGGCCCCGGGCACCATTTACTTTTTGTCGTATTCGGCTTTATCCAACTATTTCTTATTATTCAATGAGTTAGCCTTGGCTTCTGGGGGTTATG
>VAPF01076773.1_pt1 | contig 14036 bp, 12 predicted proteins | sample 3393931 | NCBI WGS metagenome assembly VAPF01 (sample SAMN08290437, study PRJNA428436) | hydrothermal vent metagenome | isolation source: Deep-sea hydrothermal vent chimney | place: Atlantic Ocean: South-mid Altantic Ridge | depth 2773 m m | reverse complement strand
TATGGGCACCTCTCTTTCACCTCAAGACGGCAGTCTGCCTCCACCAGAGTACCCGGTTTATCCCGGCGCTGGGCATTAACCCGCACTAATCCCGCCATAATAAGTGCCTGAGCCTTGGCCTGGCTGTCGGCAAAATTACGTTGCAGAACGAGCTGGTCTAAACGAATTTTAGCCATCTATTGTCCATCCGCCTTACGGATCAACTCCGCCAGCTCTGCCGCCATAGCGCGGATTATATCTTCGTCTTTACCTTCCAACATAACCCGCACCACCGGCTCAGTGCCGGACAGCCGCACCAGAATACGGCCATTTGTCGCCAGTTTTTTCTCCATCTTCCTAACGGTTTGGGGTAAATTGGGGATCAGCTCAAGATCCAGACGTTTGTCGGTTCTGACATTTTTTAGGATCTGAGGAAAGGCTTCCATAATTCGGGCCAATTCAGATACCGGCTTATTTTGTTTTTTCATGATGGCCAGCAACTGGAGGGCGGCGAGAATGCCATCGCCAGTAGTGGAGTGATTCAGAAAGATAAGATGGCCGGACTGTTCACCGCCGAAATTATATTTACCCCGGCGCATTTTTTCCACGACATAACGATCACCAACCCTGGTACGCACTAGATCAGCGCCTATACCCCGCATGGCCGGCTCCAGTCCCATATTGCTCATTACTGTGGTTACCAGAGTCTTCTTTTTGAGCTTCCTGCAGGCCATAAGATCGGCGGCGCAGATAGCCATTATATGATCGCCGTCAACAATGTTGCCAGCCTCATCAACCACAAGCAAACGATCTCCATCACCATCTAGGGCAATACCAATATCGGCGCCGACTTCCCTGACCTTTGCCGCCACCCGTTCCGGGTGCAGAGCGCCGCATTCACGATTGATATTTATGCCATCTGGGTGAACGCCAATGGCGGTAACTCTGGCCCCTAATTCCGCGAAGACATTGGGCGCGGCTCCGTAAGCGGCACCGTGAGCACAATCCAAGACAATATGAAAATCATCCAGGGTATATTTATTGGGAAAGGTGTTTTTCAGAAAGACAATATAACGGCCCCTGGCATCATCAAGACGGCTGGCCCGACCAACCTCATCGGCCACTGGGCGCAGAGCCGCCATCTTCTGGGAAAATATCAGATCCTCAATCTCGGCCTCTTTCCCATCGGGTAGCTTAAACCCGTCCCGGGAAAATATTTTTATGCCGTTATCCTGAAAAGGATTATGGGAGGCAGAAATTACCACTCCGGCATCGGCCCGCATAGAACGGGTTATAAAGGCGATGCCCGGAGTGGGCAACGGCCCTACCAGGAGGACATCTACCCCCATGGAACAAATGCCGGCGGCCAGAGCATGTTCAATCATATAGCCAGAGATTCTGGTGTCTTTGCCAATGACAATCCGGTGCCCATGCCGCTGTTTTTTTACCAGAAAGGCGATAGCCCGGCCAATTTGCATGGCAATCTCACTGGTCATCGGGTAGATGTTCGCAGTGCCACGCACCCCGTCGGTACCGAATAATCGTCGCATAACTCTCCTTGAATAATCGGTTTACCGGCTATTTCCGATTTGGCCGCTTAATATCACCCCGCCGGTCACGCTATGGATATTTTATAATAGCTCACCGGCACCTTTTGAGTCAGGTGCGATAATCCGCGTTGATTTTCACATAATCCAGGGAAAGGTCGCAGGTATAAATCTCACAATCCGCCTTTCCTGCACCCAGATCAATCCGCACGACAAACGATTTTTGCGCCATAACCCTGGCGGCCGCCTCTTCCGCAGCCGCTGACAGTAATTGGCCGCCGGCGACAATTTGCTGTTCGCCAAAGAATATGGTAATTCGATCCGGCCTGAAAGAGGCACCCGACCGGCCCAGCGCCCCCATAATACGGCCCCAATTGGCATCTGCGCCGAAAAAAGCTGTTTTGACTAGGGCAGAATTTGCCACTGTGCGAGCCGCCGCCTCTGCCTCCATCTCATCTTTGGCACCGCTTACCGCGATAGTAACCAGTTTTGTAGCACCCTCACCATCGGCGACAATTTTCAGTGCCAATTCCCGGCACAAATCCTCCAGGGCCAGGTTAAACAGCCGCGCTTCACTGGAGTCTATTTCATCCAGCATGGTATTCTCGGCCATCCCGCTGGCCATGATGATTGCCGTATCGTTGGTTGAGGTATCCCCATCCACCGTAATCAGGTTGAATGATTGCTGCACGGCTCCGGCAAGCATTGGCCGCAAGACAGCAGGGTCAATCCTGGCATCAGTCATCATGAAACAAAGCATGGTTGCCATATTGGGCATAATCATCCCGGCCCCTTTGGCAATACCGGCCAACCGCACCGTCTGGCCGCCTAATTGCACCACACGCTCTGCCTGCTTCGGCACGGTATCCGTGGTCATTATTGCCCGATTCACATCCGGCAGCTTATCAACCCCCATAGCGACGGCCAGTTTTGGGATACCGCGGGCAAAACAACTCAGGTCAAGCTGTTCACCAATCACCCCTGTTGACGATACCAGCACCAGGTCTGCATCAATACCCAAGGCGGCAGCGGTCATCCGAGCACAATCTGCGGCATTTTTTAGGCCGGTATCTCCGGTGCAGGCATTAGCAACCCCAGAGTTAACCAGAACCGCCTGAAGCATCCCGCCAGCAACTCGCTCCCGTCCCACAATGACCGGAGCCGCCTGTACCAGATTAGTGGTGAATACTCCAGCGACAGCGGCTGGACATCGACAGAAAATAAGCCCCAGATCGAGACGGTCTTTACCCCTGATCCCAGATTTTACCGCCGCAAACTCGAAGCCATTAATCATGTATAACACTCCGGTAACTATTCAGCGGGGGTGGCAGAAAATGATCGCTACCTGGTGCTGCCCCGAAAGCTCTGGCCGCTAATAGCAGACCCCCGCTATCATTTTGCCCTGCCGCAACAACGCTTATATTTCTTACCGCTACCACATGGGCAGGGGGCATTGCGGCCTATCTTGTCACCATCACGGGTAATTGGCTTACGCACCGTTTCTTCATCACCACGATTCATCTCCATTGTCTGTTGCTGCTCACGGCGCTGCTGCTCAAGTTCATCAACCTCATCTTCTGAAACCAGACGTACCATAAACATGGTGGTAACCGCTTGCCGTTTGATTGATTCCATTAAAGCGACAAACATCTCATAGCCTTCTCGTTTATACTCATCCAAGGGGTCTTTCTGGCCGTAACCACGCAGGCCGATCCCCTCCTTCAAATGATCCATATTCAACAGATGCTCCTTCCAGTGGCTGTCAACGACCTGGAGCAGAACCACCCGCTCAAGATGCCGGGTATTCTCGGAGCCAAGTGCCTTTTCCCTTTCGGCATAGGCCACCCGCGCTGTCTCCTGCACCCGTTCCACGAGCATTTGATCAGATATCTCCTGCCGCTCATCTGCCGAAATAGCGGCAGAAACACCAAAAACAGCGGCCATTTTCTCATCAAATAGAGACCAATTCCAATCCTCCGGCGGTAAATTGGCTTCAATCACTTCAGCGGCAGTATCAGCGGCGGCATCAGATATCATCTCCGCAAAAACCTCTTTTATATCTTCACCCTGTAAAACCATGCGGCGCTGGGTATAGATAATCTCCCGCTGCTTGTTCATGACATCATCGTATTCCAGCAGGTGCTTTCTAATATCAAAATTATGCCCCTCCACCTTACGCTGTGCGTTTTCTATGGCCCTGGTAATCATGCTGTGTTCGATAGGCTCATCCTCTTCCATCCCCAGACGCTGCATAATCCCGGCTATCCGATCAGAGCCGAAGATACGTAACAGGTCATCCTCCAGTGACAGATAGAAACGGGAAGAACCGGCATCACCCTGACGGCCGGATCTGCCCCGCAACTGATTGTCAATCCGCCTTGATTCATGGCGGCTGGTAGCCAGAATATGCAGCCCCCCCAGTTCAGCCACACCCTCTCCCAGCTTGATATCCGTACCCCGGCCTGCCATATTGGTGGCAATAGTCACCTTGCCCTTGTGACCGGCCTCGGCAATAATCTCAGCCTCACGTTCATGGTGCTTGGCATTAAGCACGGCATGGGTAATATTCTCCTTTTTCAGCATATCTGAGATATGCTCCGAGACATCAATATTGATGGTGCCAACCAAAACAGGGCGGCCATTGGCGTGCATTTCCTCAATTTCTCGTACCACTGCCCGATACTTGGCTGCCGCATTTTTGTAAATAACATCAGCGTAATCAACCCGGCCCACCTTTTCATGCGTGGGGATAATGACTACATCCAGATTGTATATTTTTTTAAACTCCGCCGCCTCTGTATCCGCAGTGCCTGTCATCCCGGCCAAGGTATCATACATCCGGAAAAAATTCTGGAACGTGATTGAAGCCAGGGTCTGATTCTCCTGCTCAACCTTAACCCCCTCCTTGGCCTCCAAGGCCTGGTGCAGACCGTCACTGAAACGGCGGCCTGGCATGGTGCGGCCCGTAAATTCATCAACAATCACCACCTCGCCGTCCCGCACTATATAGTCGATGTCTTTTTTGAACAGGAAATGGGCCTTCAATGACTGGTTTATATGATGGAGATATTCGATATTCTTAGGATCATAGATATTATCAAGCCCCAGCACTTTTTCAGCGTGAAAGACACCGTCCTCGGTAAAGGCGGCTATGCGGTCCTTTTCATCAACCGTATAGTCAATCTCCTGCTTGAATTTGTGCATGATACTGTCCACCTTCTTATACAGACCGGTTGACAGCTCCGAGGGGCCAGAAATAATCAGGGGCGTTCTGGCCTCATCGATCAGAATGCTATCCACCTCATCAACAATAGCAAAATTGAATTCTCGCTGGCAGAAGTCAGCCAGATCAAATTTCATATTGTCGCGCAGATAATCGAAGCCAAACTCATTGTTTGTCCCGTAGGTTACGTCGGAAAAATAGGCATCATGTCTAGCGGCATCATCCATACCATGCAATATCGTGCCTACACTCATGCCCAGGAAACGATAGACCTCCCCCATCCATTGCGAATCACGCCGGGCCAGATAATCATTTACCGTTACCACATGGGCGCCTTTCCCGGACAGGGTGTTCAGATATACGGGCAGAGTCGCCACCAGGGTCTTGCCCTCACCGGTTTTCATTTCGGCGATACAACCTCGGTGCAGGATAATGCCGCCGACAAGCTGGACATCATAGGCCCGCATATCAAGCACCCGAAGACCAGCCTCCCGCACCACGGCAAAGGCCTCCGGCAGCAGATCATCCAGAGTCTCACCCTTGCCAAAGCGTTCTCTGAATTCACCGGTTTTGGCTCGTAAGGCCGCATCGTCCAATTTTTGGATATCCGGCTCCAGGCTGTTAATCAGCTCAACAAGCGGCCTTAACTTTTTTAATATCCGGTCATTCTTGCTGCCAAAAACGTTGGTTAGCACATTGCCTATCATAAAAATTACTCCTATTTTTAACTCTAAATGCAGGATCCAAAATTAATACCCGGCACCACAACGATAATCACTACCCGCCTCCAGCTATTAGCCCATATTCCCCTGCCAAATCAGGGCAACTTCATTACAATCAGGAAATTTGGGGCATTGCAGACAATCGCTCCATACCTTATGCGGCAATTTATCCTTATCAATATCAGCAAACCCTAATTTCGCAAAAAAATCCGGCTGATACGTCAGGCAAAACACCCTTTTAATTCCCAGTATGCTAACATCTTTCAGGCAATGGCGCAGCAATCTACCGCCAATCCCTCGGCCCTGAAATTCGTCGGCCACCGCCAGAGAGCGAATCTCGGCCAAATCGTCCCAACAGACGTGCAGGGCCGCAACCCCGGCAAGCTCACCCGACTTACGGCAATCACCCCCGGCTATCTCAACAACCTTGAAATCGCGCACATGATCATATAATGAACTAAGCGAACGGCCCAGTAATACACCATGATCCGAAAAATGGCTCAGCAAGGCATAGATGCCAGGCACATCCGATATCCTGGCATTTCTAATTATACCCGTGTCACTTTTATTTTTAAGCTCTGCGATTATTGCCATGAGTTTCAAACCAGATGCGGGTTGCTTTGGGGTGTCAGTTATAACGCCTTGTCTTGCCGGCAATTAAATTAATGAATACCTTTGTTTTAAGACGATCTTCGAGGTTAGCGGCCATTTTTTTGGCAGCTGGCAGATCGGCAACATGGCCGACAAAAACCCGGTTGAAACTGCTGCCTACTGGTGGCACAAGATAAAAGGCTGCGTAATCTCTGGCCCGCCATTCCGCCACTGCCCGGCGGGCTCCGGCCACCTCTTTGTATGCCGCTACCTGGATCGCGTAAAATGAGCTGCTTCTAACATCCTTTGCTGCCGCCCTAGATTTTTTTTTAACTGCCACCTGCGCTTGAGTTCGCTGCGCCCCTGCATTTAATACTGTTTCCGCAGACTTAGTACGAGATCCTGCCTCAATCTCAATCCTCTCATCATCATGGGGCCGATAACGGCCGGCCAAATCATGATCTGTCGGCCTCTGCAAAACCGTCTGACCAGTCCAGATACCGAAAAGAAACATCCACAACATCAGACAGAATGCCACAAGCACCAAACTGAATAAACCGCCCCACCGCATCTCCAAATTAACAATCGGTGGCTTTCTTTTTTTGGCTTTGACCATAATTCTACATGGAATTTGGGGCATCAACCCCGATGAGATTCAAGCCGTTACGCAAGACAATCTTTATGCCCCGCACCAGTTGCAGACGAGCCTTGGTCATATCCAAATCATCTTCCGAAATAACCCGGTGTTTATTATAATAACGGTGGAATTTGGCCGCCAGCTCCTGTAAATAAAAAACCACTCGATGCGGCGCCAAATCAAGAGCAGCATTTTTAACCAACTCCGGATAGCTTGCCATATCCTGTAAAAGTGCGATCTCCTCTGGCTGATTCAATGAAGAGACATAGGCATTACCCAACTCCGGTACATCTATCCCTCTTTCCTCGGCCTGACGGATTATACTTGCCAAGCGGGCATGACCATACTGGACATAATAAACCGGATTTTCCTGACTTTGCTGAGTGGCCAGATCCAGATCAAAGTCAAGCTGGCTATCGGCCTTGCGCATAAGGAAGAAAAAGCGCACAACATCCGGGCCGACCTCAGATAACAATTCGTCAAGGGTCACAAATGTCGCCTTGCGGGTTGACATCTTAACCTGATGACCATCGCGCATAAGGGTCACAAATTGATGCAACACCACAGTCACCTTGGCGGCATCAAGACCCAGGGCTGTAATCCCGGCCATAACATCAGGAACCGTGGCAATATGATCTGAGCCGAATATATCAACCATCCAGTCAAAACCACGCCGAAATTTTTCACGATGATAGGCGATGTCTGGCAACCGATAAGTGGGCTCGCCGGTACTCTTGATAATTACCCGATCCTTTTCCAGGCCAAATTCGCTTGTCTTGAACCATACGGCTCCATCCTGCTCGTACACCAAGCCCTTGGCGCGCAACCTGGCAACCACATCATCAATATGGCCGTCATCATAAAGGGTATGCTCGTTGTAGTAATTGTCGAAATGAATCCCCATACGTTGCAGGGTATCATTGATATCCTTGAAAATGGCCTCTTCCGCCTTCTTCTGAAAGGGGATAAGATCGTCAACGCCCTGCAGTTTATCGCCCTGTTCGTCCAACAATTCACGGGCAATATCATAGATATACCCGCCCTGATAACCATCTTCCGGCAACTCGCAGGGAATGCCCGATAATTCAAGATAACGGGCTCTGAGTGAGCCGGCCAGCACCCGCATCTGGCGGCCGGCATCATTATAATAATATTCCCTGGTAACCTCATGCCCGGTGGCTTCAAGCAGCCGGGCAATGGCATCGCCCAAAACCGCCTGGCGGCCGTGGCCAACACTTAAAGGCCCTGTGGGATTGGCACTGACAAATTCCACCAATACCCGCTTGCCGACCCCAATCCTGGGGGGGCCAAAATTTTCGCCCCGCTGACAGATACCCGGCAGAACATCCTGCCAGACCGCATAGCTGATAAAAAAATTAACAAACCCCGGCCCGGCAATCTCAATTTTATCTGTTATATCACAATAATCCGCCAACAAGCCGGTTAATTTAACCGCCATCTCGCGGGGATTCTTCTTCTTGATACCTGCGGCAATCAGAGCCAAATTGGTAGAAAAATCACCCTGCCCCTGCCGTTTTGGTGTTTCCAGAGCATAATTTTCGGCACTTTGCGGCCAATATTCCCGTTTCACGCCCTCCTGAAAACATCGATCCACAATCTCCTGTAAACGAGCTTTTATCATAATTTGATTGTACCTCTACCCTGTAAAAATCAATCGACATATTCCCGCTCGTTGTTATTACCGAACAGACAGAGAACTTCATAATTAATGGTGTGCAGCCAATCGGCTACCTCGGCAGCCGAAATCTCGGCATGCTTCTGTTTGCCAAGCAAAACTACCTCATCGGCCACTTTTACCCCGGGGATATCGGTCACATCAATAACACAGGAGTTCATACATATCAGGCCGCGCACAGGTGCCCGTTGCCCTCGAATCAGAACCTTGGCCCGACCGGTTAATGACCTTAAATAACCATCGGCGTAACCCACCGGCAGCACCGCCAGGCGGGAGGGACGATCGGTCACAAATAAGTGACCGTAACTTATGCCATAACCTGCCGGGACATCCTTAATTTGCATAACTTGCGTTTTAAAGGACATAACCGGCCGCAGACCAATTCCGGCAATAGCGGTGCTTGGATAACAGCCATAAAGACTAATACCCGGTCTGACCATCTGATGATGGGTTTCGGGATATTGCAGCAGAGCGGCTGAATTGGCAATATGGACACAAAACGGCCGGACTCCATCGACAACATCTGCCAGGGTATTGACAAGCCGGCTGAATTCATCATTTTGCTGCCTGGTTAGCGGCTCATCCTGATCAGCCATGGGAAAATGCCCAAGTACACCGGCCAAAAAAACTCCAGGCAAGCGGGATATCTCTCCCGCAAAAGGAAGCAGCTCCTCAGGCATAATACCCAGACGACCCATTCCCACGTCAACTTTCAGATGCAGGCCAATCTCCGTATCAACGGCTGCCGCCGCCGCAGAGATTGCCTTTATACTTGCCAGATCAAAAACTACGGGAGATAATTTGTAATGAATCAAGGCCTGAACATTGCGGCAGCCCAGAAATATGACTATCTGGTCGTCAATACCGGCTGCCCGCAGGGCCACAGCTTCATCCAGCTCAGCGACACCAAAATACGAAGCTCCCACAGAGGCCAGGGCCTTGGCGCAACGAATAAGACCGTGACCATAGGCGTCTGACTTTACCATAGCCAGGATTTCAATGGCTGACCCCGCCAAATCCTGGAGTAGCCGGAAATTATCCCGAATGGCAGTAAGATCTATGGTTATTCTGTTATACGAGGATTTTGGCATGGCAACTTCGCGCTTCGCCGGGCTTGCCAGCAACTTATTAATCGGCAATATTTTTCCAGAGCAGCCGGCTGGAAAAAAACAGCGCCCAGCCAATAGCTGCATAAACAACCCCGACCAAGTCACGGGGAGCACTTGAGGTGCGCAGCATCCTGCCAAAAACAATCATCAGAACGATCAGCCCCCACATCTTGAAGGAATACACACCCCCCAGACATGCCCCATCCTGCTTGGCATTCAAGCGACCAAGGTTTTTACGGGCCGCCTTATCCAGCATAAAAAATGATTTGCCTGATCCCAGGGCAATGGCAGGCACAATAAGCCATAATTGCCGGACGCCGTAGAGGAAAAGACCGCCGCGCACCAACAACATAATTCCCACCGCGCTCCAGATGGATGCCGCCACAACGCGGTGGGTTCTTATGGAAACGCCGGGTTTAAATTTCATTATCATTTTTGTAACTTCAGCCCGGCGACATGACGTTGAAGCAACTACCGTCATAGCCCAAGGCACTAAAAAAAAGAGGCCTGCCCTCTTCTATGTAACGCATAAGAGAACAGGCCTACAAATGCAGCCTAGACAGCAGGGTAATTTGCAGCTCTCACTGAATCATTAAGCCTCGCTTACCGTGATCGCACCTTCAGGACATGTTTCAACACAGGTCTCACAGCCAAGACATTCGTCAATATTTACCGGATCAGACTTACCATCAACCAACTCAAGAACCTGCGCCGGACAGGCGTTAACACACTCTTCACAGCCAGTACACTTATCCTTGTCAACTTCTACATTCCACATAACAACTCCTCCGAAATTATTTATTGTTTGGTAACTATTCAGCCGCACTGCAAAATCTAGCCATTTTCAGCCCGAGGCGGCCCAAGCGGCCGCTACTACACGATGGCAAATGCCGCCACAATCCATCCAGATTATTCAAATAATGCACAGGCTTCTGTTTGTCAATGAAAATGAGCGTAATAGTTCAACCAACCAAAATTTAATCGCCATATCATTGCCTTTCCCGCGTGCCTTTATCCGCATATGCGGATAGATCGATTCACCTGGAACCCACAATGATAATTTTTAAGGCTCTGTCAGAGCCGATCCGGCTCCGAATAGTAAATTTATGGCTGCACGGTGAACGCTGTGTCTGCGACCTTATGGAGCTGCTGACCCTCTTGGCCTCGGCATCCATTGGGCGTTGAAAATAGCTCTAATAGCCGCAGCCACGGGCTTACTTATGCCGTCCAATCCTTTTCCTGCTACCAGTTCCAGTGGTATCGTTTTTAGACGACGAAAGTTCTCCAAATGGAGTATCCTGAGTGAGGCAAGTCATGATGTTCTCCTTTCTGATTTTTATTGTGGTAAATTTGCACCAGAAAGATACATCGTGGCTTGCTTTTTAGTAACCCCACTGCGATGGAATTTACAGAAAGTAGTTTACGCTACCCCCTCGCTGAATAGTTCGTCTTCGCTTACCTGTATATCGAACTTTTTGACTTAGCCATCTTTAGTTAGTGACAGAAAAATATAAAACATGAATATTGTTAAACTAGGCTTGATCTATGTGATTTTGGTTGCCTTGGCCTATTATTGGTTTTTCAGGCATGATGGCCGCAAAGCAGCGAAGGCGGTGAAGATAGGCGCTAGAACATTATTAGATCTCATGCCCCTGCTCTTGGCTGTATTCGCTCTTGTCGGTTTATTTCAAGAGTTTTTACCGCCGGAACTTATCGAAAAGTTTTTTGGCACTGGCCATAGACTTTTGTCCCTTATAGCGGGTAGTATGCTCGGTGCTATATCCATTGGCCCGCCTCTGGCCTCATATCCCATTGCCGGCAAGATGCTCACGGAAGGAGCGTGGCCGCCAGCGGTGGCCGCCTTTATTCTGACCTGGATTTCCGTGGGAATAGTGACGTTACCATTTGAAGCCAAGATATTCGGTTGGCGCTTTGCCCTTATCCGCAACAGCGTAACCCTCATTGCCGCCATGCTCATGGGTTTGTTGTTAGGGAGGGTGCTATGAACAAATTTAATTCATTGTTACGCTGGTGGCTTTGCCAGCGAATGCTGTGGATGGTGGCCTGTCTTTACCTCTGGGCCTGGTCTGTCGCCCCAGCAAAGGCCTACGCGGCTCTGACCTATGGAATACATCTATTTGCCTCGGTGCTAATTATCATCGTGGCGGTATTCGCGCTTACCGGCCTGATTAAGATTAAACTAGGAGGTAACTTTATTTCGTCTCTGCTTGGTTATGACAGCGGCGTAAAAGGGATGCTGATCGCCCTGGCCTGCGGGACGTTAATGATTGGCCCCGCCTACGTGATTTTCCCGCTGCTTATGGCTGTCAAGCGGCTTGGCGCCCGTTGGGCCGTAATCGCAATCGTCCTGGTGGCCTGGGCAATAAAACCGCAGATGCTACCCATTGAGGCTCAGTTTCTCGGATTTCCCTTTGCCCTGGTACGAACGGGGCTGATTATAATAATGGCAATTCCTCTTGGACTTTTTATTGAATGGCTGATGCCGGATGAGCACCACAACGCAAAATTACAGGCAACGGCAAATGTCTCCGGTGAAAGGATAGAGTACGGCTCAAAGGAAGATGTTTAGGGGGAAACGGGCATAGATTTTATGGCTCCGGCTATTTCCCGGCTGATACTGGCCAGCGTTTTACTAAGTGCCGCCACCAGAGAGTCATAATCCCGCCCCTTCGGCCTCACGGTTATAAAAGATCTGCGTCCCCTTAGCACCTGCTTTCCCTCTCCATTCATAAGCCGCCAGCGCGCCTGCAGCCAGACCTTCCCTGCCGGCCCGCGCTCAAATTTAATGATATTCATGACTACCTGGTAGTCAATTGGCCGTTGGCGCTGCCAGGGGAATATTTCGATCTGATTCGTGGCCAGAAGAATGGAGAGATTTTCCGCCACTACCTGAGCGACATTATTTTTGAGCTGCTCCGCCCAACGATTAAATTCCGCCAGCCGCAGGGTATTGCGGCTGGAGCGGCTAACAATCTGGGGCCGATCCAGATATTTAGGGATGTTGATTGGGCCAATCCCCAGAGTAAGAGTATGCCCTTTCCCTGGCGCGGTGCCAGATACCTTTGCTCTGGCCAGAGGAGTCAATAGATAAAAATCGGTGGGCGGAGTTGTGGCACAGGCCGTGAACATCAGCGGCAAAATTATTATCATCAGTAAAACGAGTCGTCTTTTCATCTTTTTTCGTCACTATTTAGGTGTGACTGCAAATTGCCATAAACGCTGAGCTGTAACTGTTTAGCTGCACCTTATCTTCTTTTACCATGTAGCAACGCCTCGGGATGTCTCTCGAGATAATCAGCCAAGCCACGTACAGAGCGGGCGGCCGCTGACAATTCGTCAAGGGCTGTGGTCAGGTTGACTGCGGTGGGGGAGTTGGGGGCGGCAATCTCCATGGCACCCCGAATGGCCGTCAGCGTTTTTTCAATACTGTCGTTCAATTTGCCGATCCTGGCATCCAGGTGCCGGGCCAAGGCATCAAGATTAGCAAAACTTTGGTTTAGAGAGCCGCCCGTACGGGTCAAGGCATGAATCTCGCCAAGAGTTGTATTTAGGGTGTGAACAGCCTCAAGCAACTCAGGTGAATTGGTGACCCGGCTGGCCCCTTGAACAGTTTTTAGTAACCCCCGGCCAATTTTATCGAAGGGGATATCTTTTATTTTCGCTAACACCCTAACCGCGTTTCTCTGCAATTCATACGTAGTGGACGGCATAGTGGGAATTTCAGGATATTTGCCGCCCACAAGTAGCGTTTTAGCGGGAAGACCGGCATGAAAATCTAGTTCAACAAAAAGCCGCCCGGTGAGCAGACTTCCCATCTTTAGCTGTGCTCTCAGGCCGCGCCTAACCATGAGAGCCGCCAATTCACGCAGCTTATGAGTTGCCAGAAAACCGGGTGCCGCCAGACGTTCCAGCTCAAGTTCGATGACAACCGGGGTATCAATGCTCATGGTTCTGGGGTTGATGGCAATGGCGATATCCGTAACGTAACCAACCTTTATCCCTCTAAACTCTACCGGCGCCCCCACCCGCAGACCCTGCAAAGACTCGTTGAAGTGCAGGAGATAAGGCACCTTACGAATATATTTGGATTCATCAATACTCTTAAAATTCTTGAATAACCGGCAGATCGTCCCCGGCCTGACCGGCTTATTGGAGCCCGCAGCCGTAACCGGCGTGTCAAAGGCAATACCCCCGGCGATCAGGGTGGCAAGTGACTGAACATTGACCGCAAGGCCCTCTGTGCCATAGGACACATCAATTCCGGTTACCTGCCAGAATCTACTGGTGTCCCGCACAAGCAAATTATAGGGTGCCTTGATGAAGATGTCGATGATGACGCCGTTATCATCTTTGGCCAGTTGATAGTCCACCACCCGGCCAACTTTAATGCCCCGATGCAGAACAGGGGTGCCGGGAAAGGCCGAGCCCAGATCTGCCGCCCGCAACTTAAAACGGGTACCCTCTTCATCCACCAGAACGCCGGGAGGCTTTCCCAGCCCGGTAAACGTCAG